>Ga0214543_1009003_pt1 | contig 15887 bp, 7 predicted proteins | sample CNSS2metaG_FD_160094 | JGI IMG/M metagenome (GOLD analysis project Ga0214543, IMG submission 160094) | Root nodule microbial communities from cowpea collected in UCLA plant growth center, Los Angeles, California, USA - CNSS2 | ecosystem: Host-associated > Plants > Roots > Nodule | place: USA... | reverse complement strand
GGTTTGTGTATATATATATATATATATATATATATATATATATATATATATATATATATATCTGTTGTATATGTGTATGCCATTTTATATATTTTATTTGTTAAGCTCACCCTATCTGCTTGTGTTTGGCGATGATCGTGTGCGCGGTACACGTGAGCAGAGGATGTTGATGCAGGTGGTGCCGGTGATGCTTAGATACGGAGCGGGGGATAGCATGGGAGACTTTATGTTATTTATATTTTGGAAATAAAGTGTAAAATTTTATGAGACCGTTTTGGATTATCCAACTTTTGTAATCATGGATTTTGGTTTTATCTATTGAATTTATAAAAGTTTAAATTTCTCGCGCTTTTGGGAAATGAGGTTTATTCATAAACGCGACGTCTTTATGACTTTATTTATTTTATTTATTCTAAATCCGTAATATCCTGACGGGATGTTACACAAGGCAGAGAAAAAATTGAAAAAACCTCTCTCCTTTTTTTTTTACCAGAGCACGCGCAAAAGGGATCACCTTAAGGTAAATTCTCTTAGCTCCTAATGTTATTCATGATTCTCTTATAATATCAAATGTATGATCATTTGAACTGTTGTATGATTAAATGTGTTTGGGGTTCTCATGTTAGATAATTTTGAGTTTGTCATTGATGTGCTCAACCTTTCTCTTTCCCTTTATTTTTATCTTGATAAATAAAAAAGTTTCTTTCGTATGCTTTAATTCTCTCTAAAAAAAGGAATAATAATAAATAAAATAAATAAATAAATTATTTTTTTTCTTTTATATAAGTTTTGAATGTCATGTCAAGTCTTGGACTTGCTTGATAATCAAAACACTCTTTAATAGGCTTTTAATTTTTTTTTAAATTAGTAATAATAAAACACAAAATTATAAAATCATTTTAAATATAATGTCAAATCTCGGATTTGCTTGATAACTAAATCTTTCATCAGGTAGAATCTCGAGTTCTCTTGATATTAATACAAAAAATATATATTAAAATCTAAAAAATTAAAAAAACAAAATAACAATAAATAACAACAAAATTTTTTATAAAGAACTACGTTATCTCTGATTTTCCAAATGGAAATATGTAGGAGCGAGGTACAATCCTCGGCGGGCCAAAAAAAAAATTGCTTTAATCTGTAATATTTTTGTATGTGTTTTTTTTTTGTTTGATTTTTTGGGGGAATAATAAATATTCTAAACATCAAAATTCTACTTTACACACTTAATTAAAGAGGGAACCGTCTTAAGACAGGTGTTGTGGGGTGCTAATACCTTTCCCACACGTAACCGACTCTCGAATCCAAATTTGGTTTTGAAGACCATTCTTTTAAGGTTTGGTTTTTCTATAGTTTTACATAATATGACCTATTGCTGTCCCTCCGCGATCTTGATTGCGACAGATATTACTAATTTAAATAAAATAAAATATAATAATAATAAACTTGAATTTATTATCAATACTCATTTCCAAAGCGTGGGAAGAGTTCAATTAAAAGTGGTAAAACCAAAATTCATAATTTAACTCAAAATTTACACATTCAAAAACTGATAGTAAATCATGTTTACAAAAAAAAAAATCGTAAATATAAAACCATAAAATAAAACTCTCATGTTGCCTTTCTTCGACTCTATGCCTCACTAGCTCCACCTGCAACATCATTTGCTCCTGTGTAACAATTACACGATCATCGCTAAACACAAGCAGATAGGGTGAACTAACAATATAAACAATTAATAACATAATAAAGTGAACACAGTCTCATCGAAGAACCTTACATCTCCAAATGATTACCTTAAGATATATTTTGTTGCCACAAGCCACAACTCGTGGTTCCACCATCTACAAGCCACCACTCGTAGGTACACGTGAGAGACTATCCTGTTACGAACCATTATCCGTAACGCTAGGTGGAGTTCCCAATACAAACCACAATTCGTACTCTCAACATAAGATTAACAACATCACTGGCCATAACATGTGATTGTCTAATCAAGTGGAGACCAACCGTACGAGCCATAACCCGCACTGATTACCAGTATCATCAGGCCACAACCCGAGATCACCACGTATTTTACCCTTCATTCCAAGCCATAACTCAAGGAATGTCAGTCACAACTCAATGAATGCTTCAGCAAGTCTCCACCCTAAAGCCATCATCCAAAGCATTTAAAGATAACCCAACCCTTTCTGAGGACTACAACCCTCAGACCCAAGCATTCACTTCTTCCATTGTCTACCTCTGGATCCTACAACCTTTGATGATATCCTTAAGATGATTATTGTCGCCACAAGCTCCAACTCATGGCCCTTCCATCTACTGGCCACCACCGATAGATCACATACGGGAATTATCCAATTACGGACTACAATCCGTAACACCGAGTGTAGCTCCCAATACGGACCACAATCCGTATTCATCACAAGACTACCAGCCTCACCGGTTCCGACCATGAAGAGCAATCAATTGAACCATCTGTATTAGCCACAATTAGCATGCTCACACCGGAATTCCAATGCCATCAGGCTCCAACCTAATATGGCCATGTGTTTAACTCCTCATTATAAGCCATAACTTGTAAATGGGTCCCCAACAAGTCATCTCCTCAAGGCTTCCATCCAAAGTTATCTAGAATCCCTCAATGCAAACCCCTTCTACATTCAACATCGCCAGGTGCAATTACAACATTGCTAGGCGAAACAACGCTCCAAAACACCTAGTGGAACACTTGGTGTCGCCAAGCACCAGCCCATTGGATTCAGGTCCAAGCCCAATTCCACGAAAAACCGCTTGGCGAGACCCCCTTACGTTGCTAGGTGTTAACTCTTGGGTTTTGCCCTAGAGTTCTATTAATGACCTATTGCTTGGCAGTCCAACCCATACCGCCAGGCGCCACACCAATAAACTCCAGACTATTGGTTTATGCAATACACAACAGTTTCTCACACACCAATGAACACAGGCACACATTCCAACACAAAGGTTACAAATATATATATTCCAACTAACTCAGTCACTCACCATTGTACATAGATGTTAACTAGCATATACTTATTCATAGGTCTACACATGCATTCCCGCTTTGTATACATATAGGCATATGCACTTATACATAAATAATGCACCCAAATTCAAACTTTATTATACTAGTTTGTACCTATAAAATTATAATATAAAACCTATACGTCCATTCCAATTCATAGATCAATCATATAATCCCAATTCCATTTTAGCGTCATCACCCAAGGCCAAAACCTCCAACTCGCAACCTAAACAACTAGTCCCAACGGACTGTTAGCGGCTAACTTGTACCGCCAAGCGGTGCATCAGTTTCTGGGTTGAACCTAGATTCTTTTGCACCAGCGAAAACCCCCAAATTTTCCCAACTCTCTACCAATCATGTAGTTTCATACAATATGGCGCTAGGCGGTTCATAACCAATCCATAATATTGGGTCATCCTTGATGTGTCGCCTAGTGGGCCTTCAATGTCGTCAAGCGGTTCATCCCCCAAAAACCCAGAACTGCATAACTGGCTCGTGTCGCTTGTTGGACCTTTAATGCCGCCAGACAGTTTCTGGATAAATTAACACACTAATGACATACACAAGACTCTAAACCAAGTCCTCTCAACACCACTCCGAACGCTTAACCACTTTAGCTACCATTGCTCCTTATCATAATTCCCTGTATTAATTACTATAAAGGTTCCTTCACTTGCATTTATATTAAATAAATATTTATTTTTCCCGAGTCTTACAAGTCCCACAAACACACTAAAAGTATAGGATGAACTCTTATCATTTGGTGTTAAAGCTTTAGTTTAAAGTGTTTTTTTATGCTTAATTTGGTTTTGTGTAGCTATCTAAAAATGATCCAAATTATCCTATTTGTGGCTAAGTTGGTGCAATTTCCACAAAACTAAATTGTTGATTATTAACCTCCTAGCTATATAAGAAATTAACAAAATTCCCAATTTCCCCTCTCTAATGTAGTAGAGTGGTAATCGGGGTATCAATCCATGAAAATAAAAAGGTTTTAAGTGATTTAAGAGTGTGAAATTTTAATAATATGTCTAACAATTAGGAAAGACAAAATAATACTTCAAACTACATTAAATTGGGATTTTAATAATATGCAAATGATGAAAGAAAGTATACCTCAAATTGAACTGAAACCTAGAAAAAATGCATGGTCTACTATTATGAATGTAATGGTTTAATTTCCTAAAATGAATTACAATGTATAGAAATCAAATATGAATAAATGGAATGTGTTAAAAACCAATATGGAACCTATTTTAAACTTTAAAACTAACTAAAATAATGTTTAAATGCAAAATCCAAAATTGCTTGATAAAATGCCTATACAAAACACAAGCTTAACAGGCTCAACAAACATAAACACACCATCAATAATAAGGTTTGCAACATTAACAACCAAATTAGTCAAAATTACACTAGAAACACCTTTAAAATCATGAATAATATTAGAATTAGCATGAAATTCATCAACACCACCAACCACTAAATTATTAGATTAAAAAAAGTCATCAACATTAGGGATGTCAAAAAAATTCATGCCCACGAGTAGTTGCAGATAAAACCCGCAAAGGGTAGGAAATAGATATTGTAAATGGATAATCGCGGGTAATGGGTACGAATATTTTTTATACCCGCATTTTCAGACACAAATGTAGTTCAATCATCATAGCTAGGGATCAACACAAAGTCTTTCAATGGATTTTCCCGTTTTAAAGTACAAAATTGTATCCTCCCAAGTGTTCAAAGTATTTGCACTCTTAGCACCTTTGCTACTGTCCAATTAGCTTTGTATTTCATTTTCAACTACCATGTACACACAATTAACAAAGATCACTTAGGGCTTTTGGTTGGGCCATCAAAGGATTTTGTTTTACAAGGCAAGCAAGACTCACTGCTAAAAAGGAAAACAACAACGTGCAAGTTGTAAAACTAATTAAGGATCTTTAAGATTTATAATTCTCACACGATAAATCATAATAGAGCACTAACCTTGATCTGTGAGAGATCATGTGAATATGCGTTCTTCAATTTTTAATCTTGTATGCTCTTCAATCATCGTTTCCCAATCTATCTTTTTGCCTTTCTTTCTCTTCTCACACGTTCTTCATGGGGTACTGTGAAAAGAACCTTATGGCCAAAGACAGAACCCCAATCCCTTTATAAACCAACGTCCATCAAGTTGGTTTTTATTTTATCTTTATCTTTATTTTATTTTATTATCACTTCCCATAATAATAACCAATAAGTCTTTATATTTTATTAAATCACAATTGGGCCCATCATAATATTTCAAATGAGTCACTAATAGAATTAATTCGTCAATTAATTCTAACACAAGTGTCTAAGCCTATTCCAACATTCTTTTTCTTTTGCCTTCTTTTCTCTTGCAACTCAATTTCTTTTTCTTTACCTTCCTTTGAGTACACCTTTTCATTGACTTTGACTTAGTACATTATTTTTCTATTTGAGGCGTCTCATTTCAATTTTCTTTTGGCTACCTTATGCATTTTTGGGTATGCCTTCAACATACCCCAACTTTGTTCCTTTTCATCCACTTCACAACTCACCATTTCCCTTCATGACACACACACATTTTTTGCATCCTAATCATCAATAATAATGGTTGGATTGCCTACATTTTAGGTTCAAGGTGTGTGTATCTCAAGCCAAGGTTCAAAAAGGGTATTTTTATTCAAAATCATGCAAGGTGGTTGTTTGACTATAGTTTATGCAAAGTATTCAGAATAAAATTTGCCATAATCATTTCCATGTCAATCATGCTTAACAGTTATAAAAAATTTAACAATTTGATAAAGCCTTTTAATCGCACAAGACTCTAGTCAAAAATCCAATTTCCTCCTTGAATGTAGAATAGGGTCAACCTTGGTATCAATCCTTGGACACAACAAATTAAAGATGCAAATGCTTGTACATGAACTGTGGTGAGGAAAATTTAACTAACTAAACTAATTAATGGAATAAGCTACTATGCAATGCATGAGCTAGAACATGAACTAATTCTAGAAACAACTAAAACTATTTAATGGCTTTTAACATGTGCAAACAATACCTAAAATATGAAATATAAGGCTTAAAACTAATTGAAACAATGAATGATTTACAAAATGTTTGATGAAATGCTCATCAAATCCTAGTTTCCACTAGGTGTTCGATGAAATGCATAATAAGGTTTAAATGTTTTATTTATAATAGAATTGGTGGAACATATCCTAAATAATTAAGACAATTACTATGTGCTTAAGAGAAGGATTATAAACCTAAGGAATAAAAAATCACAATGAAACCAAAAAGTCACAATTTTTATACAGTTTTTGTAATGCTCATGCAAGTGTGCAAGACAAATGTAGTTTCAACTATAAATGAATCATTGAACGAATTAATGATGCAGAGTGACTCGTATTAACATAAATTAAACATAGGAATTGAATTGAAGTAAAATGATTGAGTAGAAATTAACATTGAATTTAAGAACCAGCTTCTGAGAAAAATTGTCTCATTGCATTTTTATGTTCTCTGCAAAAATTCAGGATACAAACATGTTCAAAACCATTATCTGAACCTATAACAATCAATTACAACTCACAAAAATCAAAATTCATACACGAAATTGAAAATCATAGTTATGCATAAGTAAAAAACTCTTGAATTTGAGTTTTTTCACATAATTGCTTCCAATAACCACGTTTGCAAGTGAAACAGTGATGTGGTTTGGTCTTTTGGACACACTAGGTCATAGGCATGAATCCATAACCCAAATCTAGCAGATTATGGAAAAAATTATGATCAAATCATGAATTTAAGAAGACCTTGAGTGAAAATTGCACATAAAACATGAAAACATAGCATAATTGGTACAAAATTGAAATTGAATGTGTATAAGAGAAATTGAATAGTGAAAATGAAAAAGAAGGGTATATTATTGCATGATACCGAATGAAGTATACAAATCTTGGAGTTCTTAAGCCTTCCTCTCACCAAAGTTCTTTATCTTCAAGTCAAAAGATGAGAACAATAAAGAGAGAAAATGCAAGAGAGTATTAGGTGATGTGGTCGTGGAATTATGGTGTTTTCTTGTGTCTTCCTTCCCTTCCTAATATATTTACAAAGATTCACCCTCCTCCAATCCACTAACCAACCTAATTAGTTCCTCTCCTATTTAAAACTAAGAAACTAGCTAAACTAACTATCACTTAACTAGAATGGTTAACCAATCTTGTGTATGAAGCAATCTCAGTCATTGACTCTACTTCCAACCTTTTTTTGATGTTTCTCCACCTCGGCACATGTCCTATTTGATGTCTATTAGGGTTTCCAATGGTTGGTACAAGCTTTAGGATTGAATAGCAAAAGGTTAACTCATGGTCAACTACATAAATTTTTGGCCAATTTAGTGCATAATTTCTTCATTGTTGTTGGTTTTAGTCTCCTTGGCTCTTGATCAAGCTTCCAAAACATATAAAAAAATGTTATTGAAGGTCTTCAACAATTGGAACATGATTTGGAGTTTTAACTTGAAAAGTAAACCCTTGGGGTAACTTTGCCTCCTTAATCCTTTACATCACTAAGTCATATATGCACCTTTGCTAGTTTTTCTTCTTAATCATCCTCCAATCACCTTTAATTTACTTAATAAGGATGGCTAAACTGCACCAAATGCACACTAATGCAATGAAATAAAACTAGACTAAACTAGGCTAAATAATTAGTAGGCTTTATTCTAACTATGCTACACTATTGCAATGAAATAAAACTACTAGAACTCACTAACTATTATAGACTATAAACTCCAAAACAAAATTGATATTGCCTAATTAAAGTTCTAACACTACCAGACTCTAATTATAAAGCTAACTAAGTTGTTCTATTATAACTAAACTAGTTTACTATGCCAAGACTAACTATGACTAACTATGACTAACTAATTTTAAGGAAACTAATCTGAAAGTTTGAGATGTAGAGGTACATGTGCTCGAACCTAGTTGGGATAAAATTGTTGGTTTTATACCCCAAACATTTAAAACATTTGATGGTACTTGATTTTTGAGAAGTGGAATGGTGAGTGTGACCACTTGGTGACTTATTTTTACTTGATGGTTCCTTGTGAGACTTAGAAGGGGTTTTATCATGTTTCTCTTTATCTTTTCCCTTTCATGAGTGATTATAGTAGTGGTTGGGTGAGTAACTCTTCCTTGCCCTATTTTTTCTTTTCAAATGAGTTTCAATCCTAAAGGCAAGTGTGAAAACATTTTTAAGAGTGGAGTACTCATACAACTCTACTTGGTCTTGTATGTCTCTCCTAAGACCATTCACAAACCTTTTCAATTTTTCTTTGTTAGTTTCTTTTATTCCAACCCTAAACATTTGAGACTCTAATTCTTTAAAGTACTTAGTCACATACATAAGACCTTAGTGAAGCCTTTGGAGCTTTAAAAGAAGTTCCTTCCTATAGGAGGGAGGAACAAATCTAGCACGCATAAGAGTTTTAATGTCCATCCAAGAAGTCGTGGGTGGCCCTTGGTCATAATATTTACAAACTTTATGCCACCAAGTTTTGACATACTCCAAAAATCCTTACACTACTTGATCAACTTGTGTTTAATCCTTTACATGATTTTCATTGAAAATTTACTCCACTTGAACTTCCCAATCACGGAAGATTTTGAGATCACTTCCACCATAGAACTTAGGAAACACATTAAACAAGATGAAAACCAAAACAAAATAAGGGAAAGAAACTTAAAAATGGCCAAGCAAGGAATGGAAATTCACTACCTAAGGAGGAAAGCTTCTCACAAAAAGGTTGATACACAAAGGTGTTTAAATTTTCCAAAATGTTCAACCCTTGTCCAAGTGGTAGAGGTCCCCTTAAATAGAAGTGTATAAGGGCCTCTTAGCATAAACAAATAAGCTAAAAAGGATTACAATGCAAATAACAAATCCTAGAGTCTAGAAAGTTGGTCAACATAGGAGCACATGGACACCTTCTAGAAGCCTTCTTGGCCAAGGCAAAGTGAATGCTCTTTCTAAATGTTTCTAGACTTCTTGGTGGCCAAGGCATGTGGTCATCCTTTCTAGATGTTTCTAGAAAGCTTTGTTCTTTCTTTTTCCTCCACACGTGCTCTCCAAAAGTCATCAAAATGTGCCACTTGTCCTTCATTGTCCCACCTCTTAATGAATCTATGAAACAAGTTAAATTTAAATTAACATGTTGGATTAAGTTAAGCTAATCTTTAAGTCAACTAATCAACCTAAGGTCAAGGTCAACAAGTCAACTTAAAATAGTCAATGAAGCTAACTTCATGGAATTCAAACTAGAGTAAAATAAAAGCAAAGGATGAGATTAAGGAACTTCATTTCTCCTAAGCATGTGCCATGGGCCATCGTGCTTGGTAGGAATCAAGCCTTCATCATAAGATTAATGGCCATCAAGTTCCACTCTTCTACCCTTTTGGCTTCTTAGAAAAGGGCACACGACCATGCGTACCAACAAAAGAAAATAAATAATTAAAACATCATACTAATGGTATACACAAGACTTGAACCAAAGACCTCTCAACATCACCCAAAACACTCAACCACTTGAGCCACCACTGCTTCTTGTTATCTCCAATCCACAATTATTGGTAATTAAATATTTATTCCTTTTTTAATTGTCCCGGGTCTTACAATACATCCTTGATTAGACATGAACTAATGTTATAAAGTCATAAAATTAGAGATTTTTTTTTGTAACATAGTATTAGCATAAATATATCTCATAAACATTGAATGGGGATGTAGCTCAGATGGTAGAGCGCTTGCTTAGCATGCGAGAGGTACGGGGATCGATACCCCGCATCTCTAAGTGTAAATATATTTTTTCCTTTTTTTTGTTTTTTTTAAACAATCCTTAACTTTTATTCCTAGTAGCTGCTCCTCATACTGTTGTTTTGATTCATGGAAAAACATTATGAATCTTAATGTCACTACTCAAACCAACAACTCTCATTCTCCTCGATGTTTCAAAAATCATGTTTCTTCCTAGGGGTTTACTCAGAGGATCTGCTAGATTCTGTTTTGACTTCACAATATCAATGGAGATAGTTCCCCTCTTTAGCAATTGCTTCACCAAATTATGTCTCAATTGTATATGTTTATTCTTTCCATTGTAGTTCTTGTCTTTAGCTATAACTATTGTCGATTGGCAATCACAATGTATTGACACATATGAGATTGGCTTCATTCCTAGTGGAATGTTTGTCAAGAAGTTTTTCAACCACTTAGCTGCAATACTAGCCATTTTGAAACCAATAAACTCAATACACACATTTATTAGCAACGTTAGGTGAAAAACTATCATAGAGTAGCACATTATCAAGTTTTTCATGCCATTGTTTTTGTGTTTGTTTCAAACCGTACGAAGATTATAAAAGCTTGAACATTTTGTTCTCATCACCAGGTACAACACACCCTTCAAGTCGAGTCATATTAATTTCCTTCTTTAATTCACCATTCAGAAAAGTAGTTTTAACATCCATTTGGTGTATCACTAGCTTTGGGATAGTAGTTATTTTAGATACATGGAAAACTTAATTTATTTAATTGAATTAAGTTGCGGTTTAATTAATTTAACTATTTAATGTAATTACGATTTATTAAAATGAGTGTTTATAAATTGATAATGCACTTGAAATCATGAGAAAGTAATGGGCTTGTTGGTTGGAGAATGTGTTTGAGATGTGGAGGTACTTGTGCTTGAACCTAGTTGGGATAAAATTGTTGGTTTTATTTCCTACATTTATGGAATTTTCCTTTTCTCCTTTAATGGTGGGGCTCACATAGTTTTTTTGTTTTTAAGCTTCCAAAATGTATAAAAAATTGTTATTGAAGGTCTTCAACAGTTGGAACATGATTTGGAGTTTTAACTTGAAAAGTAAACCCTTGGGGTAACTTTGCCTCCTTAATCCTTTACATCACTAAGTCATATATGCACCTTTGCTGGTTTTTCTTCTTAATCAGCCTCCAATCACCTTTAATTTACTGAATAAGGATGGCTAAATTGCACCAAATGCACACTAATGCAATGAAATAAAACTAGACTAAACTAGGTAAAATAGTTAGTATGGTTTATTCTACTATGCTACATTATTGCAATGAAATAAAACTACTATAACTCACTAACTATTGTAGACTATAAACTCCAAAACAAAATTGATATTGTCTAATTCAAGTACTAACACTACTAGACTCTAATTATAAAGCTAACTATGTTGTTCTATTATAACTAATCTAGTTTACTATGCCAAGACTAACTATGACTAACTAATTCTAAGGAAACTAAACTGAAAGTTCCAAGCCACTGATTATAGAAACTAGTTATAGAACTAAAACCTAAAACATATATTAAGTCCTATTCCTAATACCATACTAGACTAGATTATCCTATCTAAGGATAAAATCTATAAAAACTAAAAATCTACACTATAAATATCGAAGACTTTCAAAACCTAAAAATGCACAAGTGCTATGGAAAATCTGGAGGTTTTGGGTTACAGGGATTTGAGAAAGGAGGGGAAGTGTGGAAGTGATAATGAGTATTATGATGTGTTCTGGATTGTGTGTGTTGGGTGTTTGTACAGTGCATTCTTTTATGGCTAAATTTGAAGTTATGATGTGGAGGATGGTGAAGATAAATGGGGGTTGAATGTGGTGATTGATCATGATGGCAAGGGGATTGTGCAATGGACCAAAGAAGAGTGGGAGATGAGGGAGTTTTCATATGGTGATTGATAATGAAAATATTTGGTGATAATGATAAGGACGAAGAAGAAACCTTGATCCTTGGTCTATATTACAGTGAGACTGTGAGTTTAAGAGTAATGAAGAGGGGATGATAGATTATGTTTTTTTGGAGACACGTTAGATAATATAGATCACGTAAGAAAAATGAGTCACCCTACTCACAATGTTATTAACTATTTAAACTAAAAATCGATTAAATTAACAAAAAGTAGGACTTAATTAAATAAGAAAATAAAATTATGATTAAATTAAATAAACTCAACAAAAATAGAAACTAGATCAATAGTTAATCCAATTTTTAAATTTAGTATAGTTTTGTGTCGGTCTAACTGATACTAAAGTATAACTTTTAATATAAAATTTTAATTTAGTGTTTGAGTACCAACACGTTGCATTTAATTTTTTTTTAATATATATTAACATGTAGTGTCATCGATGATAACATTTAATTTTTTAATATAAAAATTAACTTTGTGTCTCATTTTACGAGTTTATTTTCATTTTTCAAATTTCGTAAATGTAATTGTCGTTTTAAAGTAGTTTGAGCCTACATTAATTGTTTTATTTATTGTTCTTGTTTGTGTCCGTTTAGATCCATTTTGTAAACCAGCACTAACATGTGAAAACTATTACTCCATAATATATATATATATATATATTATAAACTCAATATTTCTTTTCTTTAAGTTATTAAATAACTAAATTCATTATATTTGAACAATTTTGTACTCGTAATTTTAAGTTTGTATATATAACAATAGAAAAATATAAGTTCTTTAAATTAGTAATTCTTTAACATTGACTGTTTCAATAATTTTATACATATAATTTAAACATATATAATTTCTATTAAAATATTATTAATTAAATAGTTAATATATATATATATATATATATATATATATATATATATATATATATATATATATTTAGATTATTAATGATTAAATTATTGACAAATATCTGTGAGTAAAAAGGCCTTTGAAACACATCCCAAATAGGTACTACATGTTTCATTATTTAACGACAAGTTTATTGATATAAAATTCAAAAGTAAATCACTAACGGATTTATCAGTCACTAGGCATTTGAAATTGCTTGTGCTAACTACCTTTCCTCTGAAGTTTCAAGGTCATTTATTCGAATGATTATTTTAAGGAATCATGAGATATGATTTTAATAGGCTTAAATACCTTTTTTGTCCTCATTTTCGTAGTGTTTATTGCGAATAGTTCTCATTTTGACAAAATGTTTAAAATGGTCCTCATTTTCACAATTTGTGTTTTATTTGGTCCTTTTCTGTAACACTGTTTAAATCATTAACGGAGCATTATACAGGTGGCACGGTTTGTATTAGGGTGTGTTACGTGTACTGTGCATGTGTGGTAATTAGATATTTGGGGATAAATAAATGAGCTAGGGTTTTGGTAAGGAATGATGAATATCCCTTGCTGCCGTGATATTGCAGCAATGAATTTCATCAATGTCAATGCTGAGGACTTCATACCAATCTGCTTCAGGAGATCCATCTACGAAGAAATAAATCAATCTATCATCTTTCCAGTCAATGGTGAAGTCTTATAGGAAAGAACTCCCTACCATGACGTCCATCCACCACATAAGAGGATCTTACCAGGAAGACCCAAGAAAAAAAGAAGGTTGGAAGAGTGGGAGTTGAGTAAGGATAACACACAAATCAGCAAAGGAGGTCATAGAAAAAAATGTAGCATATGCCGTCAGATTGGACATAACAGGAACAATTGCCCAGATAAGCCTGTGGATGAGCAGACTGCAACACCTACTGAGACTGCACTAGATGCCCAAACTGTTGAGAATGCACCAACTGCTGAAACTGCTGAAAATGCACCAACTGCTGAAACTCAAACAACTCAACCACCAAGAAATGAAGTGGAGAGTCAAGCAGCACCACTACCAACACCTGAAGAACCATCTCATCAGTTTAGAATGAAATTACAGATTAGGAGGAGGCCATGATAGCAGCTACAAACGTCTTAGTTATTTTTTGGAATTTCTGATGTAGAATTTTTTATTGATGTACTGCATTTTGACTTTCCTTAAACTTCGTTCAATTTCAATTTTGCCAAACATTGATGTAGTGCATTATGAATTAACGTTATGAATTTAACTTCTTCCAGACTTAGGTCAATTTAATTTTTCCCAAGCTTATATCAATATCACTTACTTCAATGTTCAGATTAAGATGTCATTTTGAACATGTTGGGACTAATATTAACATAATCAAACTAATTCATTTCTTCATTTAACAATAGTACAAAACAGATTGGACTTTAAAAGATTACACACAATAATAGTACGAATAATACAATAACAACACAAGTGAACCCTAATAATAATTGCAGCCTCTTCTCAGCAATCTTCAATGACTTCTCCAAATCATTAATCTGCCTCATTTGTGTCATGATGATGATGACATCCTTTTCATCAACACTACCATTTGAAAAAATTGTAGCCCACATTATTTGAACCACCACTTTGTAAATCAATAAACCAAAAATTAAAACCAATTTATTATTAACACAAAAATAAAAACAGATTGTACCCCAAATTTTCTACCAATATTCTTTGGAGTTCTTGTCATCCTTAAAGCTGACATCTTTCCGCAGCTACAAATCGGGGTTAACCCATTTCTCGTTGAACCACCAACAATGCACGAAGTGATACAATACGATTGCCTCCAATGATTACAACCAGAGGTAAAGGAAGAAGATTGAGACCGTAACATACCTAGATAATGGGATTGCAGGAAGAAGAAGATTGCAGCAACACCAATTGGGAATGGAGGAACAAGATTGCCAAAACTCACCAACTGTCCAAACATTCCTTACCAAAACCTTAGCTCACTTATTTATTCCCAAATATCTAATTACCACACCTGTACAGTACACGTAACACACCCTAATACAAATCGTGCCACCTGTACAATGTTCCGTTAATGATTTAAACGACGTTACAGAAAATGACCAAATAAAACATGAATTGCAAAAATGAGGACCATTTTAAACATTCGATAAAAATGAGGACCATTTTAAACATTCTGTCAAAATGAAGACCATCCGCAACAAACACTACGAAAATGAGGACCAAAAAGGTATTTAAGCCATTTCAATATTATAGAAAAAAAGAAAAAGGTTTAATAATTTACAAAAATAATATAATGCTAGGAGTTGGGAGAACACCTTGTCCCAAACTTCATGAGATAAGCGAAATGGTGATTTGCCAATTGTGACTAGCCTACAAGATAAAAATCAAGAATGTTAAACATTAGAAAGAACCTTGATGAGACAAGCATGTATGGATAATTAGCTAAAGTGTAGTTAATGTATATAGTTAAGTCTAGTTTTGATTCTTTTAGGTAAATAAGATACTAAGTTGTGTTTGGTGACTTGTGTGCAGGTAAAAATACATTCAAATCAATGGTTAGAAGCTGAATAAAATATGAGAAAAGAAATTTTGTAGCTGAAATGAATTTTGGAAGAACACTTGAATGTTGAATTTTAACCTCATGGTTCACTTTTACATTTAAGGTTTCAATTGGTGATATAAAAGTTGGAGACATTGGAGGACATTAAAATGGACTTGTGCAAATATGATTTAATATGGAGGAAGTACCAATTCTAGCAAATTCAGAATATGAACCAGTGGAACGAAGTGTAAATGCTAAAAAGTTGACCAAAGTTTAACTTTCTAGTTTGAAGCTTAAATGCATGTGCAAATGGATGGAGATTGTGAAAGGCACTTAAAGACATTTACTCAATGTAGAAGTGACCATTGGAATGCTTCTAAACAATGCCAGCTAAATCAGAGTTACTCCATTACAAGTGTAATAACTAATGTAGTTAGTTGATGAGTATTTTTCTGGTTTTAGCTTTTTGAAGTTGTATCTGGAGGAGTTAGTTGTCTTATATATACATATATATATATATATATATATATATATATATATATATATATATATATATATATTTATATATTTTTTTTGTTTATTTTTTTCTAG
>Ga0214543_1009002_pt1 | contig 15889 bp, 5 predicted proteins | sample CNSS2metaG_FD_160094 | JGI IMG/M metagenome (GOLD analysis project Ga0214543, IMG submission 160094) | Root nodule microbial communities from cowpea collected in UCLA plant growth center, Los Angeles, California, USA - CNSS2 | ecosystem: Host-associated > Plants > Roots > Nodule | place: USA... | reverse complement strand
AATAATTAAAATATTTTTTTATAAAATTAAAAGTAATTAAGTATAAAAGTTTTACAAAAATTAAGTATTTGATATTTATATTAAAATTTAGTGGTAAAAGTCATTTTATTAAGTCATTTTTAATAAATAAAAAATTAGTATAACATTCATACCAATAAAAATCTTGATTTAAAATTAGTAAGAGACAATATTGTTCTATTTTGAAAAAAAAAAATAAAAATTAACAAAACATGAGTACTTAATAAAAAAGTAATTAATAAAGTAATATGTTAAAAAGTCGTTTTTAATAAAAAATATTAGTATAACATTTATACAAATAATAAATTTGGTCTGAAATTGAGAGAAACATTATAACTATTAGTACTTAATTTTGTAAATATATTTATACTTAATTAATTTTAATCTTATAAAAAATGGATTACAAAAATATTTTAATTATTAAAAAAAAATTGGGACAACATTGAATCAGATACACATACTTAGGTACTAAATTGAAACAAAAAGACATATATGGGGACTAAAATACTATACGATTAAAGAAAACCATTTTAAAATATGTAATATAAAATGTGTAAGGCCCGGTTTTATTTCTGTCCTAATGTTTAAGGGTTGGCCTTAATCTGTTGGGCCTAAGGACTGACCCATAGGGTGCTAAGGCCGTAAAGCTGCTAGGGTTTCCAATTCTGATTCATTCTTGCAAAACAGAACCCTAAGCGCTACCTCCTTCCTTTCAGAACACTCTGCTAGGGCTTGACTCCGATCTTGGCCAAAGATTTCTCGACTCAGTTTTGTTTTTCGCTCCATGTAAGTGTTTCTCAAGCTCGTACCTGTACTCCATGAAGCTTATTTTCGTGTTCTTCCTGTTAGGGTTCCATAGTAACTTTGTTCTTTCACTGCCCCGCTGTTCTTCCAGTTTCTGAGACTGCTTCTCGGACTGTTGCACTCCGCAATTGGTGTTGAGGTCTCGTATAAGCCCTTTCCAGGTAAGGGAAGCTAGGGTTCGTGTTTCTAGTCATTTTTAGCTTGCTATAATATTATTGTATGATTCTGTGGACTGTATGCTACTATGATTTGATGAAAATGTCGTTGTGGCCTTTGGGTTTGATGTTTGCATGACTGTTGTGTGGATGAACAGTGGCGGGCACTGGTTTTCTCGCCCAAGCGAGCATGCCTCGCCTAGGCGAGACTAATAGAGGCTCACCCAAGCATTTCTTTTTTAGCGAGGTGCAGTCTCGCTGAGGCGAGAAGGGGCTCGCCTGAGTGAGACATAACAGAACCCATTGTTTCCCTGTCATGCTCTCGCCTAGGCGAGAAGGGTTTTGCCTGAGCGAGAGGGCCTCTCTCGCCTGAGCGAGGCCTATTAGCTTGAGCGAAGCTGCGTACAGGTTTTGGTGCTATTGTTGAATGGTTCATTGATGTGTGGCTTGCTTGTCTGATCTAAATGCTTTACTAAAAGGGTTGCGGGATGTATAAAGTGTGGGTAGGGCGTAATTCCATGACTCTTGTAGTGAGAGCTCTTGGTGGCGCCTCATCTGTTGGACGTAATCCCATGGACACTCTTAAGGGGAGTCCTTGGTGGTGCCTCGATATAAGGACGTAATTCCACGCGAGTATCGTGGTGGTGCCTCACGGCCAGGATGTAATTCCACGAAGGCCACATGGTGGTGCCTCTTGTAAGGGTATAATTCTGCGAAGGTCTCGTGGTGACGCCTCATTGCTAGGACATAATTTCACTGCCACGTGGTGGTGCCTCATTATGCGTATCCGGATAGTCAAGTCTTGGGGGTCTTAAATGATTTTGGTAATCCACGTGTGAATGTCTGTTATTCATGTTTGACTTGAGATTGCATGTTGACTGTTTTGATATAAGTTTTCTTTACACTAGCTTACCCTGTTGGCTTGTTTGGTTGTCTTGTATGTGGCTCTTCTCTTATTGCGATGATCACCAATTCTATTGATGTGAGCAGATAGGAGAACATCTGGCAGTGGTAATGATGATAGGAATGATACAACTTGATGGATTGGACGGGTATTGGGTCCACTATGGGGCCCATCGCTGAAGAATTTATTTGCTATGTTTTTCTTATCTGTACAAGACCTAGTACGATTAGTTCACTAGTACATTTTGTTTTGAGCCGTGTGAGGCCTCTTTTATGTTTTATGGATATGTTGGGGTACGGAGTACTTCATATCCCAAATCTTTGTACCCTCTGCATATTATGTATGTGCCATTTTTATTAAATGAGCTTTATCTATTTATTTGGGACGTTACAAAATGAATAGTCATAATATAAAAGTATAATAATTGAAAATAAAACATTTGTGATTGGTTGAAAATAACCCTTTATAAATTAATCAAATTTTAATTACAATTTCAAAAACAATATAAAATTAAATTGTAAGCAAGTAAATAATTTTTTTAAAAGTAATAGTAAGTTATTAATGAACAAGTAAAAACATTATTAAAGAAATAAAAATACAATTGATATAATATATTGAAAAATAAAGAAAAATCTAAAGTTAATTTAAGCTTTTTTACTTTTATGGTGGAATTTGCATTAATAATTATTAAAATGAGTAATTTTTAAAAAGTTACATACATGAGGAAATTGTACCAACATCACACGACTTTATAAGAAGTCGTATGTCACAGTAAAAATACAACTTTACCAAGAATGAAAAAGTCCTACACAATAAAGACGACTTCAATACTAAATAAGGTGATTAGCATTTAATCAAAGGATTAAGTTTGATTTTATTATCAAAAGGTGAAGTCGTATATGAGTTATACAACTTGTAATATTGGATGGATTTTGTTTTTTATATCGAAAAAGGGAAGTCATATGTGATTGATCCGACTTTTACACAGGCATAGGACGATTTTATAAAAAAGGAAGTTATGCTTGGTTTGCACGACTTTTGTGGACAAAATGAAACGAAGTTGTTTGTTGAGGGCATAACTTCAGTTTTTTTTATCATGAATTGAAGTCATTTGGTGGTGTCACGACTTCTGTTTTTTGTTATATTTATGAAGTTGCGGGAAGGTTTTGAGTCATTTTGAATGGTAGGTAATTTTGTTGTAAAGATATATTTGTATTAATAGAATAAAAAGAAATTACATAACTTGCACCGTAAATGAATGAAAAGTTAATGAAATGATATGTTGAATATTTATAGATATATTGTAGAAGAAGTAATATGAGATTTAATAAGTTATAATTATAAAAAGGAGAAGTGTTCTACATAAATGATTAAATATGAAACTAGTACATACAAAAAGTTTAAGTAATAATATAATTGTACTAAAATATTTATTTATGACACGATGTTCTACAAGGAGATCTTCTTTTTTGCCTTCTTGATCTTAATTGAGGGGATGGAATACAGTCATCATTAGTTTTTTGATCTTCATCTTATTCAGCATTGTCATGTTCTTGAGATGGTATCATGGGTTGATAATATTGCATGGGTGATGTGGGATGGTATATAGATGGACGTGTTGATGTTGAAGTTGCAAACATGTTATGGACCAGAAACAAGATTTGGTTGAGAAGGAAACATGTTGTATGTGTGAGGTGCTGGAAATATTTTAATATAATTTAAAAAATAAATAATTAAAATAAAAATTCCATTGTTACTCATTTTTTTATGGATCTTTTAATTTTATGGGTTATTGCTATTTATGATTAACCATTATATTTCTTATTACAATTTACTCGTGTGTCTATCTTTTTTTACCTATAAATACCACCTAGGTGCATGGGAAAAGACACAACAAACACTAGAGTTTTCTCAAAAGTGGTCTTATTTTCTTTTGTATACTATCTCTCAAAACAATGGTGTTCATAAGGTTCGAAGATCCTTTGCTGCATTCGATCAATATAATGGGTTGTTGTATCTTGGAGAGAAGCATATATGATTTTGTTTTGCCCTGTATAGTAGGGACATTTCTCTCTAAGGATAACGCTATGCATGTCTCAACCCAGGATATTTCTACTCATTTTCCTTATTTATTTTTTATTTATTATTGTTATTATAATTGTTTATCTCTGATTTATATATATTTATTTATATATATATATATATATATATATATATATATATATATTTATTTATATATATATTTATTTATATATGTGTGTGTGTTTTAGTGCTATTATTGCTCTAATTATTATTAATAGTATTATTTTTTTAATCATTTTTTAACATGAGGGCTTGGTGTGACGAAGAATAAGAAGGCATATGTTGAATATGATCCATATATATACATGACTGGATTTCATATCTGACCTTGCATGCGACGTAAGGAGTCAGGAAAGTCTCCTACCAATGGTATCCATAATAAAATGAATCACCCAATTTCAAAGAAGCAAAAAAAATTTCTATTATAGAAGTGAAGGTCATAATAGAAAAAAAATGACCATTTAGAGAATAGGGAAATCATTACTTCTATACTTATTGTAGAAATTTAAAATTAATATCATCATTTATAATATATTTTATCATTTTTCCTATTAGTAGTTTTTTTCTTTAATTTTTTAATAATACGTCATCTTTTATTTATGTTATTATATTGTTTTAATACAACCTATGTATAAAAGAATTAGGCCTCATGTTGGATTAAATTATAATAAAACTATCATGTTTAATTATGAGTACAAGTCAACTAAAAAAAAGTACAAGTAACTCGTATAAGAAAAAAAAAAGAAGTCTTTGTGCCCCATATATACAACTTAAGTTCATTTTTATCGCTAGGGGAGTCGTGCAGACCGAACACGATTATTGTACCCATGAAGTCGTAAATGAATAATATGATTTATTTTCCAAAGTCGCCCAATTCACATGATTTTTTTTTATTAAATAAGAATACACTGTTTAATTAATATTTATCAAATTATATCACGTTAAAATCGTCTTTACTATTTATGACTTTTTCATTCTTAGTGAAGTCGTATTCGTTACATACGACTTCTTCTTTTGAAGTCATAAAAGTTGTCCATTTCATTAATTATCAACATTACACCATAAGGGTATAGGCTTGGTATGATTTTTTCATATCTGTAATTTTTTTAAAAGTTGTCCATTTCAGTAATTATCAACTCCAATTACACCATAAGGGTAATTTAATCTTTTTAAAAGCTGTCCATGTCTGTATATAATAATAAATACTTATGCATGTAAAAATAATTTAATTATCTCAATTTAATGTATTATTCCTTATTTTAATTAATATTTTGAACTTTCAACACTAACTAACTCTAATTAAGGAGTTAAAAAGGAAAAGTAAAATGACGTAAGTGTGATCGAACTAATACATTTTCTTAACCAGAATTATAACGGAATTATACCGAGTGTTTTATTATTTGTAAGCTCCTTTCATTAGGAAGAAACACAATATCTAATTTATTATATGCAATATCTAGATTTTGCATTTTGTAATTTTATGGGGCATTTATGCATACAATTCTCGTGTTTAACTCCGTAACAAAATAAAAAACAAAAGAAGTGGGTCAGTGAAAATCACAAAAAACAGAAATTAGATTAGAAATTTTCTGTACTTACATCAGAACATAAATTTAAAAATTTAATTAAAAGTTTCTCTATTATTAATTGCAACATTTATGATAATGAAAGGCGACTTAGAGGAGGAGTTTGGGTTGGTTAGTTATGCGTAATACAATAAATTATTATAAAAACTTCTTAGTTTCAAACTTGGGGAGCAATCAAAGGTGAATAGCCTCCTTTAATTAGAAGTTAAATAGAAGGAGATAGTGACATAAACAAAAAATATAAAAGAATATTATAAAGAAAATGACATAAGTTTTTAGAAAATTTGATTTTCAATATACTATATCTATCATATCTTTTTTTATTTTTTTCCTTGTCTTCATGTAAATTTCTACTTTGTCAAATCTTTATAATCAAAACACAAGACCCAAAAGCTTGTTCTAAGTTGACATTTTGACAACAACAATACCTATGATCTTGATGGATCGATCAACATAAATCCACATAAATTGCTCAGGTGGGAAATTGTTTTTTTTATTCTTATAAGTGTTGGGGTGAATTGAGAGGTTTAGTGCATTTTTACTAGTTAATTATTTTTTGTTATTTTTTTTCAATTTTATTAGATTTTAAAATTTCTAAGAGTGATGATATATATGTCAAGAAAAAAATTGTAGAAAAATAAAATAAAGTCAAAACAGTTTTTTGTAAAAGTTGATGCTGAAACAAAATCGATTTGCTTTTTGTCCTGTTATTTTTTTGGTGGCGTCTCATCATCATTCTATTATATATTTGACCGCGATCAGCAGAATGTGTGAAAATTAAAATGTTTGATTGTAAAATATAAAAATTTAGATGGGAAAATTATAAAATGAAAGTAGTTAGATAATAAAATGTGTACCGTAAGGATCAGTATAGGTCGAATACTTCCCAGATAACAAGGGACAGGATATGTCAGATACTTTCAATATCGCAAGGACCAGAATAGGTCGGATACTTCCTATATCACAATGGCTAGAATTGGCCGAATACTCCCTGTATCACAAGCGATTGAATTGGAACCGTTAAAATGGATAATTTGGTCCCGTTAAAATGGATAATTTGGTCTGATCTGACTCAATTTAATATGAATTGATGATTTAGTGAATCAACCCAATCCAACTCATTTTTTAGCGAGCTAAAAAAATTTGAACCCGGCTTAACCCACCACGGGTTGACAGATTAAACGGGTTGATTCACAGGTTCACTTAATTAAAAAAATATAATTTTTTATTTATTTTTCAATCAAAACTAAATTATAATTCTAATTAAAATCTAAATAAACTTTAATACAATCCAAATACAAACCAAAATAAAAAAATTACAAATTATTTATGTGTTGGCTAAAAAAAACAACATAACATGACCCAAATATAAAGTCCAACTTAATAAAAAACACTTATGTGACCCTTTTATCTACAGGTTGGTGAGCCAACCTGGATCACCACGGGTTCAACCCGGATGAGCCAGGTAAAAAATCAACCCGTATTGAAATTTGTAAAAAAATTTCAACTCAACCCGACCCGAATCCGTGGTGAGTCGGGTTGGCTCGCGGGTTCCAACCCATTTTGACAGCTCTAGATAGAATAAGCCGGACACTTCCAATACTACAAGAAACAAGATAGGTTGTATACAACCCATTCCATAAAGGTTAGACAAGGTCTATTACTTCTCTGTCAAGCGTATACGCCTGCGATTACAGGAAACTAGTAAACTAGTATGTATACAACCCTTTCAAGAATAACTTAGACAAATATGAGGGAATCCTCAATAAAACTCATCGATGGAAATCGAGCTTATAGGGCCAGGCCCAAATAAACTCAATAAGAGGACTTAAGGCCCATAAACTAGCAAGGTAATACATGTAAGACAAGAGTCAGATAGTTATTACAAGTATAAATGGACCCCTACAATTAAAGTACACAATTCATTAATCACTAATATCACATTTGACCTTGAGGAGAGTTTTAGCTTTTGAGTCTCTTTTGTAGGTACATTGTAACGTTCCTACTGAAAATTACTTAATTAAAATAAATAAATAAGAAATGAAGCTTAAACAACAAAATTTATTATTTCCAAACACGGGAAAATTTAAATCATTATTCAATGCGCCAAAATTCGATTAAAGATAAAGTAATAATCTTATTACAATTTCCAAAATCCTACAAAATAGAAGAAAACATAATTTATTTTCTAGCTCAAGTCCCCAAGGTAGCCCTCTCTCCGTCTTTATGCATAGCCAGCATCACCTGTAATATCATCTGCTCCTGTGTAACGAGTCACACGATCATCGTCAAACACAAACATAAAGGGTGAGCTCATAATGAAATAACACATACCTTAAAAATATCAATTACCCAACTAATTTAGTCTAGTTAGTTCTTGGCCAAAACTTTAATACGCCAAGGCTTTTCAACCTTCAAATCACACAAATAGTTAGCCTTGGATTCAGGATTTATGATACTCACACGAACTTTCCTGCTTGTGGTCCCGCCTTTACGAACCTCTTCGCTCGTAATTCTATTCTACGAACCTCCCCGCTCGTAGGCCTGCTCGACAAACATGTCCACCCGTAGTCCAACACACATGATCCACCAGCTACGTACCTCCCCGCACGCAGCATCTCTCAAGTGTGAGCACAAAACATACGAACCTACCTCGCTCATATCCCCACACGAGAGTATCAGGATATGAACCTCCCTGCTCATATAATCACGTGTTCACCACCATCCATGAACCTACCCGCTCATGGCACAACATCCCTTGATCCAAGTATCACATCACTGCGTAAAAGTAACACGCGCAAGCCACTAATCGCAGCATTATCGCTTGGCGCTGCCTACGCGCCGCCAGGCGAAACCTGTGCAGACCGCCTGGCGAAACCTCCTCACCGCTAGGCGCCATGCCTCTCATAGACCCACTATTGCAGGGTCTATCGCTTGGCGGAGCACACCTTGCCGCCAGGCGCAACCTGTTGCAGAAAGCACCTCTGATAGCCTACCGCCTGACGACCACACCCGTGCTGCTAGGCGCTACACCAGTAGCGAAACTTCACTGGTGTTAGCACCCAAAGTAGACAATCCTGCACTCTCCAAAATACCTCCCAAGGTATTATCACACTCTCGTTCCCCAGTGTCGAACCCTTGACAACCTCTCACCCTCTTATAAATCAAGTACTTAAAATTCCAATTGCAAATTCCTCGATTTAATGACTCTAACTCACCAAGTGTTCCTTCATTGTATAATGCTCAATAAATTATATGTAAATCACCATCAAATCCAATGCCTCATATAAACATTCTTCATACACTATCAATTTCTGCATTTTGATTCAGTAAAACTTAAGCACAAAACTCTCATCCCTCCAATTTTGACTTAACGAACCAGACCCCAAAACTACGATATTCAGTGCTGCCCATTGCCAAGCTGGAAATTCCAGCTATATCCTAGCGGCAGATCATGCGCCGCTAGGCGATGTATCAAATTTTGGGAGAATTCCCCTTTTCTTCCTTGCGTGAGTCCCCTTCGCTCCTCCGTCATCTCATATCGCCATACACTAATCAGAATTCATACGCATTCCCAAAAATACACATGCATGAATAATGCCAAACTTAAATAACTCTTAGACATTGGAATCAATTTTCTAATTGTCCTCCTTCAACCCTTCTCATAATTCCATGCTCACCCATGCACCCTTGGTCCAAAGTTTCATCATACACTCAATCCCATTCATATTAAAGCATAAATCATCACACACAACGTACATAAACAAGTTTCCAGAAATCACAATGACTCTTACGCCAAACAACACAAAAAAACAGAACAGCTTCGCGTTGCTTGGCGGAAATTCATTGTCCGCTAGGGGGTTCATGACGCTACCCAGTAACTGGGTCACTACTGACGCATCGCCTGGCGGCATCATCATGCCCGCCAGGCGGTTTCTAGGCGGAAAGCCAGAAACTTACGAAAATGACGTGGAATTGGGTAAACTCTCATACAATTATACATGGCAAAGCACATTCATTCATGCACAGGTCAAAACATAATGAATAGTTCCCCTTACATTTAAAGTATGATTATCATGTTCCCATATTTGCCCAAAATCCGTCATGATCATGCAACACTCGGTCACAATGATAGCATCACTAATGGCCTTTTTCACACACTTATAACATCATACATTCGAGCTAACATATATAGGTTTATATATTCAACATGGCTCAACAAGCACTACACAAACATACTCATCAATCACACATCTATATATTATATGTATATATTCACCTTTACTACTAAAATGAAAATTAATTAAAATTGAAACTCCCCTAACCTGGAATCCTTGATCTGAAATGGTTGATGGCATGGACCTGCTCATCTCCAGAGTTGCCCTGAGTCGACCTGTCTTAGTCGTTGGCATGTGTCAACTCGTCTCGATCGTTGGTCCAGACCGACTCGTCTTGACCGTTGACCTAGACCAACATGCCTTGATTGTCAAACCATCTTGAGCGTCAGCCTAACGTACCCCATCTCGATCGTTAGCTCAGGCCGACCCATCTTTGTTGTCAGCTTGGGCCTGCCCGTTCTCGGTCGACAGATCGGGATGACCCGTCTTGGTGGTCGGTTCAGGTTAGCCTGTCGCGACTGTTGGCTCAGCTCAACCCATCTCGATTGTCGGCAGAGCTTGCCCCATCTCGACTCTCAACCTGACCCGACCAATCTCTAGTCTCGGCCTGGACTGACCCATCTCCATCGTCGGGCCGACCTACGATGACTCAGCTTGATTTTTGACTCAAACCAAGAATATTTTTTTTAAGAGTTAATTAAAATATTTTATTAGGGCCAAACCTACCTTAACCTAACCCTAACCCACTTGAGAGGAAGAGACTTTGGGATATGTGAATTTTCAGTAATCCCTCATTTGGGGACTTAATGAAGTGTGGATTAAAGCTGACTAATAGACATTAGACAATTTGACACATCTGGTTGCAAATTTGATGTAAATGTTATTAATATAAAAAGTGGGAGACTTTGTATGATTAATCAATGTAATTAGTGTTCATTAGTTGGAGCAAGAATTGATGTAGTACGACTTAAAAAACGAATCGAGATTGGGAACATTGGCATTTATGTAATGGACTCCCATATTTTTAGAATTACATTTTCTATATTTATATAGGTTTATTACCTAATTTGGTTCTTTAATTTTATTCAAATTTTTAAAAAGACCCATAATTTTTCATTTGTTCAATTTAGTCCTCCAATATGTTCAATTTAGTTTTTTTCATTAAATTGACGTCAACTTCGTGTCTGTATAGTGCCACGTGTCATGTTATTGTCACCTAATAGTGTTTGTTTTGAATTTAGTCCCTTTATTTGTAATTTTAATCCAATTTTGTCCTTTTTTTTTATTAAAATGAAGCAATTTGGTCTCTCTCAAATTTGAGATCAAATAAGTAATTAAACTTAATTACAACTTATATATACATTTATATATACATGTTAAATTTTAAAAAAAATTATATATCAGATCACTCCATCTAAATATTCAAATAATTTTATTTTTACATTTAAAAAAAATCTCTATTTAAACTTATAATATTTTAAAAATATTAAAAAATGTAAATATAAAATGACACTTGTCACATTAAAAATATTTGTCACATTAAACATTTAAAAATTACAAGTGTCACTTGACTTACATTTTTAATATTTAAAAAAATTATAAGTTTAAATAGGGAATTTTTTATGTAAAAATGTGAAAAAGAATATTTTGAATATATAGGTGGAATAATTTGATATATAAATGTTTTCAAAATATTTTAACATGTTTATATAAATTGTAATTAAGTTTAATTATTAATTTTGTCTCAAATGGAGAAGGACTTAATTGCTTCATTTTAAAAAAAGATAGGACCAAATTGGATAAAAATTATAAATAAGGGGACTAAATTGAAAACAAACACTGTCATGTGACAATAACATGGCACGTGACACTGTAGGACACAACTAGGGATGTCAACGGGACGGGTAGGGTACAGGTAGTAGCTCCCCCGTACCCTACCCGTTGGATAAATATCTGCACCGTACTCGTATCCATATCCGTCGGATATCCGTTATGCGGGTACTCGCCTAGTTTTTTCATATCCGCGGGTATCCACGGGTATTTACAAAATTATTTAAAAAATAAATATTTAATCATAAATTCAAATAAAATAAAATATATCATTGTCATAAATTTTAAATAAATTTCAAATAAACTCAAGTTTCAAATAATTATAAAAGTAAATATAAAATGACGTTCAACACAATGAAAATTCTTTAATTAGTGTTTTGATCAACAAGCCCACTTTCTCCTATTGATTCCTGAAAAATAAACAAAATAAACAAATAATAAACCTCAATTGCTACATGCCAAATATTCTTATTTTGATTCTATCATTTGACAACAAGAATACCATAAACGTCATTGTCTATAGAGGGTTTGATGTATATGCCCAATTTTAAAGAAAGGAAAGCACTACAAAAAAATTTGTTAAATACGGCGGTTATTTGGGATATAAAACAGTGGTTTTGACTGTCATATTTTGCGTGTATGGCAGGTACGGGTACCGCCATATATCTTGCCGCTACAATGAATAATATGGCAGTCTTGGACGAAACGCCGCAACACCCGCCATTAAATGCATTGCGCAAATAATGACAGTTCAAATCGCCGTATTTTGTGCGCAAAATGATAGTTAAAACCGTCTTAATTTTTTTATTTTTAAATAATTATCATGCCAAATACAACACCTAGAAATGTCATTATTTGCACTATATGGATGCGTTATACGACGTTTCAACTGCCATAATTTGAATGTGATTTTTTTATATTATTTTTATGTAACCTACTTTCCATTATTATTGAACCTGTTTTCCATTAATATAATATTTTTATATTATTGAACCTGTTCTCGTGGAGACTGCTAGTGTGCCTAATTCGTTGAGGGTTTGGGCGGTGGAGGAATACGCAATGCAGTGAATACGAGGGAGAAATGGCTCGCGACTGAAGCGAAATCGAAAACCCTATTCGACACTATTCAGCAAAGCACACGTTGTTGGTCCCCAATCTGCATGGCGAAGGAAGTCACGAGGAACTCCACTTGCAGCGAGGAGTTGCAAGGGAGTCGATCTCCAATGTGCTGGTCTTGGTTGATGACGAGATGTTGTGGAAAGGTGGAGTGCTGGAAACGTCGAGTCGTTGTTAGGTCGCAATTGAAGTGGGAAGGAAGTCGCGACGAAGTTATGTGGAAATGTTGAGCAACGACAAAAGCTTATCTCCGGCGGTGAGGGGTTTGGAAACGACAAGGGGTTGTGGAAACGATTGTGACTTTAATGGCATGAATGAAAACATCCAGAGTTTGTAGGGTTTTGTCTTTCATTTGATAGATTTGAGAGAGTTTTATCTTGTCTCTACCATTAAAATTCAATTTTATAATTAAGTGAAAGGTGAATAAAAAAAAGTAAATAAATAAGAGGTGAATAAAAGAAATCTATAATAAAAAAAGAGGTGAATAAATAAGAGGGAAAGATGGCGCCACATGGGAAAGATGGCCGCGAGAGAAATCTATAATAAGAGTATAGCAGCGTTTGTAAATGCCATATTTTGCATACAAAATGTGGCAGTTATAAAACTGTCGTATTATGAAGCAAATTATGGCGGTTTTTCATAACCGCCATATTAAAATCGTCATATTTACCTCAATTTTTTGTAGTGAAGAGAAGAATGAGAAGAATGTCAAGGGATATACTTGGAAGAATACAACGTACCAATACTTGAAGCTGGAAGAATAAAGACAAAAGACAACACAAGATGTGCAGCTTAGAAAAAAATAGGCCAGAATTATATGAGGGTATTTGTGTGAATTAAAGTAGTATGGGTATCCACGGGTACAAATACTATGATACCCGTACCCGCCCTGTTAACATGCGGGTATCAAAAATATCTATACCCACGGATAATGGGTATTCATTTTTAATATCCGTTTCCAACCCGTTGGGGGTTTTATCCGCGGATACCTTAAAAATAAATAAAAACTATTTTGTAATAATATTATAAAAAGTATTTCTATTTAATTTCTTAAATATAATAATAAAAAAAATAATTGTAATTTTTTTATTACATATAAAAAATTAAAATATTTTTATATACTCTCTTTGTCTTTAAATCTTATACAAATCCATTCATTGTTTGTATTCTTTTCTAGTTTTTGAATAAAAAGTAAACAAAAACTTATATTCATTCTTTCTATTCATTCATCATATGTTTTCTTATGTAAGTCCCACTTCCTCTAGTAAAATATTATTTTTATAATATAATATTTATGATACACGACTTTTTAATATTTCATGTGTACTTTTTTTTTCATTTGTTAAGAATATTTGAAATATAAGAATTTGAATATATGTTATCTTCTTTTTCAAGTTCTTGTCGTGCAACTAATTTAAGTACTTTTAGTTTTTCAAAATAATTATTTATGGAAATTCTTTTTATGAACACAAAATGGAATCATGATTATTATGTGTATTTTATAATCTGTTTTTAATTATGAGTTATTTATCGCATATTTATTTTCTTATATATATATATATTTTTTTTTATAATTATGTTTCTTAAAGATAACTATGATGATAATATATATAAATTTTGAGTATATTATTTTGTTTCTCTCAAATTATTAGTCAAGATTCGCTATCCAGCAGGAGGGACAATTTTATAATGTGATGACTTTAATAACAGATACAAAGAGATATAATGGATTTGCTTGTCTATGTGATGAACAAAACCATACTACACATATTGTATGTTAGACATATAATCATCGATTGTCAATGAGACCTAAATCAAAGATATTGAAATAATGAGTGAATTACTTTTGAATTTATATAAGAAGTCTTGTAAATCTTATTTAGTTTTTTTTAAAAAAACTTTTTTGTATAACTTGAGACTCAAAAAAATCATACAAATCAACATGTCTCATGTTTATAATTAATTTATTTATATACCTATATTGTTAACATAAATAACGGTTTCAATGTACCCTTTTCACCAAACATATAAGTTCAATGAATCTAGAGTTTGAATGTACTTATGTTATCTATAGTTGTATAATTATAACGATCAACATTTGATTACTTTGGATGATTTTAGAGATAACCTACATATTTGTGTACAATGATACATTATCATTGTTGATGCCAAAGGTTGTTACATCCCAAGGTATAACACAATATGTCTAAAGCAAGTCATGTGAACCCTAACCAATTTATGGATTATATAACCGTTTGTTTTCTAGAGTTAGGTTTATGGCTTAGGGCTAAACATTAGGTGCAATTATTTTCTTTTGTCTTCTCCTAATATCCTACATAATTAATGAAAAAAAATTAACATCATAAAATAATCTAAAATAAGACAAATATACGTAAAGAGAAATGGATCAAAAATAGACTTGTTAAGAATTTTGAAATAACCATAAATATGATTGCAGGTCAAACAATGATTATTTCAAGTATCTCTACTACTAATTGAACTTCCATTGCAGGTAAGAGGACTAGAGGAATGACATCTTTAACTTTTTCAATTGTCCTTAGTTAAATAACCTTACATATGGTTGTTAGAATAGTGTTACACAATGACGGATCTTGTCCAGTAATATTGGGGGAGCCAAAAAATGTACTCAAAATTTATATTTTTAATTATTGTCATTATACAATAAAAAATAATACATAATTTAATATATCCGTAACTACAAAAAAAATCACACATAACTAAAGTATTATTTTTTTAATTCTTGAACTCATCAATAATTAAATAAAAACTAAAATTTTCAGCTATTTCTTTTAATATAAATATGAAAACCTTTCTAAATAATTAATAGGAAATTTCTCATGTAACTCGTTGAACTTTAAGAAAAGGATCTTCTAATTGAACAATATGATCATTAGTATTATGTTTTAGAATATGTAAAAAATTGAATTAGTCTTGTTTTCATCTTCACATGTAGCTTTCCTTTTATCACTTTCAAAAAATGAATTTATTATCTTATTCTTCATTAATATTTATCACAACCTAATAAAAGATTGAGAGTTCCTAAAAATGATTAAAATCAAAAAATAAGTTATTACAATCTAATAAAAAAATGATAATTCCTAAAAAAATCTATGATAATAAAGTCACAATTCAAAATCGGTTATGAAAAAACACATCATACATTACTTTTACTTTTATATTCATAAAAAATAAATATAAGACTCATGAGATAAAAGATAATGCTAACTATTAAACAAATATTTCAGGATGAAGTAA
>Ga0214543_1009000_pt1 | contig 15893 bp, 10 predicted proteins | sample CNSS2metaG_FD_160094 | JGI IMG/M metagenome (GOLD analysis project Ga0214543, IMG submission 160094) | Root nodule microbial communities from cowpea collected in UCLA plant growth center, Los Angeles, California, USA - CNSS2 | ecosystem: Host-associated > Plants > Roots > Nodule | place: USA... | reverse complement strand
ATATATATATTTTTTTTTTAAAAAATATATATATATATATATATATATATATATATATATATATATATATATATATATATATAAAGTAATCGATGAGAGAAAAAAAAGTGTATACTAAGAAGAATTTTTAAAATAAAATGAAACTAAAAGCTAAAAAAAAAAATTATTTTATGTTACATAATAAACTAAGTAATTGTACACTTGAATATTTAAAATCGATTATCAAATATTTTTATGTGACAAAAAAATAATGAATAAAAATATTTCTAGAAAAGACATAATGATTAAATATGTACGATACAAACAATGGAGGTAGGGTTAGCAATGTAGATGGTGTTATGAAAGGAACGTTAAAAAATCAAGATGAATGAAGCAAGGAGAGATTTAACTCTTCAAAACTTGTCGGTTGCTCATTAATGGAAGAGGAGGAAGGTGAAGAAGGTGGGCTGTTCCTATTTTTGTCTTGGCCCAAAATTGGTCCCCAAAAAAAATTAAAATATTTCATAAACACAGGTATTTGGAAAATGTATATAAAAAATTATAATTTATTTAATTATGCAATACTACTTTCTTACTGTTTATATATGTGTCATTTTAAAATTGGTGTTAATTGAAGAAATATGAGTGTTGACTACAATATTATAAATATCTCATTATAAAATTTGAGTATTTATAATGTGTGTTGATATAGTGCGGAAATAAATTATATATATATATATATAAGCATTTAATATTTCTAAACTTTTTATATATTTTTTTAGTTAAAATTTTTTTCATCAACAAAGAATTATTTTAAATTAATAATAGAGCACTTTAGAAAAAGATGAGATAAAAATGTAGTATATTTTCAAAATTTGTCAAAACAACAATAAAATTTTCATGTAAAAAATTAAGAGATTATTAATTTTAAATCCAGCAGTTTAGTTTTTCTTTTATCAAATAGTTACCTGCATCAAACATAAATTTAAAGTCTAGTTTCATTTGGTTCAATTTTAAATTATTAATTTAGAATACGAATTAAATCAAGTTAATATTAAGTATATTAATTTTTATTAATTTTTACAAATTTTGTTATTATAAATTTATTAAACAATTTTAGTACAAAAACTGTTAAAATATTTAACGATAAAAAATATATTGTTTTTTATTTGATTATAGTTCCTTAGAATAAAATCTTCCGAGATGTAGGAATAACTCAGATTTTGTTATTAATATTCTAGGCATGATTATAATCTATGATCACCATATGTTATATTTTCCTTGAGGGTAATCACATCCAAAATTTAATGAACTACCACTCTATTTAACCAGAGATTGAACACCAGTTGAAACTTGTTAATCTTTTAAAAATTCCATTCAATCAGAACTGCAGAAGACTTGTTTCCATTTTTTCCATCAAAATTTCTAAATCAAATGCATGTTCTTGGTTAATTTCATTTCAGACAAATAGTCAAACTGCACCATTCTTTTCTTCAACACATCCATATGGTGTCATCTGCTTACACCACAATGAAGTTTTGTTTTTTTTTTAATCAGTTTCTTTGAGAATCAGAGACTTAGTCAGACCGTACCTTCTCGATCACTGGGGCTTTAAATTCTTTTTAATAATAGGTTTAAATACCTTTTTTGTCCTCGTTATCGTAGCGTTCATTACGGTTGGTCCTTATTTTGACAGAATATTTAAAATAGTCCTCATTTTTACCAAATGTTTAAAATGATCCTCATCTTCGCAATTCGTGTTTTATTTGGCCATTTTCTGTAACACCGTTTAAATCATTAACGGAGCATTGTACAGGTGGCACAGTTTGTATTAGGGTGTACATGTACAAACCGTGCCACATGTACAATGTTTCGTTATTGATTTAAACGAAATTACAGAAAAGGACCACATAAAACACGAATTGCAAAAATGAGGACCATTTTAAACATTCTGTAAAAATGAGGACCATTTTAAACATTATGTCAAGATGAGGACCATCCGCAACAAACACTACGAAAATGAGGACCAGAAAGATATTTAAGCTTTAATAATATATTTTAATTTTAGTCAAATGATTAGAATTTTTGTAGGCATTACCACTTAATTTCCTATCTTATAGTTTTCTTTTTCAGTCTGATAATTCAAATTTATGGTCCAACCAATATGAATAAAGAATTCAGGATCCCTCTGAAAACTTGGCTTGAAAATTTAAGTTATTTTTTTGAGAAATTTCACCAAAATTTGCGAAATAAACTGTATAACAAAACAAAAAAAGCTCAAATTCTCAAGTGTTAATGCAATTATTAGTATCAGAAATCCAATTGTTCTTTCTCAGTTCTGTTATATATTTCCATCAACCCTATTGTGCATTTAAAAATGCAAATGCAAATAAGGTAAACAAGCTTGTTACAAAGAGAATGCAAAAGGTTTATGAAGTAAATAAAAAAGTTTACAATATTATTAGGGTTGACAAAAGTGTAACTGTAAAAGAGAAATTGGAATAGCCTGGAGGTAAAATGAGGAACAGTTTCATCATTGTTATTTACCATTGACAATTTACAAAAGTCAAAAAAATATTTTTAAAGCACCATGCTTAATATTTCTTGGATCAGGCACCAAAAGTCAAATAATCAAAGTTTCTTTATTCTGTTTTCTCCCAGAAAATTCCAATAACTTCACAACACAATTATTAATTTGAGTTATATTTTCTGTAGATATATCATTGAAAAAGTCAAACATACGACTCATTCTCTTCCATAAACAAATAAAGAAACATCGACTCCATTGCTTCTATGGCACCTATAAATTTCATGACTCTGAAGCAGTCTGGTGTATGAATTTGGTTTTAGCTAACATACAGTGAGAAATGTCTGGATTATGCAGTGTTTCTTCAATATCAGTACCTTTTCTTCTTCTGCTAATAATCACCTTCCCTTTCATTGCACAGATTACTACGGTTAGTGCAGGTTGGTATATATTTTCATCCAAAAATAATTCTTTAATATTTAAATTTTGACAATTTTTCCTTATAATATATATCGGTGTTCGAACACAAAATACAAAAGTTGTTGAAAGAAATTGATAACATTCCGTGATTTTGCTTAATTTGCAGAACTGACGATGAGAAAATTGGGTCCTATGGCAAGTCCACCTCCTCCACCCAAGCTTGGCACGCCATATAAACCTAGTCTTCCACCTCCTAATAGACAACCTCGTCATCCTCCATCCATGCCCTAACTGTTTCCTGTTATTTCATCTTTGCAAAAATTAACATTTGTGTTTTCAAATAAAAAAATAAAAGTGTGAAAAATTCTAGTGTAAAAAGATTTCTGGTATGAAAGTACAGTTATCAAACAATAAGGATTTAAAGTAGTTTGGGAGTTGTGAACTTTTAAAGTTTTGTAAAATATTTTTTAAGGAGAAAAAACATTTCAAAAATCTTATTATGCATCCTAAACGACTTGGTCTAACATTCTTCTTATAAGAAAGAACAACCAGTGTGAATATAGCTCTGTTGCAAGACAAGAAGAACTACCATTATCTAATAAAAATCATTTTATATAATAATTTTCAAACACTTTCTAATGTCTATGTAGGTTAAACTTGTATCAGCAAGAAAATCTAAGTCTGTCAATAGAAAAAAAAATAGTTTTTTTGGGAAGCATACTCATAATAAGAGTATAAATAAAGTACAATATAAATTTAACATCTTTTTACATCTTTTTCTACAAACTATATCATATTGGAATTGTCGACAAAGTTATAATTGGAATGAATTTAACAAAGCGAAGCAAAATTAATATATAAACAACTCTAAAATCACCGAAACCTAAAAAATCATCTCCAAAAAATGTAATTCAACCTAAAAGCAATAATATGATATAAAAACATTTTCACAAACTATGCCTAATTACGATGAGAATAGTCTTTGTTATTGTGTATTAATTACCATTGTCTTTCACTCTAATTAAGATACCCTCAATAACGTGGCAACTACTACAAAATTATTGATTGTTAATATGTTTCTCTCTTCTTTTTTCCATTATTAAATCGTGTTTTAAAATTTCAACAGGCACAAACATATTCAATTAATTAGCAATAACACTCTTTTAATGAATATTTATGTATGAACAAGGAGAGATATTAGAGTGAAAAATGAAATAATTGGTGTTAATGAAGATATTGATTAGTGATGAAAATGGGTCAGATCCAATATAGATAATGTATACCTGATATCCGACCCGGACAAAAAAGATATGCACCTATTATCCATTCGCTTACATGTTGGGTACTCATTTAAAAAATATCTGCGAATTTTTTAAAACTCATGAATATTCGTAGATACTCGCATACCTGCGAATATTTAAAATAAAATATATTTTATAAATTTTTTACATAAAATTGAAATAAATTATAAATTATAAAAAATATAAAATATAAAATATAAAATATAAATTAAATTAAATTAAATATGAATTAAATTTTAATTTTAATTAAATTTAATCTAATAAAATAAATATTTTATTTTATTTTTAATTAAATTTAACTTCATAAAATATAAATTAAATTTTAATTTTAATTTTTTACAGGTACTAGTAATATGATACTCATACTCGATTCATTTATAAATGAGTATTAGAATAATGGTTATTCTCTATCCGTGAATAATAAATATCCATGGGTACTAACTATTGATCATGAATTTTATTTGCAAATATCTACAAACATGTGTTTTTGTCCTAGAAAATTCATACTCTCTTGTTTTGAAAATTGGTTTTGATCGGAGAACTAAGTAACTTAAAATGAAATTATAAAATCTACCTATAGAAAACATATTAAAGAATAAAAATAGGATTAAAAATTGGTTAAACTTGCTAAAATTAATGAAAATTTAATTTAAACTGATTCAATTAAAAAAAAATACTTAGTAGTATATTATTTAAAAAATAAATAAAAATTAATTTAAAGCACTATATAAAGAAAAATATTTTACTTACAAAATTATTTATTTCACTATATAAAGAAAATACACTATTTGATATCTTTTCTGTATCATCCTTTGCTAAATAATTTTATTTTTTAATAAATAAAAAATAATTTATTTTTAATAAAATAAGTAATTAAATAACTTATCTTTATTTTCAAATAACTAAATTGTTTTTATTTTTAAAAGTAACCACTACATAACTTTTTTTAATATTTTTTTAAAAAAATATATACATATATATATATATATATATATATATATATATATAAATTGTATTATTTTTATATTTTTCAATTAATTACTTATAAAAATAATAAAATAATATGATTTTAATATAATAAAAAAGTAAATACACGAAACCAATGTGTTTGCTGATTAATAATAAATATTGTTAAAATTTTAATTTAAATACATATATTTAATTTATATATGTATTTTAGAAGTGAAGCTGATTATTGTAACAATTTTATAATATTGGTTTAACTCCAATCCAACTGAAGTTGAATTATTAGACCTTGAATGAATTGGCTTAACCCCAGTAAGAGAAACCAAATAAAAATGTATTCAAATAAATTAAAAAAATTATAATTAAGTTTTAAAATATTAAACAGTTTACTCCAAATTTCTCCTATTTTTGACTTTGTTTTTAAAAAAATGAGTTTAAACTTGGTATACTATTTTGGAATTCGCTTCTCTTTTTAAGGAAAAACTAAAGAAAACACATTTTCCAAAAAAAAAAAAAAAAACTCTTTTATTAGCTTTTATAATTTTTTTCGCTGACTTATTTACACAGCAAGCCTTCAAAAATACCAATTTTTTGTAACTTCAGTTTTTTTTTTTTTTTTAAATAAACCCTACAGTATTAATCAAACACTCTTTCAAAACACCGTGTTGAATCTGCAATTTTTTGAGCCATATATAGGTGTTTTCGTAAGTAGAATGATCTCATATTTGACTTTAGAACTTTGACAGTACTTTTTGTTGTAGACTAGCCAGCCATGGCCACACCCATCATTGAAGGCAGAAGAAGAAGTGTTGGTCTATAAATTGTGTTGCAAATGAAGTTGAGAGCATGAGGTGTGATTTCTGAATCTGCTATGAAAATGGGTGAGACAACAAAATCCATTACCTTTGTTGTTGTTGTTCTTCTTCTTTGGTCTTCCATGGTTAGCTCAGACATCATTCCAGGACGTATTCAAAACAACCCTATGATTGTCATCTTAGAGACAATCAGAAACATTGTCGGCGACATTGAGATTTCTGATGACCCATTAGGCTGTAATCTCTTAGATACTACACCGATTAATGCCACCGTTTGCAGTGCACTAGACGTTGCTGCACAAAGATTCAATTCAACACCACAAGCTATCTTCAACTCTTCACTCACCATTTGTGGACTCAACACCACGCAACCCTTTTCATGCAACTGACCCATATGCATGCATGGACATCTACATCCATCATCATATGTATTCTCACACCTTATATATATATTTCATGTACTGATGTCTACAGGTTCTTGATTAGAGTGAAGGACGTGATCCTGTTACCGTTGATGCATTTATGCACGTACGATGCATGCCAATGGACACAACTATATATATGTAATATTACCAATAAACGTCCATGCTTATGATACCTTAATCAATCAATAATATATAATGGTATAAAATTGATTCTGCTGGCTTTTTAACTTTGTCTGTAATTCTCCGTATATGCATGTGCCGATATAAAAGAATTAGTTTTTAAATTTTTTTCTAAATAATTAATTAAAGATTAATTTAGTGATAAATTTATTTGGTAGCAAAAACTTAGATAATTAATGTTAGTGGCAAATTTAGAGACCAATTTATAATAAAATTTATTTTAATTACCAATTTAGAGATCAATTATAATTTTTTGGAACTAATTTATTATCAATAATTTTCAGTTTATAAATTAGTATCTATATTGGTCACTGTTGTGACTAATTATTTTTCGTCAATAAATCTTGTCATTGTTTAAGGTTTTTTCTTCTAGTGAGGTCTCCAAATGAGGGGCCAAAAAAGAGTTTAAGTTCCCAAAGCCCCTCTCAAATGGGTTTGGGTCATGGCCATTGTGGGTTTGACCCACTAAAATACTTTAATAATATTTTGAGTTTGAGTCAAAGATTGAATCAAGTCATTTTGGGTCAAGGCCTTCGTGGGTTTGACCCACTATTATACTTTAATAATATTTTGAATTTGAGTTAAAGATTGAGTCAAGTCATTTTGGGTCGGCCTAAACCAAAGGTTGAAACTGGATGATCAGGTCGGACCGGACCAAAGAACGAGATTGTTCAGGCTAGGCTAAAGGTCGAAATGAGCCTTCTCAGACCGATGACCAAGACAGTCTAGTCCGAGCTGACAACCGAGACGGATCGACCCGGGCCAAAGGTTGAGATAGGTCGGATCAATCCTACTGTCAAGACGACCCGATTCAAAGGCCAAGACAGGCCAACACCGGCCCAAAGCCATTGAAGGTCAGGACAGACCGGTTTAAGTTGAAGGTTGAGAGGGGCGAGCCCGTGACAAAGGTCGAGAATGGTTGGGTTGAACTAACTGTCGAGATGGATGATCCAAGACTGATTGTTAAGACAAATTCACCTAAATCGAGAGTATAATAATATATTTAAAAAATATATTATATTTTTCATGTTTAAAAGAAAACCCATGTGCTGAGGACTCTTGTGGATTTTTTAGTCCTCTGAGTTTTTTAATCAAGAACGTTTTGACCAGGTGAACTTTTTTGGCCTCTACACACATAGACTAAGACCAAACTATGTAGATTAGACCAAATTGACAATTCTATCTTATTTAATTTATATTTATTTTATGTTGATAATAAAAAAACACAACTTATCGGTGCTTATCCCATTCTTACCTACACTTTTGGTAAATGATTGCTAAAATAAGCCATAAAACGGTTTTTATTTCCTTATATATATATAGCATCCACTTGAAATCTTTTCTTACTCATACACAGTGTTATTTATAACATAAACCTTATAATACGAAAAATATTCATAAACAAAATAAGAATAAAAGAATAAAACATACTTTTATCTATATATTTAAAAGTATTATAGCATAATTATATGTTAATTTTTTATAACCTAATGCTAATGTGATGAAAATAGAAGTCCGAAGTGTGTTTAAATTTGTCATTGAAAGTAATGTAGATAACAATCATGATAGACACGTGATCTTTCAAATACACTTTTTTTTTTATTATCAACAATAACAAATGAAATTGAAAAATGATAAAAGGGTTGTCACAACCATTATATAAAGCAGAATCAAGAAAAGGAGAAAAGTGAATAACAAAGGTTACCCATAAAATCCCTTCCACAAAATCAATTGGAAACAAATTTTACATACCCACGAAAATTGTGATCTTTTAAATGTAGAGCTTTAGTGTCACTTTTGTTTTCTCTCGTGGAACGAAGAGGAAACAAAACTTTAATCCAGTAAGTAATGTTACATTCTCTATAAATAAAAACTATTTTACTGGTTCTATAAATGAAGAACATTTCTAGTAATCACATTTCAAATTTTAATAATTTTATTTCCATCGCTCATAAATCAGAATATTAATGTAGGTAATACAACAATCTTTTAATGGCAACATGTTTCTATTAAAAGGGTTAAATACGTTTTTGATCCCTCAAGTTTCAGCGAAATTTGGAATTAGTCCCTAATAAAAACTTTTGACCAATTTAATCCTTCATCTTTCAAAATGCATGAATTTAGTCCTTTTAACCAAATTTTGTTAAGTTTATCTGACGTTTCAAGCGCATTTCATGATAGTATTTAAATTATTTACACTGTTTGACACATTTTTGCTTCAATGTTAACTTAAATACTATCATGAAATGTGCTTAAAACGTTAGATAAACTTAACAAAATTTGGTTAAAAGGATTAAATTCACGCATTTTAAAAGATGAAGAACTAAATTGGTATATAGTTTTGATGAGGGACTAATTCCAAAATTCACTTAAACTTGAGGGACCAAAAACATATTTAACCCAAAAAAAAATGAGATTTAAATTTAATTCAACTTCACAAAATCGATTTGTAAAATAAATTTTACATCTCATTTGTATATTATAAAATTGTCTTAATCGACATAGAATTTCCAATCATATCCTTCATAAATTTAACTGAGGAGACAGTCACTAACCCAAAAATTCTAATATGGTTTGTCGTAATATTTCAGGGATTACGCGTCATGAATGGAGGAGCAGGTTGATTACCACCAGGAACTCGTTGCCTGCCAGGCATCGGTGAAGGAGGTGGACTTGGCATGTTACCTAATTTTCTCATTTTCAGATCTGCAAATTCATATCATCACATCAACATGTATATGAAAACTTAGTTATACACATTAAACACATTCATGGTCTAATCAATTCATCTATCAAACAATAAGTATAAGCCATCAGAAGTGAACTTTAAACTTAATTAAACTCCACAAAATCGATTAATAAGACGAGATTTGCGTCTCACTTATATATTATAAAATTACTTTATCTTTAGTTGACGTGGGACTTCCAACGTAAGCCGGTGAACTTAGAATACTAATTGTGATTACAAAATTTCCATCACATGCATATCTATGTATGTATATGTTTTAACCAGATAAAGATACCTGCAGTAGTAGTTGTTGGAGCAAACTGTGCAGAGAAACAAAGAAAAGTTATTAGCAGAACAAGAAAAGGTAAAGATCTCGAAAAAAGACCGGTCTGAGCCATTGAAAGCCGAAACGAATTTAATGTTCAAGAATTGCTTCATAGAATTATAGTAATGGAAGTTTATAAATATGTCACCAGAGCAATCAAGTCAATGTTACTTGAATCTGAACTTTCAATGAAATTTCTCCCAGAAAAATATTATTTTTATTCATAAAGAAAAGTGATAGGTACTTTCTAGCAAGAAAACAACAAGAAAACCTCAAGTTGCCTGCTGAATGAATTTTGGTTTCTTAATAGGAAATATTAAATAATGAACCTTTAAATATACATTCATTAGGATACTCTCAATGGTCAATAACAAAAATAAACTTTTTTGATGTTGTAAATTTTTAATTTCCATATAACTTTATCTAAGGCATCCTTATTTTTTGAAATACAAATGTGAATTGAAATTAAATTAGACCGTTATGAGAATTAAGACTCGTAAATTCGTTACATTAAAATAATAAATTAAAAATGATATTAATCTCTTATATAAAATAAATTTATATCTGATTAGTAAATAAATTTATATCTGATTAGTGTTAAGTTTTCTAATAAACTTTCTGCTTAATTAAAAAAAATAGTATAAGTATGATTTATAATCATCATATAACCTTTATTTACATCTGAAACATTTTGTTTTCTTTTCATAAGATTTATTTGCAATGGAGATAAGCTCTTTAGAAAACAAGAAAAGAAAGAACAAGACAATCGATAATAGATAAATTGCAGCGTTGGGTTTGTTCTTTCTGTACTTAATTTTAAGCGATCTATCAGATTAAATAATCGACTTCGCTTCATTCGATGCAAGTATATTTTTATAAAGATGAAAAGTAAATTATTAAAATCCGAATGCATAGGGATTTTTTTTTTTCTTTTTTATGTAACATTCCTAAAGATTTTATTACTATTTCTACTGTTTAAGTTTATACTCTTACAAGTAAGTGGAGGCGATAATTTAAGTACGAATTAAAATCTTACATAAAATAGAAAAGACAAAATTAAATAATTAAATATTATATGAGATGAAAAATTTATAAATTTAATGTTTTAAAATTTTAAATTAAAAAGGATGTCAAACGACTTGTGTGAATAAGACTAATATTATATGTATTTATTATTTAAAAATTTATGAGTTAAGAAATTGTTTTAAATTATTTAGTAGATATTTGTTGTCTTAATTTTATTATCATATAATCGTTGATTTTGACCTTATGGAAACAGCTTTTTACCTCAAGCACAAAATGTTGAAATGGTGCTACAATTCAGAAGAGAATACCAAATGGAAGAAGTGAGATAAATTCATGACTATTATTTAAAAAATGTGGGTTCATATAATTAGTTTAACACTTTGGAAATATTGCAGTTCTTTCTTTAATATTTTCATAGAGAGGATATACGTTTGGTTCTTATTTGTTTTGCTCTTAAACCAAATAATTAATGAAATTGTTGGTTCATTATGATTAGTATTAATTTTATTATTTACAATTTGGTGTCAAATTTTGTCGATAAATTTCTTTTCACTTCTTCTCCACAATTTATTAAGAAAGTATATGGTAATCAATTATGTAATTTTTTAAGATAACTAATTATAGAACTAACTAATAATAAAAAAACATTTATAAGGTAATAATTATCTTAAAATATGTGATTGATTATATTTTTAAATAATTTATTATTTTCACGTTTATATAATTAATTACATTATAAATATTTAACCTTTTTAATAATACATTATTACTACTTCATCAATATTTTTTTTATATTATAATAAAAAAATAATTAAATAATAAATAAACTTAATTTAATATGCTATAGTATGCATTATTACTTTTTTTTTTTCATATTAATCAAATTATAAAGTAATAAATGTTAAAACGATATGTATATATTTTTTTCAATATCAAATATCAAGAATATAAAATTAATTATATACATATGAAATAATAATTAAATAAAGATAAAACAATTATAAAAGATAATAAAAATATTCTAATTTATTACTAAAAGTAAATTAAAAAGTTATAGACCAAATAAAAGTTCATGCAAATGTTTTTTTTAATGATTTAATAAATTAAAATTGTTTTTATAGTTTAAAAAGAGAACCCGAAGGAAGAAAAAACGATTAGAAGTACCCATTTTCCATTTCATACTCAATTTAATAAAAATCATAATATATTTATTGTATAATAACTTTGTTCTTTCTTTGTTCACATCTTGGTAACTATTTAGTTATATTGTTTGATATTGAGTATAATGATTATACGAAACACTCACTGCAAACGAAACCTCCAAAAATATTTGGTTTCCACTGCCACTGGGCAAAGCCTCCCTAAATGGAGAAGAACCGGCCACCATCACATCACTATTTTAATTCTGGTCATTTTCTGTGGAAAAATTCTTATTCGAAGGTCAAACTTAAGATAGATTCAATTGTTTTCTTGACATTATAAATTTCTAAGACTATGAAACATGATTGTTTTTATACACGAATTTCTAAGACTATGAAACATGAAACTTAAGTTATAACGTGTGCACTATATAGTCACTGAGATATGGGTGGGAACAGTGTTTGTTGTGTATCTGTGCCTTTTCTTATTCTCTCAATAATCTGCTTCACTTTCTTTGCACACCTTACTCCGAGCAATGCAGGTGCTGCCTTTTTATGCCATTGTTGCTGTTTTCTCTGCTTTTATGCTATCTTCTAATTTGTTTTGTATTAGAATACAATCGTTCACAGGAAAATTTAAGTATGAATCTAAGTCTCATATTAAGTAGAAATGAGAGAGTAAAATAATATATAAAAACGAAGATTCATTAATTCATTGCTTTAAAGTTTTGGATTGAAAATGATGTCAATTTCTTCTGTAATTAAGTCAAACCTCTTTTAAGATCCTATTTATTGCTTCATACTGTTTTATGTATCTCGCATGCAATAGTACATTTACATTTATCTAAAATTTAAGAAATTCACTACTGCATATATAATTTCTAAAAGTGAACATATTCTTCAATCTAGAAACATATATTTCTTATAAAACTAAGATTTTGTATGATAAAATAAAAAGTAACATTTTGTGAGTTTAAAATGTGCAGATGAGAGGATGAGAGATTTGGGTTCCCTCCCACATCCACCTCCTTCACCCGATCTTAACTTGCCAATGAAACCTGCATTACCTCAACCACCACAGAATGCTCCTCCTCCTCATTGTGGTCATTCTCGTCATGGACCCTAATTTTTCATCTTTTCTATATTTCAATCAAATCATTTATATATGGTGCTTTCATTCTCATTTTATCTACGTACTAAGACAATATTTACTCTAGTTAAAATAATTTCACTGAAACCCGACACTACATTATATATCATAAAACTCTCACTTCCATAACACATGTGTTTTCTTTATCTGTTGGATCATAGACACTGTTTTTCAGTGTTATGATATTTGCTTGCTGTCTTGTTTTTACACCACCTAAGAAAATATACAATAATTTTTCGTCATACGTGAATTGTGTATATAATATATATATATATATATATATATATATATATATATATATATATATATATATATATATATATAATAGTTAAATATGTTTTTTATCCTTTAACTTTAAATAAATTTTGAAATTAGTCTATTTCAAAATTTATAACCAATTTAATCTTCTTTTGAAATATGTAGATTTAATCATTTTAATCAAATTTTGTTAAATTTATTTGACATTCCAAATATGTTTTACAATAGTATTTGACTTAATATTAAAGCAAAAATGTGTCAAACAGTATAAACAACTCAAATACAATCCTGAAATGTATATGAAACACCACATAAACCTAATAAAATTTTATTAAAATGAATAATTTCACGTATTTCGAAATATGAATAACTAAATTGATCTAAAGTTTTAAAATGAACTAATTCCAAAATTCACTAAAAGTTAAGGGACCAAAAACATATTTAACTCTGTATATTATTTTATCATCCTATTCACTTACCATAATAGTTTTCCTATAAGGAAAATTATTTTTTGACAAATTTGTTTAATTTGACAAAATTTTCATAAATAAAATTAAAATACATTAATTTTTTTTATTTTTTAATCAAAATAAAGTAATAAAGTAGTATTTTTTTTACCGAAATAAGTAATTTATCAAAATTTGTAAAATAAAATATTGTTAAACTATAATTTTCTATTTCGTTGAAATATATGTGTATATATATTAAGATGATGAAAAGTTGTTTTAATTTGTAGATTTGAAGATGAGAAAGTTGGGTATACAACCAAGGCCACCTCCTCCACCCCGTTCAGGCTTATCAGTAAAAGTTGAACCCGTTTTTAATCCACCTCCACCCATGACATAACTTCTTCAATTATTAATCATCTATGCTCCAAAAATATACTTTGTTTCTCATCATTTGTTTCACTGCTTTATTTCATACTATTGAGTTTAATATAAATCAAACATCTTTATATAATTCCATATAATTGTGATGATAAAATTATTTTTATTAAAATAAGTTAAAAAAAATAATTATATAAAAATATTGAAACAATAATATTGTACATAAAAAATAAATAGCAAATAAAAATATTTAAAAAAATAAAAATATCAAATGTGTATCCTAAAAATAATTTGATATATTATTGAATAAAATCATATAAAGAAAATGAAAGGTATGATAAGATTGAAAATACCATAAGGACCTACGAAACATTTCCAATAAAGTGGTCGAATAATTGAGAAATAATAAAAATTATTTTAACAAAAATAAATTATTTTCAAATAAAAACAATTAAAGGAATTTTAATTATATTAGTAAATAAAGGGTTAACAATATTGAATAACTGAAATTGAAAATCAAACATTTTCATGAAAAAAATGGTAAAAAATAAACAAAACACATAAATAAAGTAAAAATAATCAAATGTAATACTTAAAATCTATTTAATAAATTGAAATTGATAATACACATTTGAACATAACCACACAAAGAAAGAAATATGTGTAATCAATGTTATGATAAAAGGAAAAGTAGTGAATTTTATAGATATAAAACAAGTAAAACAATTAGAAGAGAGGAGGAAAAAGAGTAAAGTGAAAAAAAAAATATAGGTTACTTAATGAAATAACTTGAAGGTTTTCTTTTTTTTTTTTAAATTTAAACTAACTTTAACCCTATTTTTTAACCAAGTCTAACCCTATTTTAAACCAACATACTCCTATTTTTTACATGTAGCAAAAATCAAATATAAAGCTAATAATTATATTTTAATAATATAATTAGAGTTAGTTTAAATATAATAAAATAAATATTTAATAGAAATGTGAATTTTAATAAAAATATTGATATAACATTTATATAAAATTTAAATTTTGTTTCAATTTGGTGAGGAGAAAATTGTTACATTTAAAAAAAAATTAGACTAAATTTACCAAAATTTGGACTGAATTGAACATAAGACACTGACATATGACATTGTTATATCATGTGACAAAGTATTAACTTGGCATGTGGACAATCATTTTAAAATTAAGAAAAAATTCGATGAACAAACAAACAGGAAAAATCATCAAATAATATGTGGAATACCATGTTTACACGTTGTTAACTATGTAAACAAAATTATCAAAAATAAATAAATTGAACAAAATTAACAAAAATTAAAAATTAAGATTAAAAAAATACTAAAACTGAATTGAAATAACTCAACAAAAAATACGGATCAAAATAATATTTAAGTTTAATAATCTTCGAATTAACATCTACATGTTTCTAGATTCATCAAACCTTACTTATACATATTAATATCTTTAGCAAACAATAACTATAAGCTGGTGAAATCTAGAATAATGATTATGATTATAAAATTTCTATCACATGCATAAATCTTTGTATATATTTATATGTTTCGGGATATAGATTTACCCGCAGTAATTACTAGATATATGTGGGATTTGGGTGTGTCGAGAATTTATATGTTGAAAAAGATATTTAGTATTATAGATTCATATTTTTTTCTCTTCTGTTCTTTTTTTTTTTTAGTTTTGTAGAGCATCTCTAATATTTCATTCTTTTATTTATATATTAATTATCGTTGATAAAAAAAAAAAAAAAAAAAAGAACTAGAGAAAAAAAAAAAAAAAAAAATTAAAAAAAAAAGAAAAGAT
>Ga0214543_1008998_pt1 | contig 15898 bp, 8 predicted proteins | sample CNSS2metaG_FD_160094 | JGI IMG/M metagenome (GOLD analysis project Ga0214543, IMG submission 160094) | Root nodule microbial communities from cowpea collected in UCLA plant growth center, Los Angeles, California, USA - CNSS2 | ecosystem: Host-associated > Plants > Roots > Nodule | place: USA... | reverse complement strand
TAAAATAGTATTATTAATATATATATATATATATATATATATATATATATATATACACACACACACACACACACACATATATATATATATATATATATATATATATATATATATATATATATATATATTTAAAAGAGAGAGAGAGAGTATAAATGATATTTCAATAAACTTTGTATGCTGTGTAAAATATTTTTCTTTTTGAAATGAACCACTTAACTTATAATGAAATATGATTCAGGTCCCCCAATATATATTGGATCACATGTGGGGTAAGGGTGAGGTCTGCAAAATAGTTTCCACTCAGCTGCAATCTTTGTCAGCAATTTCAGGTGTGTAAATTTTGCTGCACCCATAATTTTCCTGTTTCCCTGTTTTATTTATACATTATAATATGTCCTGTGTTTGTCTCTCTAGTTTCTAAGAGAATCTCCAGTGAGAGAGGAGAGGTTATTGGAAACAATGTTGGATACAAGGTACTTCTATTTATTTTATCTTTTTAGTACTAGTAAAGGGTTTACTGTTCTGTTTTGGATTTGAGTTTTTGTTGGACATTGTAATTATTGGGCCAGTGTTTTTGAGCTCATATGATGCACACACATAATTTTTTATTGAATCTTTTCGATGAAGTGTATGTGTATTGAGAGTTTGTCATTTATAAATTAAAGAAGTATAACCTTTCTCTACACATACCTGATTGTTTTATGGTTGTCATAGACTGTAACTGTGATTTACAGGTTAAACTTGATTCCTTGTTTTGAAAAAAGTTTGCTTTCTAATCTAACCTTTAGGAAAAAATTATTCTACATTTTGGAATGAATTTTGAATAGAACAGGTATTTCTAAATGCAGTTAATTTAAGTGTTTGGGAAAAATTCACCCGTATGAGCATTATTGAATTGAGGAACAAACTTAAAAGTTTGCTCTATGCAAATCTCCTTGTGTAGCTTGCTGTGAAGAAAGATACTATTTATGTCTACCTGATGCAAGTTCCAGTGGCTAATGTCAGCCATCACAAGGAATAGATAGAAGTAGTGGTTTTGGCCATATGGGATAAGGAATTGCCATAATCAAGGTATTTGAGTGTATTCCTTAGCCACCAATATGGCTTTTAAACAATGAACTTCATCTTTGGACCGAACTTTAATGGCATAAACTCATCTGCAACCAATTGCTTTCTTGCCAGAAGGAAGAAGAATAATCTCTAATGTATGTATCATTATGCTCTAGAGCTTTCATTTCAACGATCATGGCTTGTTGCCATCTAGGATGATGATTTGCTTTGTGAAAACCTTTTGGAGTATAGAGAAACAAAGGGGAAATATGAAGGTATACCATAATAAAGTTGTATAATGATGATAGTTTCAAGTAGAAGAAATGCTATTATGAAATGAATTATCATTGTTAGGCTTTGTAGTAAAAGTGTTTGAAGGTCATGCCATGTAACAATTAAAATACTCGGGGATCAATTCCTTGTGCTCAATGTCTATATGTAACTAGAATAGATGAAACAACTTTAGTTGGACCATTTGTCGGAGAATGAGGTTGATTTTCTTGAGGGGATAACTGCAAGAAAAAATGGCAACATCAATGGACACATACATAGCACCTTTTGATATTTGAAGAGTAACATTTATATCCTTTGAGGATGGGATTATCCTTGGAAAATGCATTTAATTGCTCAACAATACAACATAATTACACATGGAGAAACATCGAAAACAAAACATTTACAACCTAACACTTCCAATTTTGAGACTTGCAACCAAAAGGTTCAACATCAGCAAATTTGGGGTCAAAACTTCATGGTATGATTCAAATGATTGTTTGTGATAATATTATAGACCCTGAAATTTATATTGTTGGCTTTGGGTAATTCATCATTGTTTTTTTGTGTAGGTACCAAAATGCCGTTTCTTTTTATGTTGAGAGAATAAAGAAAAGTATCAAGTATAGGGAACTCTTGTTTGATTTAACCTTGTTTTGAAACCATATATTCAGTACTTTTAAAATCTAATGTAATTTAACATAAGCCCAGTAGTAATCTGTTGTCCCTTTTCCTTTATTTCTTTTTGGGGTGCCAATAATAATTTCTTTTACAGACTGTGTTCCAAGAGGCTTTTTGTTGAGAAATCCAGTACCCAATGTTAGAACTTATTACCTTCTTTCTTAGTACTGATTCTGATATTTTAAACTACTGTCCAGGTACAGTTTGAAAGTGAAGGTGGAAGCCACTCATCAATTGTGCTGTGTACTCCTGGAGTTCTATTGAAGGCTTTGGCTTCTACAGGTTCCCATTTTTCGGAGAGACAGCATGTGAAGGGTGACGTTTCTAGTATTACTCACATAATTATGGTAATTTATCGATTTTACCTTTATTATTATTTGTTAGAGCTCCAAAACGGTGCTTAATCTTCAAAAGATAGTTAAAGTTTATGCTTCTGTTCTATGCTAAACCCAAAATAATTATAAACATAGTTAGGCCTTTAAAGTAATAGGAACCTAAAAAACTTGTGATGCGAAGTTCAATTGTCTTCATTTATCCTGTCTTCATTAGTCATGCATAAATTGAGCATATGCCGAGTCTTCTTTTTTAGCATTAAATTGGTATGTTATTTGACCTTCATTTGCTGTACAGGATGAGATTGACGAAAGGGACAGCTACTCAGACCTCATGTTGGCAATCCTCAGGTGAAAGGGCCTTATTATCATATAACTTTGTAGTATTTTTCCATTAAATATCAAAGTATAATTCCTGCAGCATATTAGGCTGTAGCTGTTCATATTATGTGGAGATCCTAGCTGGCAATCAATTAAATTTTATGCTGTTCACGGATGCTGATACTTTCTTCTACTGCATTTCATTGAAAATCTCCTTTCCTTACTAATTTTGTTTAAATTTTCACTTTGTGCTTAATTTCTGAGTTATTGCAAAATTCTATTAATTTTAGTTTCTGTGATCTTGTTGCCTTTCATTGTTTTGTTCATCACAAGTTATTCTTAGCATTTTCACTTTGTATCCTTTAATCTAATAAAATCAACTTTTTTATAAAATAATGTCAAGTTCCCTTGTCTCCCTAAATAAAATCAATGTTTGTAGGACTTGCTTATTCAACTTTTCTTTAACTAATCATTTTGTTAAAACTGAGTACAAATAACTATCAATGTCATATTAATCTTCAAATTACAGTCGTCTGGCTGTTCCTTCATCCAAGAATGATATTTGCTGTAGATAGTAATGCTATTGACACGTCTTTATGTCTGCATATGAACACATCTGCTTCTTCATACTGATCTGAAGCATGGGACACACCCTTATGCAAATCATAATCCAAACTAATTAGACTATCAAATCATGGAGATAGTCTAAAATAATTTTGCAGTTCCAACACATCGTTAATGAGGGCAGACATGGTAATTTATTTTAGAAGTTAGAAATCCATAAACCTATTGTGGAAATCCCCATTATAATTATAGAAATAAGCATATAATCATGATCAAGATTATGTATATGTATGTATTAACAGGAAAGTTTTTATATATTCCTATGTCATATCTATATATTGTTCAACTCCTATTGATGAACATATTCAAACGTTGTATAAGGGTAATAGTGTATTTAATAATGTGTAATAGTTGAGTTGAGCACTGTTGTGGCACTCTCCTTTGTACTCATACAACAATCCTTTCCCTGGAACAACGTTCTAATGGTTAATATGAAGACATTGGATGAATTCATGAAGAACTCTGATTGCAAAAGAAATGTTTGGTCTTTTAATTGTGAATTTTCCCACTAGCTTCCTATGTCTCTCTTGATCAGGAAAAATTTCACCTTGTCCATCATCAATAGGACTATAACGTATTCTCAGTATGTTTTCAGGTTCATTAAAAGTAGTCCACTTAAAATGTTCCATAAAATAATCCTTTTACTTTTTTAAGTTCATTATATTTGGAAGGTGAATACTCTCAAGAATACACAAATATTGATTATCGTTTGGATCTTCTTCTGTTTTTATGTGTCCTATATTTTTTAATCATCTGTCAGAATTTGCGCTTTAGTAAGAGTGTGAACTGGCCTGGTGGCTTTCCTTGAGAAAACAGCCTCATACTGTGGTTTTACAGGATGAGTTAGTTGGCCCTGTGATGGTCCAGATTCTGGATACTGGATAATTATCCTGTTACCTATGTCCCACAGTCTCAATATATTGTTATAGCAACCTTGATATGCTGTGTATAAATTTACAATGGCTTTTGACGTTTTTTTTTTAACTTGTATGCAGAGAGATCCTGCCTTCAAATCCCCACCTACGTCTGGTATGTTCATATATATGTATATGTATTCTGTTTCTTTTGCTACGCATATCTTTTTTTAGTTTTTATCAATCTTTGTAGCATTTATGTTCCATCTGCTTCGTATTACAGATACTGATGAGTGGTAGTTTTGATGCTACAAGATTTTCTCAATATTTTGGTGTCTGCCCAATTATCTATGTTCCAAGGCTCACGTATCCGGTGTGTGTACAGTATTCTTTTGTTAAATAACTCGTAAGTTATCACATTTGACTATAACATCCTCTTGCTTTTTTCTTAGGTAAAAAATTACTACTTGGAGGATGTACTTTCTATTGTAAAATCAGGTGGAGATAACCATGAGCTTAGTCAAGTAGAAAAGCTGTCTCTAGATGAAGCAATACATTTGGCTTGGTCTAATGATGACTGGTGCTCACTATTAGAGCTTGTGTATCGTAAAGCTAAGCCAAAGGTTTTTGATTATCAGCATTCATTAACTGGCCTCAATGCATTAATGGTGTTTGCTGGAAAAGGTAAAGTGGATGATATGTGCATGCTCTTATCATTAGGGGCTAATTGCCATTTAAAGGCCAAAGATGGAACAACTGCTTTAGAGATAGCTGAGAAAGAAAACCAGCCAGTAGCTGTTGAATTGCTGAAGAAGTACATGAATAAGGATTTTTCTGTCAAAGAAGAGAAAAATTTACTAGATAGATATCTTGCAACAGCCAACCTTAAAGATGTTGATGTTGTTCTGATAGAACAACTTTTAAGAAAAATATGTATTGATTCAAAAGATGGAAGCATCATTGTTTTCCTTCCAGGCTGGGATGAGATAGTTAGAACACGTGAAAGATTACTTTCATCCTCATTTTTCAATAAAAGATCAAAGTTTAAGGTGGTATCTCTGCATTCAATGGTTCTGGCCTCTGAGATAAATGAGGCTTTTATGCCTGCAACCCATGGTTGTCGCAAAATTGTTCTCTCTACAAATATTGCTGAAACTGCTGTCCCTCTGGATGATTTAGTTTATGTTATCGACACTGGGCTTGTCAAAGAAAAAAGTTATGATCCTTGCAAAGATTTGTTTACTCTCCAATCATCTTGGATTTCAAAAGCTAGTGCTAAGAAAAGAGAGGGATGTGCTAGTCGCTGTCATCCTGGAGCTTGTTATCATCTATATTCAAAAGTTCAAGCAGATTCTTTGTTAGATTTTCAGGATCCTGAAATTAAGAGAATGCCTATTGAGGAGCTGTGTTTGCAGGTTTTCATCTTCCTCAATTGATAAGCCAAAAGTTTGTGATTCTTATATTCCATGAGGATACAGTTTTTTTATAATCTCACGAAAATACTGAGATATAAAATAAGAAAATAAAAGCTTTTTATGTTATGTCAGAGAATTCTCCATGGTTCTGTGTTATAGGTGATTCCAATCAGCTGATTTATTTTAGCTGAAGGAGTTATATTTAGTTATTATTTATTATACTTCTGGTAGAATAAGCAGTTTATCATAACTCTGGCCATTTATATTTTATTAATTACTCTGATTCCTACTAGAATTGTTACTAGCAATTTCTAATCAACCTAAGACAGAATTCAGTTTTTCGGTGGCAAAATTATGGTATTTGAGAACTAAGAGGGAACATTTCTCCTTGAGTATCTTTCAGTGACAATCTATTATTGAATGCCCAAATATTATTCTCCTTCTCCTTACCTGTCACCCAAACATTTTGAGTACAATTTTTTTCTGTTCTCTCGATGGGTTGTGGATGGTTTCTATTAGTGCTGTTCAGGAAGGATTTGTTCAATAATCTCTTTAATAAGAACCAAGATGGTTAAGTTTTTTACTTTCTTGCTTTGCCTACATCTTTTTTGTGCTTCTTACATTTTTTATGATGTCTTTTCCTCAATTGGATTTACAGCTTCATATTACATGCAATAGAAAATATATATATATATATATATATATATATATATATATATATATATATATATATATATGTGTGTGTGTGTGTGTGTGTGTGAATGAATTAGGACATAGTAACACGATTACAAAATCCCCCTCATTTTTTGTTTTTTTTTCTTCACACAGGTTAAGTTGTTTGATCCAAGCTGTAAAATAGAAGAATTTTTGAGTCAGACATTAGATCCTCCAGGTTTTGAGTCTATACGAAGTGCTGCTAGAGTTCTTCAGGAGATGGGGGCATTGACAGTTGATGAACACCTGACAGAGCTAGGGCAGAAGTTTGGCTATCTTCCTGTTCATCCATATACGAGCAGGATGCTTATTTTTTCCATATTAATGAATTGCCTCGATCCAGCTTTAATACTTGCATGTGCATCTAAGTGTAAAGATCTATTTGTGCTTCCTATTTTACCTGATGAAAAGAAGAGAGCTGTAGCTGCTAGATCTGAGCTTGCTTCGTTGTATGGGGGTTGTGGTGATCAGTTTACTATAATAGCAGCATTTCAATGCTGGGTTAATGCAAAGAAAATGGGTCTAGAATCACGGTTTTGTTCTCAGTACTTTGTTTCTGAAAGTGCTATGAGCAAGTTAGATGTGATGCGGAAGAATTTGGCTGCAGAACTATATAGGAATGGGCTTATTAATACGAGTAGAAATTATTGCTCTAATGCCTATGATCCTGGTATACTTCAAGCTGTTTTGGTAGCAGGGATGTACCCGATGGTTGGCAAATTGGTTTTTCCTTACGGAAGTGGAAAGAAGATTCTTCTTAACACTAAAAGTATCGATAGTGTTTGCTTGAATAGTCATACTTTGGATTATAGGTTATCATCACAGAAAAGTCTTGATTGCTCTTTTGTTGTATATGATGAGATTACTAGCATCGACTGGGACTTGCGCATAGGGAACTGTACTGTTGTCGGACTACTTCCATTATTTTTGCTTTCCAAAGTGATTGATGTTGATCACGCAAAGCATTGTACTGATAATATAATCACAGTAATCATAGATGGATGGCTTAATTTTGAGTCAACAGCATTCGATGCTTTTCACATGAACTACCTGAGAGAGCTATTAACGGCAACAATTATATACAAAGTATCACAGCATTTCTTTACTTAGAGATTTAGATCTTGTAAATGCCTTTTCCTTTTTTTAATCTGCCTGATGTGTTTGTTTCTTATCAGGTGACATATTCCACGGATGTTCTTCCTCCTGTTCTACAAGCCGCAGTGGATTCCCTAGCTTGCATTCTTTCTTGTCATGGGCGTTATTGCATACCACTAGTCTCAGATTGTGCTATGAAACAGACTAATACAAAAAAATTCCAAACAGAGGCTATTGAAAATCCAACAAAGAAAGCCAACATGACTCTTGAAGGATTCTGTACAGGGCTTATAAATCACAATGATTTTCCTTCTAGAGCTAGCATATACACAGGTGCAGAAAAGCCTAGGTATCCCGCAAGAAGGAACACTGAAACAGGTTCAGCTTGTTCAATCCAGTCAGCACATCTACCAAAGTATAGTTATTCGAAGGGTATAAAGTTATAAATAATTTTTTTGTGCTGTTGAAGGCATTAATATTGTGAATTTTGAAGTCTCCACATTTTTTCCGCTATTTCTTACGATATTGCTCATCATGGTTAAATTTGTAATATTTTTTTCACAATTTCTTGCGATATTGCTTACCATGGTTGAATTTGTAATTCAAGCTGTACAATTTTGGACAATTAACAGGGACTTGCTATGAAAAGATCATGGTTGGGTGGTCCTTTCCTGATGTGGGATGGATTAAAGCTAATGTAGATGGGTCTTATAGGGGTCGTAAACATCAAACTAGCTGTGCAGGAGTTTTCCGTGATCACAAAGGTTCTTGGTGTTTTGGGTTCACGTTAAATCTTGGAACATTCTGTTTCGGGTAACTCTTAAATGAAGTTAATATAAAAATTGTTTTTGGGTTTGTAGTGTAAGTTTGATTTTGATGTGTCTCTTAATTTTTGTGTCAGATCATCAGATCCAATGTGTAGTGGCTTTTGTGTGGAATCTGAACTGTGGGGTATCCTGACTGCCCTGAAGCTTGGTAAGGAGAAAAAGATTTCGAAGCTGTGGATTGAGTCTGATTCTTCTACAGCAGTGGACTGTGTTGTGCAAAAACGGGCGGAGAAAAGTGATGCTTTTACTCCTCTTGTTGAGTCCATACTTGAGTTGATGGAGGGAAATTGGACGGTTCGAATCTCTCATTGTTATCGTGAAGGAAACCGAGTGGCTGACTGGTTGTCAAAATTTGGGCATTCTAAGGAGATAGGTCTCCAAGTCTACGATGTCCCTCCCGATCCCGATGATTTGCACGAAATCTTAACTCAGGATTCTACTGGAGTCTCTAGACACCGATATGTACGTCTTAAGGCATCATGACCTAAATTACGGGTATCATTTTATACCTCTATTCATCTGCCAAATTCAATCCTTAATCTTATGTATATTTAAGAAATGTGTTTATGGGTTTGCCCTTCGCCTATGTATTTATTTTTTAATTTCATAATATTTGTGGGGGTGATATTTTCTGTTATATCAAATATTTTAACATAATGTATTTATTTATTTATTTACGCGATTGTTGTTTTTAAAGTTAAATATAATTGTATTACAATCAAATGATTTTATTAAAATTTTCATTATGTTGATTTGTTTATTGAAAGTTATTAACTACTGTTTTTATGACAATCTAATGAAAAAAATATTTTGACAGATTGCTACGTATTAATCAATAATGGTTTTTATCGTTATTCTCATTTATTTTGCTGTTTTAAAACATGCTTATAAATTTATATTATAAACTGATTAATATATACAAGCAACTCCAATTTGGTTGTTTGATTGGAATGAGTTTGAACCTTTTTCGGCATGACATTTCTTAAATTGTTGCAGTCCTTTTGCCAATCAATTACTATCTTAAGCGTCAAATTATTACTGATTTGAAAATAATAAACCTTTTATATAGAAATATGAAAACTTAAAAAAGGTAGAAGCTCTTCCATCAATTTCCAGCTACACGTGCTATCATGCGTGAAGAATGGAATGAACAAGGAAAAGTACCATTCCTAAAAATTAAAACTAGAATTTAAACTTTTTAGCACTGAAGACAAGTTAACTTGCTCATGTATAAAAACATTTTTAATTGACAAAAATTTAAGTAGTGTTTATTAAAAGTAAAAGGAACGCAAAAACATCTCCGTCGTCTTATTCTGTTTTTCGGTGGATAATTAATTGGACAAGCTCTCAATGATTTTGGGGACGTTAACTAGGCAACAAAATTCACTATTTCCGATACGTAATGCAATTGTTGAAGTTGAATTACAAATTCATGATACAACTGTATGATAAAGAAAGAGGAAAGTTCCATGTTCATTTATCTGAAAAGTACCGATGATTATCGTTATGTCAATTATTGTTCTCAACTTTGAAGTAACCATATACTATTTTCTCAACAAAAGAAAAAATATTGAGGGACTAAAGCACATAGTATATAGTATACAATTGTTTTTTCTGACCATGTAAATTCAAAATCTGTTTTATCAAGCATCTCTTGGGAATTGAAATCTAAGATGGAAAATGGAAACAAATAGTGCAGAGATCTAGAGTAGGCTAAAATATATTTTGTGAAATGAGTATGGTGTAAGCAGTTACATGAATTATACAGCCACATGACGCACAAGCTGTTGAAGTTTCGCTTATTTCTGCCAAATATACTTCGTGAAGTTTCAGATTTTCAACATCTGACTGAGAATGATGATCAATGTCTCCAGAAAACAAATGCGAACAGGAAAATGAGAGTCAATAGCATTCCTGCATATTTGATCCATTGGTCGACACGGTTTCGTCTCTCAATTAGCCTCAAAACAGAGTTAGATATCCCAACTGTATTCAGAATGTCCAATGCTTTTCTATGTGCACTCTGCGTCACAGATATATCTCCGAATGAAAAGGTATATCATAATGGATTAATAATGCTCCACTAATTAGTCTAAAAAATTATAACTATAAGACAACTGGATGTTGATGAAGGTTAATATAGAAAACAACATGAAAAGAATAAAAGCTATAGTTTTTTCAACAAGCGAATAGAGGAACAATAAAAAGCATCAAACAAACTAACTTGACTCCAATTTTCAATGAGTGAAGCACAAAAACTAAAAAAAAATCACAAGAACACAAAATGGATTCTTCCAGAGAGGTAGAAATAATGGTTCAAATTTAAAGGAAAAAGGGGACAAGGAAGTGCTATGTTTAACATCTGAATCACATAAAGTAGCATTAACGACAAAGAGACAAAAAGCATAATTATATTTAACGTAACTAATGACTTGGTGGACATTTTTAAGAGGTGAACATCGGAAACAGAAACACCACGTAAAGAACAATAAATAGAGACAGGAAGCAGATATTTTACGTAATTAAAACTAACATAACTAATGACCGCTGCTGCTGGACTGCAGCAATTTACGCAATTACAATCTAAATTTGTTTGGTAGAGAAACTACAATTAAAGCCTAAAAACAAACATAATATCTAATTTTTCACCAATAATCACAAAGACATTATTCAAGCTAAACCTAAATTGTGGAATATAAATGTTGTCACAGAAGAAATGAAATGAAATTACCTTCAAGCGTTCTCTTTGACCATGTATTGAAGAAAGGATGGCTTCCCCAATTGCGTTTGCATTTTCTAGTTCCCGGGCAGAAGCGCGAACTGAATGTACTGCTTGTGCCTCCTCATCAAAAATTCTCAGAACATGAGCAGAATCCCCATTCTAGCAATTTCAAATGAAGTTGTTATCACCAAATAATGAAGATAAAAATAAGTCATTAAACTAGAGCATGATGGAAACAACATACAGCTCGTTCCAACAGTTCTGCTCTCTCATTAGCTTCTCTCATCCGTTTCTGATGCCGTAAGTTATATTTATCTAAACTTGCTCTTAGTGATTCAGCCTCCTCAGCTATTTGTTCCACTTTTCTGAATAAGAAACATAATAACTTTAATAAAAATGCTCAACTAGAATACTGCAATTCCAGCAGCAGAACCCATTATAGCATAAATATAAGCAGAAGACAGATTATTTGGTTTTTGTATTATGATATGACAATTAGCATTTAGTTATGTGTGTAATCATTTTGCACAAAATAACTAGCCCAGATAACTGAGACAAAAAGAGAACCTGCCATTAATGTTTTGTTAGGGACTCCAAAATTCTGAAGCTACTATAGATCTTAACCAGAACCAAAGAGCATCACTCTGGCAAAGGTCAAGGATAATAACTGTGAAATAAGTTATAGTCCAAAATATTGAGATTTCAACAATTATAGGGTATGTAAAAATAGAGTGGTTTAAAGTAGGAGATAGTTTAATTATCACGGATAGGGAGAGGTCAAAACAAGCAAATATTATATATCATGTCTGTCTCATTTACTTTGAGGAAAGGAGTGCGGTGCTTAGAAATTGCAGCAATGATAAAAACAAATTTATGTAGATGTTATTGCCCATTGAGCACTGTTGGAACAGAATGGAGAAATTGAGGTAAAAGCTAAGAAACATTGCAGATACTTCACTCAAGTTCTTGTTATCTCTAACATCAGCAGATTGACAAGTCCTAATTAGTAGCATATGTCTGAATAAATTTACAGACTAATTATTTCTCTTCCGAAAACTGTACTCATCCTTGTAAATCACGAATAAATGAAACTTTTTACTTGATTCTGAGACAGCCGATACAGAATTAATAAAAGCATGCATTGATGGGGCAGCCCTTTAAAACATGATCGTAGATTCAGGCTTCATTCCACATCTGACACAAAGCAGGTCAATCTCCACCTTTCTTTTCCCATTTATCTAGTCTTGCATACGAAAAAAAAAAACACCTAAATCCATGGGAGCCCGTGAGAAAAATGCCTCCTCTATGAGATCCCGGTCCTACTGCCCAGCCCCACCTTCATTTTTTTCGAATTACAACTATTCAACTTTTTTTTTTCCTAAGCTAAGATCTATGGGGGAGGAGCTCTATGAATATTAAGCTGAGAACTTCCGTGATGAGCTGCCCTTGCTCCAACCCCGCGTGAGTGCTTTGTTGCTCCAGGTATACCTGTAGCTTTCTGGTCTTGACCAACTGCCTCGGAGCTTTTTATTTCGTAATGTCCCGTAGGCCTGTCTCGGGTGACCTAAGCAGTTGGTACTTCGATCTTTTTATCGGCCAACGACGTTTGCAACGTCTAGCTTTGAGTGCAGATTCGAGAATTTACATTTACATCAACATATATAACAAATTGCAATAACAAACAGAAATCAAACACACAGAACCATCACAACATCACTCCTACATTTCGAATCACCAACCACCTAATCCCTATCACTTTTCCATTTCATCCCAAATAACAACATTTCGCATTGAATTTTAGTTACTCTTTCGATTAATTCCAAACAAAAAATTGGCATAATTCTTCCACAATTCAAGAGGCGCAATTCTGAACTCCAATAATATGCGCAAAAATCACAGTAGCAATATCATCAGAAACAGATATGAAATTGTCAGCATTCTTCCACAATCAAATATGCAATTCCGAACTACAATAACCACCGCGCGAAACAATACACAAATCATCGAAGCAATTTCATCAAAAATGCACAATCATCATGAAAAGAATTGATTCAACTGAGATAGGAATCGAAATCGTTCACCTTTTCCAGAGATCGCGTTGAGGTTTTGCGGTTATGGATCGCCAGAGGCGCTCCATCTCCACGCAGAGGGATTGGATCTGAGTGATGTCCTTCTTCACAGCGAACGAAAGCTCCGTGTCGGCGCCGGTGCCTGCGGTGGCTGAGTACTCGAGGCGTTCGAGACGTTCAAGACCGTCACGAGATCTAAGTAGAAGTTTCTTCGCGGATTGGTGAATCTCCGACAATGTTCCTCCACCTCCTTCCATGGCGGCGACGGAGATGGAAATGGTGGTTTTCTTGAGTTTCTCCGAGAGAGCGCTCTTCAATTTCACCGGAAAACAAAGCAAAATAAACCGTTGGTGGGGATATTTTTCCCATTTCAGACATTTCAATTGAATTTATTTTGTCTTATTAGTTAAGTTACTTAATAAAAAGTAAAATAACATATTTTCTAATTTTTTTAAATAAATAAAAAAAAAAAATATATATATATATAACATTATATAAAAAAGAGATATTCTATTTTGTGTTCGTATTTTAAAATTCCAATTTTACTTTTTAAAAAATTTAATTATTTGTTACATTTTTTAAAATTGTTCCTTATTTTTATAAGTTTTTTATAAAATTGTTAATATCTGTTTTTTCTCTTTTTCTTTATTTATCAACAGTTATTTTATCATCCTTTTTTATATATTTTACTTTATTTTATATATTTTACTTTATTTTTAACTTAATAACATTACAATATCATCACTTATTAATATAATATCATGTATGTTTAAAAAAAATGTATGTGTTTATGCTAGTATATTATATATATATATATATATATATATTTATTTTAAAGAATTTTATTTAACTTTTTTAATTTATTGTATTTATAAAAGTTACCTTTTTGTAATTTTTTAGTTCTATTTTGCTCTTTAATTTTTTATATTTAAATTTAAATTTTCAATATTTATATTTTTTTTTCAATTTTTTCAACAATATTTCAAAATAAAATAAGCAAAATAGATATTTCAATATAGAAGAGGTAATATATATGGATTAATTGAAAAATTTACAAAATGGTCCAAGAGCATGGTCAACTTCTAGAGAATAGGTTTAATCATACGTTCTTTTCGTTAAAAAGCTTAATTGGGTCCTCAAATTATAAATTGTCTCAATCATGTTCTATTTTTGAAAATTTATTTCAATTTAGTCTTTTCTGGTAGGATATCATTGACGACGTTAATTTTTGTACCACGTGTCAACTCATGATTTTTTTTAAGTTTTTAATTTTTTTTACTTTTTTTCTTAAAAAATCAACTGACATGTGTCAAATAAGGGTTTTACCACATGTCAACTTGTGGTTTTTCTAATTTTTAAATTTTTTTTAGATTAAAATAGAGTCCTAATTTCGTTTTTGTTATCAACATGTCTCAATTTTCATCAATTTTATTCAATTTGGTCATTTTTTTCTAACACCATTTAAATCATTAAAAGCCATGAACAGTGACAACGACGTGCCACTTCGTAGTTTTTTTTTTTTCAATGTCCATGTGTCAACCTGACAACGCGCCACGTGTTAGAGTAAATGTTTTGTATTCAATTTGGTCCATATATTTGTTATTTTGGTTCAATTTAATCTCAATTTGTTTCAACATGAACCAATTTTGTCACTATCCAAATTAAGACCAAATTTAATTTTTAATTAAAATTCACATTTTTTATTAAATAATTTTATTAAATATATTAAAATTCACATCATTATAACTTTTATATAAAAATTAAATTTTGTCGTAATTTCGAGAGGGACAAAATTGCTCAATATTAAATAAAATTGGGACTAAATTGAACAGAAATAACAAATATATGGACTAAATTGAATATAAAACATTGACTTTGACACGTGACATGTTGTTGGGTTGACAAGTGAACATTTAAAAAAGTTAAAAAAATAAAAAAAATATATTAAAAAAATAAAGAAAAACCACAAAGTGACACATGATAGTCATTGTTCATTATCATTAATGATTTAAATGGTGTTAGCATAAAAGACCAAATTGAACAAAATTGACGAAAATTAGGACCTATTTGAACACAAAATTATGACTAATTTGACATAAAATTAGGACCAAAAGGGTATTGTAACATTTTTAAAAAAAAAAAATTGTCACGTGTCAGTCAAATTATGGTTCTACCACTGGTCAATTGTTGTTTATGTGAAAAATCTAGATTTGGTCATTGTATTTAGAGATGGCAAATAAATCCGTCCCCATGGGTATTGCCTGAACCCGTCCCTGTTTTGACGGGGAATCCCCGCATTGACTGGGTATGGGTATAGGTATGGGGAATCCCCGACTTTTTTAATTGGGTATGGGGATGTACACATCCCCGCCATATTACCCGTCCCCGTTTAAATTATTTAAATATTCCTAATTAATTAAATAACCATATATATATATACATTATTTTTTATTTATTCTAATTATTTGGTTTGTCATGAAACTCATTCGCATTTCAATTATATTTTTCATCTTATCATAATCTTTATGTAATTATGTTAAAAATATGGATGTTAATTAAAAATTTTTATGTCTCACATTTAAATATTTCTATTATTTTTTAATATTTTTATTTAATGTATATTTTTCTTTCACATGAAAATGTTTAATACTCTCAATTTAAGTATTTAATAGCACAAACATTTCGTTTACTAGGTAATATAAAATAATCATTTAATTATTATTCTTATTATTAGTTTTTGTTTCATTTGAATAACTTTTTTATTTCACTAAAACATTTTTTGTTATTTCTCACTACTGAGTATATATGTTGATATTTGAAAAGTTTTCTTAGATCTCTAAGATATTTTTCAACTTATCATACCCTTAATTATACATTTGTTTTCCTTTGTGCGATTTCTTTCAATAGTCTCTCAAATTGTT
>Ga0214543_1008997_pt1 | contig 15899 bp, 17 predicted proteins | sample CNSS2metaG_FD_160094 | JGI IMG/M metagenome (GOLD analysis project Ga0214543, IMG submission 160094) | Root nodule microbial communities from cowpea collected in UCLA plant growth center, Los Angeles, California, USA - CNSS2 | ecosystem: Host-associated > Plants > Roots > Nodule | place: USA... | reverse complement strand
ACACCTTAAGCTTCTTTCCTTCATGCTTCTGCATCCAACACCATCCATGGAGCCTCCATTCTTCATGCAAGCTTCAATGGAGACAAGAAGAAGCCATCAGTACTTGGAGTGGAAGATGAAAATAAAGCATGTTTTCTCATGCAATGATTATGAGGAGACCCAAAAGGTGAAGCTTGCAACCTCAGAGTTTTTCGACTATGGTCTTGTTTGGTGGAACAAGCTACAAATGGAGAGAGCTAGAAATGAGTTGGTACATAGACTAAGATGAAAAGCATCATGAGGAAGCAATATATTCAAGTTAGTTACTCAAGGGACATGAAATACAAATTTCAAAAACTTACTCAAGGCAACAAGAGGGTTGAGGAGTCACTAGTGCAGTTTCATATTTAGACAGCGCCCTATATGCCTCGGTTAACCAAACAACCGAGGTCTAAGAATGTTTATGCCTCGGTTATAAATTCAACCGAGGCAGTAATGCTGCCAGAAACTCACACTTTCCCGCTTTTTTAAAATTCGAAAATAATTGGGCAGTTTTATGCCTCGGGTCCCACTGAACCGAGGCATATAATGGTTTACTGTAGCGGGCTGTTTCACCCGAGGCCTATCAGTGCCAGAATTTTTCCATGTGGCTGATTTTTTTTTGCATGAGTATACACCTCGGTTATTCACTAAACAAGGCCTATGCATGTTTATGCCTCGGTTTCGAATCAACTGAGGCAGTAAGTCCAGTTAGGTTTTAAAAACTCTGAAGGTAAAGATTTGGAAAGAAACAAGGAATCAAGTCGTCACTTTTGTGTTTTACCGCTTTTTGCACTTAATTTTTTAATTGACACAGAGGCAGAAGCTTATTCAATTTTTTTTAAATGGTCATATGCCTCGGTTGAAACAGACCCGAGGCAGTAAATGTATCTTTCTGTCGCGGTTAAAATAGACCCGAGATAGTAAATATTCAATATGTCTCGGGTTTGTAACCGAGGCATAAAGTACTACCTTTTTACCTCGGCCGTATATGCTTCGGTTGCGGACCCGAAGCCAAAAGCTAAAAATAACCGCTGTCATTTCCCTTCCTTGCACTAGTGAGTATTTCAAGGAAATAGATGGGCTCATGATTTAAGCAAAGATTGAAATATATTAGGAGGTACCACCTAGGCCCATTCCTTTTAATTTCTTTTATTTTTAATTAAATAAAAGTTGTTCTAATTGGGTTTGTTTTGCTAATTGCAGCATAATTTCCAAGCTGCCAATTTCTTTAAGTGTTGGCATTTGGCCTACAACCTAATTCTTCACCACACTCATGCTTCCCATCAATGTACATCATCATATGTGGGCCAAGATCATGTTTGCATCTGCAATTCCAGCTGCGCGTGGCTTGATATTTCATCCGCACACCTCCACGCTGCAAAATGGCATCCAACACCTCACGCCTTAATTGGGCCTAAGCCCAATTCTTCCATTTCGCGTGACCAACAACATAACGAATGTGCAGCACCTTCTCTTCTTATACTTTTTGCTAGGGTTTCTTGCGCACAACAACCCTTTGCCGTCAACACACAGTAACACATAAACCCTATTACTCATTTCTCTGTTAGGGTTTGTTAGAGTTATCCAAACCCTCATGCATTCCATCTTCAGCTAAAGGATTTGTTGTTCACGGCTGCTTTGCCGTTAGATTTCTCTGCCGTTTGCTTTCGGCTGCCCTTCAACTATAAAAGGTGTAGGTCATTTCTTTGTAATCTAGTTTTGATGAATGTTAAATTGGTTGAGAGTACTCCGCCCTTCGTTAGCTCATTCTTCACCTTAGATGAGGATTTCTCCTCCTAGGGTTTACCAAACCAGTGAGATCTGAGCGTTAATAACCAATTATAAGCCTTCCGCTACGTTTTCCCATTGATTCAACCGAACAATCGACGTTTGGAAGCTATTCTCCAGCAAACGGAGCACATTTATGCCGATTAACGGTGACGCCAGCCTCATCAAGTGGTATTCAAAGCCACTCGTTCTTGGACCGCGTTGAGATAAGTTTCTTCTTTATCTCTAGTTTTTTTTCTTATATGTTCGTTTCTGTCTTGTTCTATAATTGTTTGTGTCTTTGCTTCTTTGCTGATTTTGTGCTCTTGTTGCGTTTTTCTTGTTGAAATTGATTTAATGTTCTCAATCTCCTGCTTAAATGCATGTCTTAGGTTTGAATTCATTTTAGTACCTAGCTTTGAATTTTAAACTCTCTGTTTTGTCATAGGTTTTGTGTATTCGTTTTATTTGTTGTTGTTTCCATGGAATTGTATGTGCCGTTAACTGTTGTTGAATCAGTCGTGCTGAGTATGTTTAGTTTCCTATGTTTTGTGGATTTCTTTAATTACTAATAGATCACTAGCAATTTTTTGTAGTTCATAATTCTAGCTGTTTCAGCTTAATTCGTGCTTGTTGTTTAATTCTAGCCGTAATCTGATTCATATCAGAATTTACGTGTGGACACTCATGCTTTGGTTTGTGATTACATATGTTGTTTCAGCACCTTGCTCTTGTGCATTCTGTTTCTTTGAATCATTTCTGGCCATATTTGTTTCCTGACTCAACATTAGTGTTTGCGGATGTGCTAATTTTGAGCCATATCTGTGTTCTGGATCAGCCTCTGTGACATCTGATGCACATTTATGTTATTTCACTGCACTAGTTGATGTCTCTACTGAATCCCATTTTGTTGATCTGTGGCTTGTGCATTTTGTCCTATATCTGCAACATCATTCTTGCCTTCAAATCTAAGAAGTGCTTTTTTTCAATCATATTTGCTACTGTTGTTGTCTAACACAATTTGGTGCCTTAGTTTGTTTCCTTGTTGCATTAATATGCTTGTGTATTACATTCAGCTCTGCCATATAATTTTTTGGGTTGCAGTTTTGTTTTGGCAGCTTCTGTTTTATTAGATTATTGACATTAAACCTATTTCACTTTTCTATTTCTGTCTGGTCCAATTGAATGTTGTAGTGCTATCAAGCTTTCCTTTACTCTTGAGTGCCTCTGTTGTGGTCTGATTCATTGATTTCCTTCACAATTTTTGGTGCTCTTGCTTTGATTTGCTGCTACTTTTTTTTATCACACATGTCCAGATTTTGAGATTGTCAAATGATTAAAATGCTGCAAATTTTGTGATCTGTGTTCAGGTTTGACTCAATTCTGCTGTATACAGCTGAGTTATATCAATTGGCCAATAGTTTCTTTTTTTTGTATGTCTGTTTCAATTGTTTTTAAGTTGAATCAATCTTGAAATTTGTCATATGCATTTATTTATTGATTTGGTGGTACAAACTTGACCTTTGTGTGAGTTGTTCTTCAAGTTTTTGAGAACTGAAAAGAAAAGTCATTAAAAAAAAAAGAAAACATGATGACAAAAAGCATCTAAATGAGCATGAAGAAAATCAAAAGGCTGGATTGAATCTGCAAACATTATTTGTTTCAGCAGCATGAAAATAGTGTACCACAGTTCACACAGATACTACTTTCATCTTCAATTTCAATTTGCATATGTTCTTGATTCAACTTGTTTTGAGTTTTGTTTGATTTTGGTTTTGTTTGATCATATTCTAGATCTATTCTTTAGGTTCCTTTTGTGTGCCTTCTTTCTTTTATAGCTTTTTTTATTGTCTTTGTTGGCTCTCCTTTGAGTTTGTTTATTACATTTATTGATTTTCTAAATTGCTCTTCCTAAGTGGCATCACTTGATTTTTTTTTCTAGTTTTCTTTGCTCTGGACACTCACTTTTGTTTGGCAGCCCTTGTAGGTGAAGTTTCATCTTATTGTGACATCATCTAATGTGGGAGTTACACTTTCTGAGAGGAATTGTGGAGTGAGCTAGGACTCCAAAGATGACCAAATACTTGAGGCATACATTTTTTGTTGGGGGTTGGACCGAGAGGGAGAATGGCAAAGACACTGCAGCCCAAGACCTAGCATAGTTATTTTGTTTGTGTTGATTCTGTTTTGATGTCAAGAACTTTGTGTATTTTTTTTTTTCAGTTTGCTGTTTTTGTTTCATTTGGCTTAGGTGGAAAAATGCTTTAGAGCAATACCATCCTTTGCATGGTTTGTAATAGTTTTAATCGTGTAGTGTGAGATTCAAGGGGTTCCAAAGGTCATGTGTATCTTCACTTAAGATTTTTTTTCGCCTAGTTTTTATGTTTTAAATGTCTAGGTTCTGTTGTGTATGCTTCACTTTCTGTTTTAGGTCCCGTGATATCTAGGTACCATGCGTTTGACACCTAGTTGACCTTCTTTTGGTCTTTAGATTTCACTTTGCTCACACACTTGGACAAATTGTTTTTCACACAATCTGTTTTCCCTTTGAATTTTTATTGAGAACTTTTGTGAAAGAAATTTAGAGATCTCTGGCTAGAAAAGGCTTGAGTTCTAAGCTTGTCCATGAGACTCACCTCCCTTTCTTGGGGCGTATCTCTAGAAATCTTTTCCATTATTTTCTCTTTCGAAATTCTTCTAGTTCTTTGTGAAAAATTTGTTTGGATAAAAGTGTTTCAAAAAAAACTGTTCGCAAAATGAGTTTTTCTTCTTCTAGCCGTGTTCATTTAGATAGGCATATTAGTGTGTATTTAGGTAGGTGTAATAGTAATGAGTTGCATCATAACATTCATAGTGACATTCCATTCTTTGGGGAAGATATAGGACCAATATCATTTAGAGATTGGATATGGGATACAGAGAAGTTGGTGTAATCATTGTTTAGTAAATATAGTCAAATTGACATTCTTAGGCATGTTACTTCTAGGTTTATAGGACGTTCATGTAAGTGGTGGCAAAAGAGACAGTCAATAGTGCAAAAAGGGAGAGAATCATGCATTAATACATTTTATGAATTAAAAACATGCATGTGGAAACATTTCATTCCCCTTCATTTAGGATAACTAAAGAGCAACAGTCTAGGATAGAAGATTTCATTGACATAGGTGATGCATTCATCCAAAATCTTGCTAAGTTTTCTAGACTAGAAAAAGATTTTAAGCACAATTTGGACTTGCTCTTGTGTGAACAAAGAGAGAGAGATAACATAAAAGAGACCAAGCAAAATTTAAAAAGCTTCGAGAGTATGAAAAGAAGAGAGAAAAAGAAAATTTTGAAAAGCTGTGTGTAGAGGAAAAGAAAAGAGAGCGAGGCATATGAGCAAAATGAAAAGAAGAAAAGAGATGGAGAAGAAGAGGCAAAAAAGGAGAGTCTTAGAAAAGTCAAAGAAGAGAATGAGAGAAAAGAATTTGAAGTAAGAGAGAAAATAAAACAAGAGTTTGAGCTTCAAAGACAATCCAAAGTAGTAGAGTTCCAAAGCATTTCAAATGAAAAGAGGGAACTCATTGATAGGGATTTGGTGTTCAATCTTTCACCAATTCCTTTCATTAAGTCCCCATTTCCAAAGAGAGTTTTTCCATCTTTAAACTCTTCTCGCTTTTTCATTAAATCTTTTGTTTTGTTTTTTGTTCTTCATCTCAGTCTCTTATTTCATCCTCCTCAAAATATAGTGTCAAAATACACTTTGATTCTAAAATCCTTTTCAAAAATCATCCAAGTCAAAGTGTAAGACACTCTTTCTGTATAGTGGGCTGGATATCACCTTTTTCAAATTTTAACAGTCCATTTTCGCACATTTCCCAATCAATTATATTGAATGGTGATTATGATTTCATTATAATTTTATTTGATGACTATTACAAGTTTGTTTTTTATCTTGGTTGAACTTTCAAAATTGGTTGCTGGCAACCTTTCAACAACTCTTTTGATCTGAGGATAGATCCTCTTCAAGAGGGAGGGAATGATGTGACCCCAACAAGGTTTATAGCTTTGGGCCAACACCTAGGCTCATTCCTTTTAATTTCTTTTATTTTCTTTTATTTTTAATTAAATAAAAGTTGTTCTAATTGGGTTTGTTTTGCTAATTGCAGCATACTTTCCAAGTTGCCAATTTCTTTAAGTGTTGGCATTGGACCTGCAACCTAATTCTTCACCACACTCATGCTTCCCATCAATGTACATCATCATATGTGGGCAAAGATCATGTTTGCATCTGCAATTCCAGCTGCGCGTGGCTTGATATTTCATCCGCACACCTCCACGCTGCAAAATGGCATCCAACACCTCACGCCTTAATTGGGCCCAAGCCCAATTCTTCCATTTCGCATGACCAATAACATAGGGAATGTGCGGCCTCTTCTCTTCTCAAACTTTTTGCTAGGGTTTCTCGCGCACAGCATCCCTTTGTCGTCAACACACAGTAACACATCAACCCTATTACTCATTTCACTGTTAGGGTTTGTTAGAGTTGTCCAAACCCTCATGCATTCCATCTTCAGCTTTAAGATTTGTTGTTCACGGCAGCTCTGCCGTTAGATTTCTCTTCCATTTGCTTTCGGCTGCCTTTAACTACAAAAGGTGCAGGCCATTTCTTTGTAATCTAGCTTTGATGAATGTTAAATTGGTTGAGAGTACTCCCCCCCATTCGTCAGCTCATTCTTCACCTTAGATGAGGATTTCTCCTCCTACGGTTTACCAAACCAGTGAGATTCGAGCGTTAATAGCCAATTGTAAGCCTTCCGCTGCTTTTCCCATCAATTCCCTCGAACAATCGACATTTAGAGGCCATTCTCCGACGAACGGAGCACATTTCTGCCAATTGAAACCTAAAGAAGAATGACAAAGAGAAAACATCTTTCACACTAGATGTTTAATCAATAACAAGGTGTGCATGGTTATCGTAGATAGAGGTAGTTGCACCAATGTGGCTAGTGTTAGATTAATGTCGAAACTAAATTTAGCTATCAAACAACATCCTAGGCCATATAAACTTCAATGGCTTAGTAAGTGTAAGACTCGGGAAAAATTAAATAGTTAATTAAATAATTATTTAATAAATGTGGGTAAAGAGAACCTTTAAGGTAATAAATGTGGAGTGTTATGATGTGGAAGAGTACTAGCTTAAATGGTTGAGAGTACTTTGATTGTGTGAGAGGACTTGGGTTCGAGTCCTATGTATGCTATTTTTGTGTGTTATTAAATTGGTATTATTTTTATGTATATTAGACGTGTTGTAGAGTTTTATAATAATTGAATTATATTGATTAGTATTAAAAATGGATTGGTTGAATGTGTTAGCATTGAGTTGGTATGTGCATGAGTGTGGGTTCAAACCTTGGAAGACCTAAATGAAACTCTATTTTTGCCATTTTTAGTTTTGATTTGAAGTTGAAGGGTTAAGGAAAACCCTAGCAAAAATATCAGTCAAGGGTAGCTGGAAAAATAAGCTAATTAAGTGAGCTTGAATGGTCATTACCCCACTTCTTAATGCTATTTTCGTTTTAGAACCTTAAACCACCATTAAAACACCACTAAGTAGCTAATTGTGAGAGAGGAGAAAGGTTTCTTGAGAGATTATTGTGAGGTAGACAGAGGAGTGCGAAATTTAGTGAGAAATTGAGAGTGTGAGTGGAATCGTGGGGGCTGAATTGATAGAAGCCAAGGGAGGCCATTTTGAGTCAAAGGAAAGAAGTACAAAATTACTCGGGGAAAGCTTTAATCCAGGTTAGGGGAGCTTATTTTTGCGTGTTATATATATCATGTATATGTTTTTCGTACTGTTCTGATGATTTGAAATGTGCACTTTAAGATTGCGTTGAACTTTGTCATATTTCTGGAAATTGCCAGAAACCGCCTGGCGGTGTTGAAGGCCCGCCAGGCGACTCGTACCTCGAGACTCTAATTCTGGGTTTTCTGCTATGTACTGCCTGGCGGCTATGCGCTGCCCGCCAGGCGACACCCATTGGACCTAACTAGTTTTTGTGAATCGTGATGTTTTCATGTTGGAGTGAACTCGTGATATGAGAGTGGGTGATTGGGATACCTGTAGAACGTGTTGTAGAGTGCAATATCTTGTGTTTTTAAGGTGTATGTCATTTAGTGATAATCAAGAGAAATATGTGTGTGCGTTGGGTGTGTTAAGTGTTCCATACACAATGGTTTCTGCAGTGTTGGTTTTATTTAGCAAGAATAGATGCAATTCAAGATAAGTTATGGTGGCAGGAGTAATATGAAAAATTGAAGTATGAGAGAATGAGGATTGGTGTACTTGGTGAATAGGAAATAGGTTTAAGATAATAATAGAGGAAGTGTAGGTGCACGATTAAATTGATTTGGTACGATTTGGGATTGTAGCTGTGGTGTAATAGAGTACTGTGAATGGTCCAAAAATTGTGCAGTTGCAAATATGTGGGTATCATAAGGATCATCTGTTGACTGTTTTACAAATGAATAAGATAACTCATGATAGAGCTTGTTAATATCTAATGTTGGGCATGAGTTAATTATAATTGTTGTGACTAGCAATCTGTTGTGTCTTAGATATTATATTTGATGCGTGAAGACTAAATTAGATGTTTGAGGTCTCATGAGACCTGTTAAAGATGCCAAAAATCAGTAGCACAACACTACTGGTATAGCGCCCGGCGGTGCGGGACAAAATCGCCAGGCGATAGAGTCACAAATTAGTGGCAGTGGCCACTGTTCGCAGGAGGTGCCTGGCGGCGAGGTTGTGCCCGCCAGGCGGTAACGGAGCTGGAGGGCTCCTGTATGGTTGCAGGCGCCTGGCGGTAGAGTGTTGGCCGCCGGGCGGTTTTCTGTCAGTATCTGCCTAGCGGTGTCTAGGCGGTGACATGTTACTTCTATAAGATTAATTTAAAACATGAATACAATCAAATTAGGATTAAAGAAGGGGATGAATGGAAAACCGCTTTCAAAAAAAAAGTTTGGTTTTGTATGAATGGTTGGTTATACGTTTTGGCTTAACTAATGCTCCTAACACTTTCATGAGATTTATGAACCATGTATTGAGAAGATTCATTTGAAAATTTGTTGTGTTGTACTTTGATGATATTCTTATCGATAGCATTTCAATTGAATTACATGTTGATAATTTAAAATATGTCTTGTGTATGCTTAGAGAAGAAAAATTGTGTGGCAATCTAGAAAAATACATATTTTGTACTTACCATATTTTGTTTCTTGGTTTTGTTGTGAGTTCAAAAGTAATACAAGTGGACGAGGAAAAGGTTAGGGCTATTAAATAATTTCCTTCCTGGGCAAAGTGAAAAGTTTTCATGGCTTGGAAAGTTTTTATAGAAGATTTGTGAAGGATTTTAGTACATTGGCAACACCTATTAATTAAGTGATGAACAAAAAATTTGGTTTCAAAAATGGGAAGAGAAACAAGAAGAAGCTTTCAATGCTCTTAAGTAAAAGGTAACTAATGCCCTAATACTTGTTTTTCCAAACTTTCATAAATCTTTTGAAATTGGGTGTGATGCTTTAAATGTTGGGAGTGAGTTGTGTTGTTGCAAGAGGGTCATTCAATTGCTTATTTTAGTGAAAAGTTAAGTGGTCCTACCATTAACTATTCAACTTATGATAAATAGTTGCATGCCTTAGTGAGAGATTTGAAAACATGGCAACGCTACCTTTATCACAAGGAATTTTTAATTCATAGTGACTATGAGTGCCTCAAGTATCTCAAGGGACAAGGCAAGCTAAATAAAAGGCATGTCAAGTGTATGGAATTTCTAGAGCATTTCCCTTATATTATCAAAGATAAAAAGGTAAAGGTAACATTGTAGTCGATGCTCTTTCTCGACATCATGATTTGCTTTCTATGCTTGAAACAAAATTAATTGGTTTTGAATGTTTGAAAAACATGTATGAAAGTGATGAAACTTTTGGTGAATGTTTTTAAAATTGTGAAAAGTTTTCAAAAACTGGTTTCTTTAGACATGAAGCCTTTCTTTTCAAAGAAAACAAACTGTGTGTGCCTAACTGTTCTACAAGAAACCTTTTTGTTAGTGACGCATGTGAAGGAGGTTTAATGGGCATTTTAGGGTCCAAAACACTCAACAAACATTACAAGAACATATTTAATGGACTCATTTGAAAAAGGATGTGTAGAAATTTTGTGAACATTGTATTGTTTGTAAAATGGAAAAGTCAAAGGTAAAACCTCATGGATTATATACTCCATTGCCAATTTTGGAGTATCCTTGGATTTGGAAGCCTATTTAGAAATTAAGTTAAGTCATAAGTAATAATCGATTATTCCAAACCATACAAAAAATGATGTAAGTTACCTCAGTTTTTTTTGTTAAATACGACATTTTGAACCACCATAATTTACGCTAGTGGTGGTTCCAAAAATCTTCGTACATGTTGTCGCCACAAAGTAAATTGTGGCGGTTTGTAATGAACCGCCATAGCAACTGCTATGTGATGCATTGTATAAAATGACGTTTTGTAGACATAAATAACGACATTTAAAACTGCCACAATTTGCTCATTGAAAACACAACCTCAATGTAAATTGTAGTGCCTTGAAATGCCATTATTTCATTATATTCTGATATTTTCAACTATCATAATTTGAAAATAATATATTATTTATAATTATTGACATACATTTATGATTTCATAATATAATAAACCTATTCAATAATAAATACAAAAATATAAACTTATAAAAGTACAAAAAAAATTAGTCAAATTTAATTTTATAAATGAGTTTAGATAACAAAGTAGTTTCATCATTTGATCACAATTACTTATCCATGTCAATATCCAAAAAAAAAAAGAAAAGACAATACATATGTCAATATCCAAATTAAAGACAATACACATATCAAGACATTATCAACATCAAAATATCAATTTGTCTTGCTTGCTCCACTTGATCCTACGTTGTCATTTGTAGATGGCACACCGCTTCCAATATTTGGTACCTGCAATAAATAAAACATATAAGTAATGTTTTATTTAAATAAATTAAGAAAGAAATAAAACAACTTTAAGTCATTTATTTAAGTAAGTTATACCTCATTAACTAAGGGACGTGGTAAAATTGCAGCAATAGAAGCTAGGTATTCTGACATCTTCTTTAGAAGCAATGTAGGCAAGCAATGTTTGCATTTGGATTTTCATAGTTGCAGCAATGTTTGCACTCCATCATACCATAACTCCTTCAATTCTTTGATTAGTGGTTCTAAGTAGACATCAACGTCATTCCCTGTCATTTGTTTACCAGGAATTATCATAAAGAGGATAAAGGAGGTTTGCTTCATACACTCCCAAGGAGGGCGATTGTATGGTATGAGGACCACTGGCCATATATTGTGACTTGTACTCATGTTCCCAAAAGTGTTGAAACCATCAGTAGCTAATCCTAATTGTACATTCCGAGGATCATTTACAAATTCTGGATGCAATAGATCAAATGTTTTCCAAGCCTCAGAATCTCTAGGATGCCTCATTAATCCCTCTTGGTTATTTCCGGATGCTTGCCATGTCATTGAATCAGTTGTCTTAGAACACATATACATACAATCTTTGCAATCTCGACTTTAATGGAAAGTAACGCAAGATCTTTGCATATTGCTTCTTATGTTTATCTTTCCATTTAGAAGTCTTGCACCTTTTACATTCTTCTAAGCCTTCATTCTCTTCACCCCAATATAGCATGCAATCTTTTGGGCAAGCTGGTATTTTGACATAATTAAGACCAAGTCTGGTAATAACATTCTTAGCCTCATACAAGGAGTTAGGAAACTTAGCATGTTCAAATGCATCCTTTAGCAAGTCTAGAATCATTATCATTGACTTGTCACTCATTCTACACATGCACTTAATATGATACAACTTTAGCATGAATGATAGTTTCAAATACTTTCTACAACCTTCATATAATGGTTGGTTATTGTCCTTCAAAAGAGCATCAAAGTTTGTATTTCCTTCATCACGCACCATATTATTTTGCACATCATCATCTTCAATAGCCTCGTCAAAATCATTAACATCATGCCCCACAAACCTAAAGGCATCATTCAACATATCTTCCATTGGATTTCGAGATTCTAAAATATCTTCAACCACATCTGCACTTGTAGCAGCCAAAGGTTCGCTTACACTTGATCCTTCAATAGCATCCCTAGTTTGCCATTTTTTAAAACCACACTTTGAATATGGACACTTCATGACAAGACCATTACCATGTTCAAAAGCAAAATCCAAAAAGACGTTCAATCCTTTTGCATATTCAATGGTGTTTTGTGGTTTAGAAATCCACGATTTATCTATGGGCATGACTACACAAAAAAATACAAAAAACAAATTAATTATATAACAAATATTGGTTAAAGGCTAATAATAGAGAGAGAGAGAGATAAATTTTGAGTGTGCTGACTATTTAATTATATTACCAATTATTTTGAAAAAATTATTTTTATCCAAAACACGAAGAACATAAGAATATTTAACTAATAGAGTAACTATAACAATCTGAGAACTTGGTCTATAAGGACTTTCTTGACCGCGAAGTTCTCGAGCTCTATGGTGATGACCATGGGGTCGTCCTGTTGTTGGTCGATGGCATGAAAATCGGCGTCAGTGAAAGTTATGGGCAGCATTCTCCATCTATGGTGTGAGCGAGTGATGTGGTTGATAGACTTGATGTTGTGGAGGTGTTTTTTCCTGGCAGATGAGGTTGAGCCTCCTCCTGCGAACCCGCCAGATATGGTGTTTATGGTGTCGTGTAGTTGGGGTGGATCTGAGTGGTTGATGTTAGTGTGGGTTGGGGGTGGTCTCTACGATTATTATCTTGTTGGTGGGTATTACTATGGCGATCGCGTGCGGGGTTGCGGGTGTTAGAATGTCTAGAGTTATATTATCCGTCCTTTTTTACGAATCGTTTGAGGTTGCTAGCGCATATCAATTCTTCGATCTTATCTTGTAGCGCTTTACACTCATCTGTATTGTGGCCATTTTTCGATGGTACTTGCAGTATTTGGTCATGTCGATGTTGAGTGGGTTGAGGGTTTTACGGGGTGGAGGGATAAGGTCCGCTTGCAGGGCTTCATCCAAGAGGCGAGATCGGGGAACACTTAGCGGGGCGTATCTCGAAAATTGGGGTGGTCTAAGCTCTCTGGGCTTGGAATCTGATCGTGATGGTGGTTTGTCGGTCTTAGGAGCTGAGGGCATGTAGTCAGTATAGAATTTGGTGTGCAGGGTTTTCATTTCCTTCATACTAATGTAATCTGTAACACACAACTTGAGCTCGTGAATAAAGGCCGGTGGTTTGAGATAGATGTTGTTGGCGAATGGGCCAAGTTTTAGCGTGAGGGCCATGCATTACAAGATAATCTCTTAGGTTAATTTTGGCATTCGGAGGGCAGCTTTGCCGAAGTGGTCTATGAAGGCCCTTAGCGTCTCGTCTTTTTCGTGTTTGACGCTGAGGAGGGACAATGGTGTGGCTTTATGGAGGCGGCTTCCTGCGAAGTGGGTGGTGAAGAGATGGGAGAGGGCGTCGAAATAATCAGTGGAGTACGGGGGCAAGGAGGTGAACCATTCCGGGGTTGGTCCTTTTAGGGTGGTAGGGAATGCCTTGCAGAAAACGGCATCTTCATATGTGTATAAAGCAATGTGGGTAACATACACTTTGAGTTGTTCATTAGGGTCTGTGTCCATGGCGTATCGGTCCAGCGCGAAGCGTTCCACTGGCTGGGAAGAAGGGTGGTGGTGATGATATCAACAAAGGGATTGTGGCATTTGGGTGGATGCGCTGGTATAGGGTGTCGGACGATGGTGGGGAATTTTGTGGTGTAATGATGGGGAGGGATATGGGTGGTGGGAAGGTAGTCACATGATGAGTAGTTGTGGGGCGTGCTAGGACGGGGGGCGTGTGTTGGGGGTCGCTGGTGGGCGAATATAGTGGGTGTTTGTTAAGTGGGGGTGAAAGTGTGCGGGGTAGGGTTATATTCACTTTCCTCCTAGCTGGGTTAGTGCACTGGGGTTTTGAGGTCCTCTAGTACCTCCTTACCCTTCCCCTTCTGGGTGAGATCAGCTTCAATCTTCCTTCTCAGCCTGGAGTTCTCCTACCTTAGTGCTTCCATTTCGTTAGCACTACGCTTCTTAAGATCAGCAAGCTCTTGTTGCATCTTGGCCTAACCTTCCAGGATAGCGGCCAAATTCAAGTTGTTGTTTGCAGGCATGCTTGGTCTTGCCTCAGGTTCCTTCACAATTCCAACTCTACTATGTGTGGAAACCATCCTTGCAAGTTCTCGGATTGTTGTGGTAAGATACTAATTCCCGCTATAATTTTCTAAGTTTGAGGTTGGCGGTTTTAACTTATGCATTATTCTTTGGAGTAGGCGGCCTTAGCCATTATCTGTGTTGTTTTGTTCAGTTAACTAACTGTCTATTCTTTTTATGATAGGAATAGTCGTAGGCGGTTCGGACCGGGTGGTTAACCATGTTGATCCTGACCGCCTAGGTATAGTACATCAGTCCCCCAGCCTTTGACGGGATAGGTCACGTGGAAGGTTATATGTTGCCAGCTTGAACTGGGTAGTTAACCATATTGGTATTGACAACCTATGTACAATACATTTTGTGATCCTTATGATAGGGTAGAATCTCTTACGTTCTCTTCAATACACAAAATCCATCAGAGGTAATGTTGTACTATGTTAAGATGAAGATGTATGATTGGATGAAATTGTTGTATGTGTTTGTTTGTTTATAAATTATTTGATTTAAAGTTCTAAGTCTTTTCCTTTTTAAATATACTATATTACCTTAATTTGTAATTTTATTATTTTTGCTATGATCGTGTGTTACACAGGAGAAAAGGATCATGCAGGTGATGGACCTAGAGTATAGTAGAGATGGATAAATACTTATGTATATAAATATATTGTATTACTTAATGTTCCTCTCTCTCTTTTTTATAAACTTTATATTTTGAAGAACCATGAATGTAGTTATTGAGGAATATTGTAATACTTATAGCCTTTATTTAAGTAGCTTGATGCTTAATACCAAATTGTGAGATGCTTTAAATTAGTAGTTAATTTCTATTAATTAATTTGGGGTGTTACAAAACACACCACGAGGTTAAGTGTCAATTAGTCACGAGTAAATTACGGAGAAATTATCACATCATCTCCAACCTAAAATCTTAATGTAATAAGTTTATAAAACTTTCTCATTATATATTATTCATTTAGCTCATCTTGACTTAGTGTAGAACTTTTAGTTTATACTTAAATTCCAAATGGAAGAAGTTGCTTATATCTTTTCTATATAAGTTTTTTGTCATATAATATATGTTTTCTGAATTAAAAATAGTCTTAGTGTAATATATTTTTAGAAATAATGTGGAAACTTATTTAAGTGTCCAATAAAATTGTCATATTATTCTTTAATTATAAAACTATTTATAAATATAGTCATGATTAATTATATAAATTTTAGATATTTCTAAAAATCATAAGTATTGTTTGAATCTCTCGATTTTGATGAAAAATATCTACATTGATCAAGCACATGTATCGGTGTGAGTAGTATTTGATCAATATGCATATTTTTTATTCTTTCTTTGAAGGTGTTTTTATCATATCACACTTATCTTAATTTCAAGTTTTCAATTACCTAAATATTTTAATTTTAAACTTATTTTCTTTCTTTTATGATTTTTAGTTTATTCATTTGAAGAATTTTTCATTCACGATGTAATTTTTTATTTTCTTTCTCAACCGTTCAATTCATTTCACTCAAATTCTTAAGATATTTTCCCTCTAAATATATGCAAGAAATAATTGAATATTGTTCTGTCTTAAAATTTTAATTATTTGTAATTGTTTTCTCACTTTTCAACTAACTTTATACAATTATTATTTGATATTTTATACAAATATTCATGCAAATTTCTTTCCTGTGATTAAAAAAAAAGAGTTTTCTTATTAAATTGGCTTGATAATTGTTCTTTTATATATATATATATATATATATATATATATATATATATATATATATATATCCTACAA
>Ga0214543_1008992_pt1 | contig 15910 bp, 8 predicted proteins | sample CNSS2metaG_FD_160094 | JGI IMG/M metagenome (GOLD analysis project Ga0214543, IMG submission 160094) | Root nodule microbial communities from cowpea collected in UCLA plant growth center, Los Angeles, California, USA - CNSS2 | ecosystem: Host-associated > Plants > Roots > Nodule | place: USA... | reverse complement strand
GGTTTTTTTTTTTGTGGTTTTTTTTTTTTTTTTTTCCTATTTTGATTACAGGCTATTATGCTAGTAATATATTATCTCCTCTCTAATTTATTTACCGATTAAGACTTATACGTGAATTAAGAAAAATATTAATATATACAGAGAGGTGTGTATTATACAATTTTACTAAAATAGTTTCACATTCCCAATAAATATATAGTTGTGGAGATTGATCATTTATTACTAATTTATGAAAAGAAAAGTGAAGGAAATAATAATAATTAATACGTGCATTATAAAATGATAGCATTGCTTATTTTAGCAGACAAATTAGAAAGAGTAAAACTGTAAAAAAAATAAAAACATGTAAGAAGAAGTAAAATATTTATTTATTACATTAGCATTTTTAGAACTTAATTAAAACCATTTCTTAAAAAAAAAAGAATGTAAAGAAATTTTTCGAAGAAATTTATTGGCAAGAACTCTGCACTGGTTTAAAATTTAAGTCAAAACTCAATTTACAACTGGAAAAGTTTGCCTAGACATTGTTTGGAAAGGAATCTTTTGAAATTTTCTCATAGTATCTTTTCTTCCTTAGTTTTCTTTTTTTACCTTTTGTTATATAGCATCCTTTAAAATAATATTTTACATAGTAATTATCGAATAATGTAAGTAATATTTGAAACTATTAACAACATTTAAATTTTTTAATAAAATAGTAAAAATTGAAAGGATCTGAAAGAAGAAGGTTTGTAAGAAAAACAAGTGAGAAAACATAACAGTGCAATGTTGTGGATTAAAATGGAAAAAGAAAGAATGCAACAAGCAGAGAGCACTAAGAAGAAAGAGGTGTAATAGAAATGAATGATATTATTGAATTTGCATGATGATGATTGATGGGTGAGAAGCACTTTTTTGTATACTGCATTTTCTGTGGCGTGGCTTCCACCACCACCCACTCACAGATACCTCATACAATAATTTCTCAAATCCAAACACAGTACTAAAATATATGTATACATTTTAATTATTAACATCACTAATGTTTCCTGCAACCAATCACAACAACAATAATTCTCATTTCATATTTATAACAGAATTTAACATTTTAATTTAATGAGATATTCATTTTCTCTAGAGTTTAAAATCAGTAAAAAAAAATTCATATATTGAACTGATTAAAAGTCTTCTTATAGGTGTAATTTGAAAAAGTTAATGCAAAAGTCAACTTCCAATGTTGTAATTGCATTATAAATTCTTTTTTTAATGTTTTTGTATTTTGAAATATCATAATGTTTTCCCAACTTAAAATTTTCAATGTTCAGTTCTATCTAAATTTTTAAATATCGGAAATAAAAAGACAACGTAAAAGAGTAAAATAAAATATTGAAACATAAACATTTATATTTTTCATTGCTAATTATTATAAAAATATATATATATTATTCCTAACTTAAATTATAGAAAATTGTATCTCAACGTTCAAGAAATGCAGAGAGTAGATTATAAGTAAAATTTTATTTGTCACATGAAAAGTCACATTTATTAGAAAAAAAATATTTTATATTATTTTCATAAAACACAGGAATAAAATATTGTATAATTTACTTTAAAAACAAAATATAACTCCTTATATTTGTTTTTAAACGGACAAATATATTTAATCCAACGATTAAAATTATGATTTAAAACAAATAATTAATTTTGCAAAATAGAACAGATGAAATTATTTTAAAAAATTATATCAAGATAACTAACATCTCGTACAGGAAAATTATGAAGAATGTACGTGGTTAAAAAGAAAATAAAATAAAGTTAATCATAAACTAATTGATTTTTAAATATCTTCTTATAAAAAATAAATTTGAAGTTAAAATTTGTACAGAGATTAATTTTTGAGTTGTGAAAATGATGAAAATAAAAGTATATTTTGGAAATAGTAAAATTATTTAAAATGATTGATATATATAAAATGGTGACATGATATGTTAATAAAGAGTAAAATATGGGACATTGCTTGGCTGGCACGACCCCACTCCCTAAACACCTCTGATGCATCCAATTGGCCAAAACCCACTCATCACGTGCCTCTCCACTTTCTGTCCTTCACTTTCACCAATGTTTTTTTTTCCCTCAAATTATTTACAAATAATAAATATCTTTTCACTTATAATAATATTTTTTTTATTTATAACATTTAATTAGCTCTAGCGACCTGGCCAAAGAAACATAGAGTGAGGTAGACTTGCTCCTCGTACTCACATAAATTCATGATTAATCCTGTTGGAAGACGAGTTTCAATTAAAAAAATATATATTATTTTTATTTTGTAAATAGATATAAAGTTTGAAAATTAAAAAAATAACTACTTAAACTTTTTATCATAAAGTTATCATTTTTTCTTTTAAGACTATGAAATAATTTTTCTTTCATTTTTAAAATATAAATTTGTCCTAAAAATATTAGTGGAGAGAAGGTATTTTAGCAGTTAAAATTTTGTTTACATGATTTTTTTTTATGATCGGTTCTTGTATTGTTTGCATGTTTAGGAAAGTGTTTGTATATGAAATTTGATGATAAAAAATAATAATATATATATATATATATATATATATATATATATATATATTACTAGTGCAGTTTTGGCCTTTTAACTCATATTATAGACCTCGGTTATCGTTTAACTGAAGCATAAAATGGTACGGTGGCACTTTTGCAATTTTTTCCAACTTTTATGCTTCGGTTCATTAGAAAATCGGTGCCAAAAGGTCTTATATGCCTCAGTTTTGAAGACTCGAAGCCTAAAAGTTGGCTAATATTTCAAAAATGTCACTACAGCAGTGATATTTGGCCTCGGTTGGAATTGAATCGCTACCATAAACTGTTTTATGCCTCGGTTAAAAATTGAACCGAGGCCAAAAGGTTCGTTAGGGTTCAAAAATCGCGAATCACTTTTTTTCTTCTTCTTCCTCGCGTGTGCGTTCTCTCTCAACCACCCACCTCCACTGCTACTGTTGCACTCCGACCACTTGCGACTACTTGACGTTTGGCTCATTTGTGTTCTGGCTTAGCGAAGTGTGATTTGGGGCTCGCAAAGTGGGCATCATTATGTTGTGTTGCAGATGCGTGGATGGAGATTTGTCATTGATGGTGGCGAGACGTGTAGGTGGCGGCAGCGTGAAGAAACTTGTCGTTGCGACAGAGGTGGTTTTGCGATTTGGGGGAGGAGACGCGATTTAGGGTTTGTGATTTGCTGCAGATGGTTGATTTTTGTTTGTATTTATGCAAATGTGATGTTCACATTTTCGTGTATGAAGAACATGGGGGTTCCATGGTGGTGGCACGATTCACAAATTGCTCTTACGATGAAGGAGAAAATTATAGTGGTTGCGGATCTTTGGTTCTGAGTTTCAGATGTGGCGGTGGTTGATGGAGTTGTGGTGGAACCATGGTGGCTACCTAGGGTTTTTGGTGGAGAAGATGGGATGTTGAAAATGCAGAGAGGCACATATGGCCTCGGTTCTCAGCAGAACCGAGGCAGAATATGAAGCTTCTGCTTCGATTGAGACCCGAGGCAAAAAGCTAACCTTTTTGGCCTAGCCTAATATGCCTCGGTTCTAGAACCGAGACAAAATGACAAAAATAACTGCTGCCAAAAGTCCTTCCTGTACTAGTGTATATATGAATATATGGTATTTTAATTAAGTAATAACATCGTTAGTTTGACAATCACAATTTCTATGATCGGATTTGAATTTTATGTGTTAAAATTCAACTTGTTGGATTTGACTTGGAGTTAAGATAATTTATTTTTTATATTTTTGATGATGAATTTTGGAGTTGGATTTAGTTTAATAGCTATGACTTTTTTTTTTTGTATGATAGTTATTATGATAATTGAGATTTTCATTTTCAGGTAACTGGAAAAGTTAAATTGTTGCATATCGAATTGAAATTCTCTCTATATTCATTAATTGTATTTTGTGTGAGAGATAATGGTAGGTGTTTGAATAAGAACTACTTTCTTCTTAGTTGTGTTATGATGAAATATATGTTCATATTATGATTTATATTTTTTCACTTTACATATTGTAGATATTTTTTGGTATAGGATCAATAATTCTAATTATGGATGACTCATTCTCATTTTCAAACTAAGTGGATATATAACTTTTGACTTATTCTCATTTTATTTAATCGGGTAACATGTATATTCTTATATCTATACTCATACTCATCTTTTTAATGTTCTAAATATCAATTAAATAATTTTTATAAAATATTTTAAAAATCACACCAAAGGAATATATTCAATATTAAAATAATATACTCTTTTTTTCTTTTCATGATGTAAAATATTAAAAAAAATATTATAGTAATATAAATCTCAAATTAAATTATCAAATAACAACTAGAGAAAATTCAAATAATTATATAAAAACTAAACAATTACACATTACTAAAATTTTACAACAACATTCACCTACACATAGAAAAAAATGAAAAATTAGATATGATATAATAATTGAAATTAAAATTTTAAAAATGTCTCCGTTAATAATTGCCCATCAGGATCATGACTTTGGCTTTAAAACCAATGGTAAGGATGTTTACCACTAGGCCAAAAGCTATAACCATTAGTCGATGTGCAATTCTTTATACTTAAGAGTATAACAATCAAAGCATCACGATTCGATTGTGGCTCAGTCCACTTGACCTTTGTCACAGGACAATTAATGTCACCTACAATAAAGTAGAGGGTTAACATACATTATATAAATGAGTTCTCACTTTATTTGGGTGTATAGTGTTTAAAAGAATTTAATTCAATTTTTTTAGTAGTATGTTATCTTATCTATTATCAATATATGTTTTTGGTCCATTCAATATTATGTCCTCGATCTTGTGTTCCTAACCTTTATGAACTAGATTGAATATGAGTTGACTCTTACAAACAAGTTAATATTTTATTGTGCTAATAAATTACTATGAAATTGGTTTAACATGTTTTTTTTTGTTAAAAAATATATATATATATATATATATATATATATATATATATATATATATATATATATATATATATAGTTTAGGGTACATGGATGTTGCAACTCGTGTCATCAAATGAGCGTATATCGATATGTTTTACCATTTTTAGTTTTAATTTCTTACCTTACTGAGAAAACTATCACGAAGAATAAATCTATATATTGTTTCCTTTTATTATTATTAAACTTATTGTAGCATGTGTATCCTTGAGTTTAGGTTAATTTATTTTGAGATATAAATTGATGTATTGTTTGTAACATAAATGAATTTTTGACCTTTTATTTTATATTTGTAATCATTTGTACATCAACATCTCAGCATTAATATTCTCATTTACTTGACAAGTGGCGCTTATAATTTAGAACTAAAATCAATATAAATAAGTTTTGAAAAACAATTTTTTTAAAATAATATAAATAAATGATAATATCAAACTATACATTTCAATTATTTTATATTTATTCCGTGTCTAATTCAAAGTATAAAAGTATCTTCATATTAATATAATATTCTATGTGCGAACGGAAAAAGACATTTTGTTTTGAAAAAAAAAAAGTCTTTACGAACTCTCAACCTTTATAAGAAGAAATCATTTTGAACTTTAGGAATGAAATATTTTCTTATTTCTTTTTCCTTGTAAGTATGAATGTCTAGTTAAATATTTTCCAAGTTCTTCAAAGTCTCTAGATCGATTGGTTTAACTAATAAATATTGTAATTAATATTTAGATAAAAGTTTTAATAATCATATCTTTGATTGTATTTATAATATTTTTTCATGGACCAACGATTAGGGTTAACCTAATCTCGGCTCAATCCTTCTTAATCCTAATTACTGGCCTATTTATTTTAATTAAGTGATTAATTGGCTTTTAGGTGTACCATCTGGTCGACTGATCGGATCGACACATAATTTGTATAAAGGATTAAGTTGAAATCCTATGGACAGTCTAACTTACGTTGCCTGAGAGGGACTATATGGTGTGAGTAGGCGACGTACTTATTTAGAAACGGTACAGAGAATATTAACATGCCTTTGTCGAGGGTGTTCCCGCACAACTTTGTTGTGTGACCCCAAATTTTTAATTCTCAATCAAGTTGACGGTAACTAAGAGACTGAGTAAGGTGGTGACAGATGTGATTTCCCATAATCAGTTAAAGGTGTGCTCTAACCAGTGAGTTGATAACATCTCTGACAACCTTTCTTGAAGTAGTTTCCTTGATCGGTTCTTGTTGACTTGATTGAGCAACCACTTTTAACCATACCGACCAACCATACAATTCAGTTTTCATTTCATATAATTAAGTTTTCATTTTGGTTAAATTATGTTTTTAGTCCTCACTTGTGTAGGTAAATATTAATTTGGTCCATTTTTTTTATTTGTCTCAATTTGGTCCTATTTTGGAAAAGTTGATGTAGTAAGGTTCTTTTCGATAATAGTGTACTAACAATGTTAAAGATGTATTACGTGTTAATTCATGATTTTTTTTTTGTTATTTATTTGATTTTATTTGTTTTGATTTTTTTAAAATTAAAATTTGTTCACGTGTTAAGATAACGTAGTGTCACAGTGACAATGTGATGTAGTAGTGACATGTGTCATTATCATCAGATGTCATTTACTAATTCTTAATTTAGTCATTGTATTTTTATTTTGTCTCAATTTAATCAAATTTTTTTAAAAATTTAACAAATTTATCCTTTCAAAATTGAAATCAAATTCAATTAATAAATAATAAATATTTTAATTCAATTTAATATTTTTATTAAATATTTTTAACAATATTAAATTTACTTAAATTTATATTTTACATTAAATTTTGTTTAAAATTACTTTAAAGTTATTAACAAAAATAATGTTAATTAAAAAAATTCAAAATTAATTTCAACTAATTATTTATCAATTGAATTTTATAAAATAAAATAAATTTATGACCATTTTAACCTTTGACTTTTTTTCTTTCTCTGTCGGTCCCTTTTCTCTGCGGTTACGTGTTACGTGTTTCATTTTAACTAAACTTCAGATATTTAGTTTCTAGACAAAAACTGAGTTTTCAGTTTTCTGAATTTTCATATACCCAAAAAGGGGTCTTTCCATTATTGCTTTCAGAACAAATCTTTCACAATTATAAATTGAATTTTCGATGTTTAACAACACCAACTAGTGTACATCATTGAATAAAAACCATTATTGTTCATGAATTATCTACAATTTATTTTGGAAATAATTTATCAATAATTCAACATCATTACATTAGCATTGTTTCACGGTCAAATTTTTAGATTTCTTAATCTCGAAGGCTTTGAAATTTTCTTCGTCAATGAATAATTAATAATTCATATTACTCGACAAGTTAAAGAATAAAAATACATAAAAATATGAAAAGAGGTGGGTGGTGTTGTAGTGTATACGTGCTTCACATGCAAAATACGCCTTTTTTATTTGTTGGTGACAATGTGACACCAAACATTGAGCAATCATTGAAGTCAATAGCATATACGTGTATATCTATATATACGCCTTTTACATATAAAACATTAATTATTTTCTTTTAATCTTCTCTCTCGTATTCTACTGCTTGCCGTTCCATTGAAAAAATTAATCAGCACTTATATAACACAATTATACTATCATTATGTTTGATACGATATCAGGTAGTTTTATTTTTTAATTTCATTTGATGAATAAGTTTGTGATGGTGATTTATGTAGTTTTCTTTAAGATAATCCGTTAGGTTGTATTTTTTAAAATACTACCTCTTTAACCTTTATATTTATTTCCTATGATCTTTATAATACTTGTTAAATGGTCATTTTTAGGAATAACAATTCGGGCCAGCCCGCACAAAAAAAAAAAGTTGAATGGATTGTAATGTTAAATTCGCTGGTTTACAATGGTCTGTCTCCCATAGGCCTGCAGTCCGCGTGGGCTAATGGTGGAGTGGGACAGGCTGGCTCGCTGGTCCGCTTACAAAATTATATGTTCTCATTTTTTTAGTTCTCACATCATTCATCACGTTGTTTCTTTAAGTTATTATTATTATTATTATTATTATTATTATTATGTTTATGTATAATCATTGTATATAAGATAATGATTTTAGTTCTTGAATATAAAATATCTTTTTATGTATTTTTTGGTACATGTCTTATAAGGTAACATGTTACTATTATACTTTAACTATAATATTCGTTGTTATTTTTCTTGTTTTTGATCAGGTAAATTAATTAGAATTATTTCGATAGAAAATGAATATCAATTATTATGAACAATAAAAAGTTTTTATTTTGCTCAAAAAAAAAAATTTCACTCATCACAAATGTGGGCCAGTCTGCGGGCCTGCAAGCCAACCCACGGGACGGGATGTACCAGAAAAGTGAACCCGACATTAAACTATGGGGCGGGCCAACCCGACTCGCATTTTGTGGGCCAAAATGTGAGGCGGGCTAAAATGGGCCGGGCTGGCCCACTTTGCTATCCCTAGTAATTTAATATTTTAAAGTAAAATAAGTTCTATAATAATTTAGGTATGTAAAGAAGTGATTTTTAATTCTAACTCAACTCCACAAAATCATTTTGTAAGGTGACGTCATTAAGATAGACTTTAATATCATGTAAAGAAATAAACTTTAAGTCTAACTTAATTTCATATTTATTTCTTATGATCTTTATAATACTTATTAAATGGTGGTTTTAATTATTTTTTAAGTAAAATGGGTTTTATAATAATTTAAGGTATTTAAGACACCGAGGGAACTTGGGCAAAAGATTTCGGAGGGCAAATTATATTTTTATATATAATTTTTTTAATTAAAAAAAAAATTTCTTCTTTTTTTTATTCTAAACAAACACACATGATAATAGAATAAAAAAAATTATGACAACAAAATATATATATATATATATATATATATATATATATATATATATATATATATATATATATATATATATATAAGTGTAACATAAAGTTTATTGTAAAACCCCATTTAATACGCGAAATTAAAGGAAGCGTTACAAGAAAGATAACATAAAAGCGCAGTCTAGGAGTTTTAAACTCAACTCCTTACAACCCATGGCACACCACGATGCTCAAAAGAAAACTAGATGAAGAGTTTAACCAAAAGTACATAAATCTAAGGACGAATAAATACGTGGGCCAAAACCCTAGATAAACTCATACGGAAATATAAACTAGTCCACGCGGACTATGCAGCGGAATCTCCACCCCTGTTGCCTACGGGTGTTCCTCGCATATACTCACACCAACAAGTTGATGATCATCGCAAAAGAGAGTACCACACAGCAGATCACACAACAAAGAAAGTAGGGTAAGCTAGAGCACAAAAGATTTCATTCATCAAATCAGATATAATTCCACAATACTATACACTTAAATCAACCAAGCATGTTATGACTGTTCAGGCAATAGACTACGACACGACTCGACTCATCCGGATACATATAACCATGGTCGGATTCAGCGGATGCTTGCACTTATGGTGGATACCTCTGCTCACCCCCGAGTTGCTCGCCCCCGAGCTATGTGTTACAAGTGTTTCAATGAATCAATTTCCTTCACCACAAGGTTAGCCCTTAATGAATTTCAGGTCGCCTGCTACTCTCACCACATGAGTCAGTCCGCTCTAAGTGAGACTAACTAACCCCTTAGAGTGTCAGGATGCAATCCTTACCTTGAATCCTTATCGAATCCTTACTTAGTTATACAGATGGGACACCACCATAGACACCCACTAACATGGGCCATGGAATTACGTCCCGACCACTGGAGCGCGACCCTGAAAGTCTCACCTAGAGACCCCAAGGAATTATGCACTAACACAAACAAAACATGATCACACAGTCAAATAGTATTTGCCATGCAAGGATATATTCATTATGTCAACCTTTAAAGCCAATACCTTTCACGTATCCAGGTCCAACTCATTCCAACTCATCATAACCCATCCATGCTCATAGGATTCAACTCATCTCGTTATCATGCCACTTTAATAATACCCATCTCATTTAGTTCACATGTCAATTTTCACACCAAACCCATCATCTACAATCCATGAATCATGCCACACATACATAACACTCCATTATATACATGTTTCTCATCATAACATTCATACCCAACCAAATACCAATCATCCAAGAGCAAACAAGCATCCAAACAGTGCACTGCCTCGCCCAGCCCCTCACTCAGGCTGAAGGGTCTCGCTCAGGCGAGACGTGCTTGCTCAGGCGAGCCCCCTTTGCCTAGGCGAGGGCTTGAAAAAAAGCATCAAGAAACCAACGCGGGATCTCGCTTAGGCGAGACCCCTCTCGCCTGGGCGAGATGTTCGCTCGCTCAAAAATTGAGCGAGTCGCCTGGGCGACCTTTCGCGCAAAAGGGTTTGGGCGAGTCCTTGTTCGTCTCGCCTAGGTGAGACTGGCTTGCTTGGACGAGATTATCAGGTCTCGCCACTATTTCACTTGCAGCAGCTATATTTTTCAAACCAACCAATCTACAAAGTATCCCATGCATCAAAACGAATGATTAATCCATACAATCAACAACAAACTCAAGAACAGGCCAAAAACAACTTAAACTTGAAACCCTAACTTCCCGTACCTGGAAAAAGGGTTAACAAAAACCTTGACGGCACGACCGCGAGCACTGCAGCTCTAGGAACGGACTAGCGAGCTGAAAATAGAAGGTAAACGGGACAAAGGACGCAGTATTACGAAACTGTAACTGTGAACTACGAAGGAATAGCAATGGAACCCATACAATCTAGAAAGCGGCACTTATGTGGAGTAGGAGCTGGTTCCGAGCTAGTTCGAGAAGGCTTAGGGCAAAACCCTAGCAGAGCGTCTTGTGGGAGCAAGGAAGGGATGACGGCTGGTTTTGTGGAATAATGAGAGTAAGTGTGTTAGGCCAGCTTAGGGTTTGGTTTTATCACTTAGGCCAGCCCTAGGCCCAAATACAAGGGGCAACCCTTTTACTTTAGGGCAGAAAATATTAAAGCAGATTTTTAATGGGCCTTACATTTATTATCAACAATAATATATTAAAAAAAGTTACATTTAGTTAGAGTGTTATTTTATGCTATTTCAATGGCTTAAAATATTCAATAATTAAATTAAAATTAAAGTTTGGTTCAATATCTCTTTCAATATACATTATCATACTACTTGCTCAAAATTCAGCCTCCTTCTAATTTCTCAATCTATTTTTGATTATTTTCATTGCAGAAAAAAAATCTTTCAGTTGTAGTTATAGAAACTAAAAAGGTCTTGCATTGTTGATAAATTTTGTAAATTTGAATCTTGACGAGCATCAAAATTGAATTGTTGAAGTTGAAAATTCAAATTAATCTTTTCTTGCTCATTGAAATCCATGAGATAATATTTGTATACAAGAGTGCAAATTATATCAGTATTAAAAGCTTTATAAGCATCCTTAAGATCCAAAGCAGAACTTAAAATTAATAACTCCATTAGAATCCCATTTTAGATAAGTCCTTCATACCCCTTCAATTTTATTTTGAGGGTATTACCAAATTTGAGGACATTTTTCTGGATCATATTTTACAGAATTTTCAAATTCATAATATGTAACTCTAGGAACTTTCGAGAGTTATTTTTCATTTTCTTCAATTCTTGAATTCTCAAGAAATTTCTCAAGTTTAGTTGACGTATATGCATTTTTTTCATCTTCATCACAAGCCTTCCTCTTTAAAAAAAAATCAATTCTTTTACTCTTTATCATAATTTTTCTAACATAAATTTGTCACCTCTCACCTGTTGAGAAAAAAGATAAGATTATGAATACCCCAAATTAGAATTCAAAGCAAGGACTCAAAATTTTAAGAAACTTAACAACTTATAAATAATTAACTTCCCTTACCTTAAAATAAATTACTAATATTGTTCTTTCCTTAGCTTGAAAGCCTAAAATAGTTTTATCTATACAAACAAGAATTTAATCAAAAATTAGAGTATGATTTTAGGATGTTTAACAGATAGATATATGCCTAAAGCGTAGAAAGTTATATACAATAAATACAAGAGGAAAACATATTTTAAAAAAAAAAAAAGATAGAAAATGAACATACTCAAAAGAAGAAATTGTTCGATATAAATGTTTCTTAACTCTTCAATTTTAGAATGGTGCAATTTGGTTTTAAAAATGATAAGAGATTTATGGTGAAAATTGAGATAGAAAGAATATGTGAGAAAAATACGAAGGTACAGTAGAGAGAAACCAAATAAAGAAAAAAAAAGTACAGAAGAGGGAAAAAAATATTATTTTCAAATTAAAAAAAATAAACTAAATTATTATAAATAATATATAAATATACTTTTAAAATATATACAAAAGATAAAAAAAACATTGGAGGAGTTGTCAACATAAAGAACACCCCTGTGTGTAAAGTGAAGTCATTTTGATAAGCTCAAGTGGTATTTAAGTCTAATTCAACCCACAAAATTTCTTGTAAGGTGAAGTCATTATAATAGACTCTAATACCATATCAAGAAGTAAGTTTTAATCCTAACTTAACTTCCTAGATCAATTTGTAAGTTAAAATTTACACTCACATATATATTTTAACTCAACTTTATTTTTAATAAATGTGAGACTTGTACATAAATCAATACAATAAAAAATATGGTGTTCATTTAGTATTTTATTTTATTTTAAATTTAATTATAAATATTTTACAACATTGTATGATTAATAATAGAATTGTATAATATAAAATTAGTAATTCAAAATAAGTTGAATAATTAAAATAACTGGAGATTAAATAAACCGTTACAGTGTAAATTTGACTTGAAAACCAAATTGCAAATACTCTTTCGTATACTTTTATTAATTAAATTAAATTAAATTTGATATAAAACTATGGGTTTAGTTATATTTTGAATCAAAACTGAACTTTATGTTTGTTTATATAATGATTAAATATGAATATATGTTTGTAAGATGTGTTAAATGAATAAATAATTGGAGGGTTATATAAAAAAGTGATCATTTTCATATTCTTGAAAGCATGAGTATATGTCTCTTTTATTTATATTTTCTCTGAAACATCAACCACTTAACTAAAATTGAGAAATATTTGAATGGGATAAATCTTAGTATTGTTAGATTAATTGTCTTTTACTTATATTCGACAAAAAATTCATTCACACAATAATTATAGACAAATAAAGGGTTTTCCAACAATATAGTAGGTATTTCATTTATCTCCCGCAACATTATTAAAAAAGTTTCTAACTAGTATGGAAACAGAAAATTCATTATTTAATAATTTTATTTTGTTAATAATACATATTTTTTCATCATTTCTAACCCAAACTTTGTTACCAAATTTAGGGTTAATGACTCTTTATACACCATTATTGAAATTTTAAAAAGTTATAAATTAAAATGTAAAATAATATATAGACAATATTGAGAATATTAAATTAAAATTAGGAATTTTCTAAGAAAGTAGACAACTCTATTTAAAATGAAAATGAAAAATAATAGAATAACTATGTAGAATCTAATTAAGGCTATGTGAAGGTTTACCAATGATTATGGTCTCTTTAGCACCATCCCAAAGTATTTTATGGGAAATTCTTGTTCATTATACTTACCTCATACTTTGAGTGGGTATCAAATTTTGTTGACTAAGTTGAGTGTGAATCAAAATTCATAGACGTGCTTTTCCGGTAAGGTTTTGCGTTTGCTACTTTTTTCCATTCTTTCTACTACGTCTTTATGCCGTTTTTAACATCTAATTATTAGGATGAGATCACCAAAATAATTGGACAAAATAGCAAAAATTAATTAATTTCACAAGCTTAAACAATTTCCAAAAAGATATAATTTTTTTAGTTTAATGTGCAAACTATTATTTCAGGGATTAAAAAAAAACGTTTTCTAACATTTTAACAAAATCCACAAAGGTGGTCGCAAACATTCATCTGGCCTGTGACAGTTTCAAGTTTCAATGTAGAATTGTTGTTAAAAATAGGAAAATCTGAAAAGTAAATTATGGTATATTTTTTTAATGGTTTGAAAATGTTGTGTTAGAGAGTGGAAAAAGAAAGCTTATAAAATATAGATTGGGTGGGATTTGAGATCTGGGCCCAAACAAGTTGAAGTAGAAAATACAGTGACTAATGATTATTAATGAAGATAAGTTTTATTGTTTTAATGCCTTGTTTGGCAATCACTGAATTGTAGCTTAGAAAGTAAGGTAAGGTTTTGTAAAGGTGGATTCTCTTGCTTCCAAAATTGCCTCATCACCAAACACAGAACAAAGTGCCTCTCACCCACTGCATACAAAATTATATTTTAGCATTTTGTTGCATAAACCAAAGGTTTGAAAACTGTGGCCAAATTTTTCTGCACGTGTGGTGTGGGTTGTGATGCCAGGTAATAATATAACATAATTCACATTTTTTAAGTGGCAGATTACGAGGATTTTTTTTAATAAAATATTATAATAATAATAATAATAATATCATAAGTTTGAAATTTGGAATATAAACAGTGCTAGTATACTTTCACTTTTAAACAAGTAAAAGAGTTGTATTTTTGAAAGTGTTCAATTTTTTATGATCATTTTTTTCTTTTGAGGTATTTAATTTTATGTAAATTATTTTTATGGAGTTAAAAAAGAAAAAAGTACTGTGTGTGAATGCGTGTACCAGTAAATAATTTAGCGTGTGCATTGGATACTCTGAGCGTTGGTACACATAGTTAATGGTGCGTCCAGACTCATCTACGGTGGTTTTGTCGTCATCCCAGTTTCGCGTAAGATTCTGCCACGTGGCAACTAACCTAAGGAAAGACATCATGGTCATAGAACATGTGTTTCTTTTCTTCAGCGGTGGTCCATGTCACTGCGCGAATGGGACCCACCCTTAAAATAATCAAAAGATTCTTATGCAATGCACAGCAATCAGCAATCACTGATAATAAAATGCATCTGACGGCTACAACTCACCCGTGAAATACAACCGGTTTCATCATTTGCCACCTCCTTGCATGTGATTCCATATGCAAATTAAACATAAATTTATAGATCAAAGTATAAAATACTTTTCAATGTGTCTCTCACCTTAATAATATATTGTTTAAAGAAATGTCCAAAATATTAGAAATTTCAGAAAATAATTTTCTGTTATATAAATTTATTTTCAATTTTTGGTCCTTCAAATAACCTAACACAAAAAGTGATGCAATGATTAAATGTTGAAAATTGGTGAATAAAGAAAGAATGTGCATTGCTTAGGGTAAAGGAAGTGGGTGGAAAACTATGGTATAACAATGGAGTTTCATACTTTAAAGGTGATGAAGGTTAGAAAAAGAGAGAAAAACCAAAGAAGAAAAACAACATAAGTAGTTGTGTACTTCACTTTATTCCAAAGTGTTGGTAACAAGTAACAATTTTAATTTAAATAATTACTGAATTTATTATTAAATTATATTTCATTAAATAAATGGGGGAATGTCATCATGGTCAATATTTTAATCAAGTAACTCTTTTTTTTTTTTATTGTCACTTCAGCTTACTGAGTCAGAATAATCACATTTATAGTGTTACCACTACTGTTATTCTAACAACTCTTAAAATATATCAAAGTATAATTTTATATACGGTAATAAAGTTTTGAGTTTAATATATAACTTTACACAAAACCTGTTATACTTTTTTTTTGGTTAGATAATTATATAAAAAGTTGGTGTTCAACAATGTACGTTTAACCAAAAAAATCAACTTTTTAAGTTATAAAGGCAGTTTTCTTATAATTATATATATATATATATATATATATATATATATATATATATATATATATATATATATATATATATATATTTTATATATA
>Ga0214543_1008988_pt1 | contig 15922 bp, 8 predicted proteins | sample CNSS2metaG_FD_160094 | JGI IMG/M metagenome (GOLD analysis project Ga0214543, IMG submission 160094) | Root nodule microbial communities from cowpea collected in UCLA plant growth center, Los Angeles, California, USA - CNSS2 | ecosystem: Host-associated > Plants > Roots > Nodule | place: USA... | reverse complement strand
TATCCACAGTAAATTCAACCAAAGTACAGTCTCAATCAAATTTTACTATGCCTAATCATGTCTATTCTTTTATCTCCTCACCAAATAAAAAGCTTAATTAATCAAAGTAAAGTCTCAATTAATTTTCATTAGAGTAAATACCTTTAATCAAAGTAAAGTCTCAATTATTGGTAAAAACTCATTTAATCACATGAAAGTTTCTAAATAAAATCAAAGTAAAGTCTCAATTAGATTTAAAAACCTTTGGACTCATATGATCAACACGCATATAGATTTAAAATCATTACTTTTTATGTGATTCAAAGATAAAAGACATAGATGAATTAAAACCTCAACAATAATAAAAAGAACAAAGAAATTATTTCATTCTAACCTCAGAATCCATAATGAAATTACAATGTAATCAACCCAAGAAGTTTAGAACTCCACGAATACAAAAGAAGAATAGAGAGAAGAAAAGAGAGAGAAAGGAAACGAAATTAGGCACCCCTAAGGGTTCCAAAACTCCAAAGTGTCGAGCTTGTTTTTTGCTTCTCCCTTGGTCTCTTTATCTAGGAATTGACTGGGCTTTTCTGTTGCTAAAATCTATCAAATATCTTTTAAAATAAAGATAAATATAAATATTTAAAAATATTTGGAGAGATATAGACTATTTGACAAATATAGTTGGTTGATAATATCAATATCTAATATAATTAAATATATTAATTACTTAAAGATATATGATAAATTATCACCAATTAATATTTGTATTAATTTTCCAAATCAACCCTTTGCAATCTCCTCAAATTATCTTCTAAATAATCCAATATCTTCAAGATATATTTGTTTGTTGTGGATCTAAAAAGATTCCAGAAGATCTTGTCATATTTAAAAAGATTTGGTAGTTATTATCTTTTAATATTTTATGATATAATTAAATAAGATAATTATTTAAAAGTATCAAATAAAATATCTAAAGATATATTTTCCCAAATTATCTTCTATCATAAAGATAAAGAAAACCGCAAGATCCAATTTTTCTTTTCTCCCTTCTTGGTTTAGTCAAACTTCTTCACTTTTTCAAGCTTTTCTTGCCGTCTTCATGCAATGCTTGGCTTGGATTTTTGTGCTTTTGATAATTTCTTATTCTTGGATTTATCTTTAAGGTGTCATGAAGCTTTAATCAATTTATTTCCACACCATGAGCTCAACTTAGCTGCAGCTGCACTAACACACCTCAAAATATCCAAAGAACATTTATGCAACTATAAAGCTATTTTTAACATGTTTTTGTATCTCATGCTCAATAAACCCAATAATAGGAAATCCCAATTAAATCAATCTATAAGCACACAAATTCAATTAAATATCCAGAATTAAACATTAAATGAGGGCAAAAATACGCACTCATCACTAAAACATTATGTTTAGCGAAAAAAAAAGATTCGATCGCTAATTACCATATTAAACATATTACAAATGTTTGATGCCTAATTTAATATTATTTCAGTAGCTAATTTGGTGGCTAAAACATTACATTTAGCGACTAAGAATATTCAGTCGCTATTTCGGTCGTTATACAAGTAAATGTTAATATGCATTGATTTGATTGTTATTTCGGTCACTAATTTGCAACTGCTTCTATTCGGTCGCTATTTTAGTCACAATTTGTGACCAATTTTTTTTTGTCGCTAACGTTACTTGCTAAATTGTGTTTTTTTTTCGTAGTGACCAAAACAAAAACCCTCAATACCAAGAATATAATCCACAAAATGAATTGAAACAAAAAAAAAATACAAATACAGACAAAACACACGCTCAATCAAACACCAAAACAAAAGCAACTAATATGTACATTCCATTGATACCATCATTCCCAGTCAGAAAGCAAAAGGTACTTACTAGTGAAGATTTTAGGTCATAAAGAAGCTTCAGAGCTCCTTGAATTTTGCAAGTTGATAAACATGGTCATAGTCAGAGGGCCAAAGCCAATGTCATAGATTTTGGAATTTAGAAAGGCAACCAATAATATGTATCAAAAGATTAGAATGTATCCATCATGAGACTTCCTGTAAATATGGTTCAAAGTTTTGTCAAAAGAAGCAATTTTATGGTCTTGCATCACTTATAGGAACCAAAAATAACTTTATTCATCGAACTTAATAATTAATAAAATCACAATAAATCTATTTTAATATAGAAAAAATTAACTTACATTGACCAAATAATGCATATAAGTAATTTGGGGTTAAGCCAACCAATAACAACTAGACGAGCTTTGTATCTCTTGTCATCAAAATTCCTATAAATCACTTTAGAATCTATATGTCAAGCAGAATAAGCAACAAAATAAATACAAATAATGAACAATACTAAAACCATGAAAATCACAAAATAAATACATAAGGAACTAACACAATACCGAAAATACCATGAAAACCACAAATACAATATTCAGAGCATAGAACAATAAGGATTATACAATTTGATTATTCGTCTGAAGCATTGTACAAAGCTTCCAGAATTGCATTAACTGTTAAATTTATAAGATAAACAAGTATTGATCTTTAGTAATTCTACAATATTTACAGGTTGCTAAAATATATATATATATATATATATATATATATATATATATTATATGACGTGATAATCAAGTAAATACATGTTTTACAAAGCAATAATCCTCAGCATAGCTTCTTGACTTTTACATATAAAAATGATTAATTATTTTCCAATTTCTTCAAAAGAGAAACTTAAGTTTGTTGCTTCATACCAATGTATCCAGATCTGTCTACACTAACACATACTCCAAAAAGGTAGAATTCCCTTTCAACACAACTAATATTTCAGTCAAAAATATTTAATGGTATAGTCTCTTTTCGTAAAATACTATAATGATGCATATAATTTTAGAAATATGTAGTTTCAATAGAATATACAAAGTTGATAAGCTCCATCGTACACTCAATCAGATAATTTGCGGCTTATAATAGAATGCATCACATATTAACTTCAAAACATTTGTTAACTATATTGCTTATTTTCATTCATTTAAAATAGTTCAGTGCTACAAAAGGATGCCCTAAAAGGGTTCTAGAAAATCCAAAGCAATTATCTAAATGATGCTTTTCACTGGAAGCAATTGTGTTGCTCTCATATCATCAAAATTACATTAAGACTTCAATAGATATCCTTAACCTATTGCTAGGGATGGCAACGGGACGGGATGTGGACAAGTTTCGTTATCCCATACTCATCCTCATCGAAAAAATTCATCTATATCCTTATACCAAAACCTAACGGATATCAAAATTTTGTCCAATCCTCATCTCCATCGGGTGACGAATATATATTCGTACTCATGCTCGTACCCGCTTTCTTACTGTTTCAATATTAATTAATTAATTTTTATAAAATAATAAAAAAATTATAGCAAAGAAAATATAATATTATCAAATATTCAATATTAAGAGGAGAATTATTTCTTCGATATCAAATATTTAGAAAAAAATTATATTATAATTGTATGCATTTAAAATTAGAATACCAAATAAAATTTCATGAGAACCAAAACATCTATTAAATTTGCAAACATTAATGAATTCTAGTTGATAAAATTTAATTCTTTAAAAAAAATATATAAAAGGAAAACAAAATATTCAAATTAAAATATATTTTAAATGTCTATTTACTTCAATTTTTTAAATTCTAATGAATTTCTTTTTTTATACACTAATAAAAGTTATAATACATCACTTGATCAAAGAAAAAATATCAAACTAATAATAATAAAATTTTAACATAGATATTGTACCTTTTGAACATCAATATATGTTGGATGGTAATAAAAAGAAATTCATGACAATTACATTAAAATTTTATATTAGAGTAAATAAAATTTATTTACACAATTATAGTGACAAAATTAAAGTATGATAATGAGTTAAAAAATAAAAAATAATTATATAACATATATCAAAATAGTATTTTACATTATAAAAATAAACAACAAATAAAAATATTAAAAAATTATCAAATGTGTGTCTTAGAAACAATTTGAGAGACCATTAAATGAAATCACACAAAGGAAAACAAATATATAATTAAAGGTATGATAAAATGAAAAGTACTCTAGAGATCTTAGAAAACTTCTCAAATATCAACATAGTCAATGGTTAAGAAATAACGAAAATTATTTTAGCGAAACAAAATAGTTCTTCAAACGAAACAAAAATTAATAATAATAGACTAAAGAAGACAAATATTTTATATTACATAGTAAATTAAAGATTTATACTATTGAACACTTAAATTGAGATTGTTAAACGTTCTGATGTGAAAGGAAAATATACAACAACAAAATATGAAAAAATTAGAAATATACAAATATGAGACATAAAAAATATTTAAGTGACATACATCATTTGAACATAATTGCATAAAGGTTATGATAAGATGAAAAATATATTGGAGATGCGAATGAATTTTATGGCAAATCAAATAATTAGAAGAAATAAAAAATAGAAAGTGTGTATTAATATATAGGGTTAAATATGTTTTTGGTCCCTCAAGTTTCAATGAATTTTGGAATTAGTCCCTCTTCAAAACTTGATACTGATTTAGTCCTTCATTTAAAAATGTGTGTATTTAGTCCTTATTACCAATTTTTATTAAGTTTATCTAACATTTTAAGCGTATTTCATGATAGTATTTGAATTGTTTACCCCGTTTGACACACTTTATCTTCAATGTTAACTTAAATATTATCATAAAATGCATTTAAAATGTCAAATAAACTTAACAAAATTTGGTAAGAATGACTAAATTCACACATTTCTAAAGATAAAGGACTAAATTGGTATCAAGTTTCGAAGAGGGACTGATTCCAAAATTCCCTGAAACTTGAGAGATAAAAACATATATAACCCTAATATATATATATATATATATATATATATATATATATTTACTTAATTGACTATGAATATTTTAATAATTTAAACAGAGACGAGGATATGATGTAACATCCCTAAGGAATATTACTTAAATAAATAATAAAAGAAAATATTGAATATCAAAAGTCGCAATATTTCTATTATTTAACGGGGGAAAAATTTAAATTATAAAAACACGCGCCAAAATTGATAACATAAATAACAAACGTATTACATGTTCCAAAATTCTTATTCATAAACGAAAACATAATAAAATAATTATGAAAATCTCCTAGCTCTAATCCCTAAGCTAGCCCTTACTCCGTCGCCTGAGCGTCCTCAGCATAACCTGTACCAACATCTGCTCCCGTGTAACGAATCACACGATCATCGCCATACACAAACAAAAAGGGTGAGCTAAGAAAATAAAAATAACATATATAAATCATGCAAGATAAGTCATACACCCATCTTATTCAATCTACTTAGTTCTTGGCCAAGACCTTAACCCCAAGGATTTATAGCCTTCAAGTCACACAAATGGTTAGCCTTGGACTCGGGAATATGATGCTCACACGAACTTGCCCGCTCGTGGTCCTGCCTCTACGAACCTCCCCGCTCGTAGTCCTACTCTACGAACCTCCCCGCTCGTAGTCCTGCTCTACGAACCTACCCGCCCGTAGTCCAACACATGTGATCCACCAGCCCCGTACCTCCCCGCACGTGGCATCCTCAAATGTGAGCACGAAACATACGAACATACCTCGCTCGTATCCCCACGTGAGAGTAATTGGATATGAACCTCCCCGCTCATATCATCACATGTAAATCACCATCCACGAACCTACCCGCTCATGACACAGCATCTCCTGATCCAAGTGTAGTATCATTGCTCAAAACAATGCACAAAACAAATTAGGATCAGCAACATTTTCACCTGGCCCCTACCAGCTCACCGCCAGGCGCCAGCGCCCTTCCAGTGCCACTATTTTTCTGTCACCACCTGGCGGAACACACCTTATCGCCAGGCGCCACGCAGTACAAGGACCTCTGCAGTTGTTTCTGTCGCCTGGCGGTTATTAGCAGACCGCAAGGCGCCATACCAGTAACTCCCTGCTGCTGGTTTTGGCACCCAAATTGGTTGGTTCTATAATTCTAGAATGCTCTAGGATATATTGCACTTTTGTTTTATCAGAGTTTGTTAGTTTCCAGCCATATACCTTCCCACGTATAGCTCCTATACCTAAGCTAAACACATTTAGGTACTTTCTTTCATTCTTCTACCAATGTTAATCATCACACCAGTACCAAGGCACTCCACATGAATCCCCCTTTCATCATACTCCTCTCGCACTATACTATCTTGAATGTTGTCCCACACAATATTGCATAATCACATGTCTTACACTTAAGCTTACAAGTCACTAAAGACACCTAAAGCCCATAATTCATAATCACAGATATTTAACAACAAAGATGTAGAGTACTAGGCTTTCAAAAATCTGAACCATTAACTAATGTTATCCTTTTCTCTTTCTTTCCTTAACACAACTATCAATGACCCATCACGTAGTCATACCATCAAACCTTTTTCCCACTCCTATACTCACTTACCTAAGTATATGATTTCGTACCATGTCCTCCTCTAATTTCCAACATCACTCATAACCTCTTCCATCACAACCAACCCGAAACAACGCACATTGTGCCACTGCCCCCGTCGTCGCCTGGCGGCAGCGGTATATTAAAATCTAGAAACCCTCCAGGTTGCTGTACCCACGACACGCCAAATTGTCCAGAATTCAACCCATACTCCATAGACAATATCACACAATGAATCACACATAATTTACTGACCCAGTTCCTTTGACATTATATCCTCAAATTCATACATACCATAAACCCTAATAACTCAATTCAGATTCTACCCATTCCAATAATCCAACTCTATCCATGTTAAATTAGAAAGGGTATTCTCAAGCACCATCAGACCCCAATTCTAACCAGTTTATACTATCCACACATAAAATCACAATCGGAGTCCAAATGCCCCTGCACAAAACACAATTCAACAGAAAACACGAACACTGTCGCACCGCTTGGCGGATATTCATCCCTGTCAAGCAATTTAAGCAACCAGGAACCAAAACCATGCACAGACCGATGAACCGCCTGGCGGCACATGCATGCGCGTCAGGCAGTTTCTGGGCAGAACCCAGAAAATGCAAAATAGCACATACCAGACAAAGGATTCATACGCTTATGATCATACAAGGCACAATAGGATGAATACGATTAAAAGCACGCGAAAACAACTCCCCTTACCTGGATTTCCTGCTCCCAAACTCGAATTCTTGATGATTCTCTAACCCAAAAGCTCTTTGAATCTTCCCTTGCACTCCCACACTATCTTCCACCCTCAATTCTTTCAACCGTACGTGCCACTCACGAAAATTCTACTGCCTAAGGTTCTCCTCATAGTTTCCAGGTCTCTCTTTCGATAATCACTCCCTATCTCCCTCACAATTATACCTCTTAATTGCCCTTTAACACCATAAAACGAAAATTAAGGTATATTGTGCTTAATGACTAGTTAACTACCCATTAGCAGAATGTTTTCAACCATTAGACTGCCTCCCTTTGCAATTAGGGTTTCTATGCCTCTCCAATATCACACAAAAAGAAAGAATTTTGCCAAAAAGGAATTAAGTTTTGTTCTTGGCAAAGTTTGAACCCACAACCTATCAATCACCAATTCAAGAGCATAACCAACTCAACCAAATTCATATTTGTGATCACTCCTACAATTTTAGAAAATTTATCATCACATCAAGCATTTAATACATAACATCAAAATGCATAAATTAAATAACATACAATTGGCATACATAGGACTTGAACCCAAGTCCTCTCACACAAACAAGTACTCTCCACCACTTAAACTAGTACTTTTCCACATCATAGCTCCCTGCATTAAATGATTTAAATGCTTCTATTACCCGCCATTATTAAATAATTATTTAATTAACTATTTAATTTCCTCGGGTCTTACATATGGCGGAAACGAGTATTTTGGTGGGTATGGGGACGGGCGGATATGTACATCACTATACCTAGTTGAAAAAGTTAGGGATACTTGATACACACCATTTTCTTGGATTCGATCTTGAGTCAATTTCCTTATACTTCATTAGGGAGATTATTTGGGTTTGTTTAAGTGTGACTGAAAACTCAAGTTAACAGTTGTATAATTGTTAGGGACATTCACTTTGAAGCTATCCTTAACTCTACTAGACTCACAAACTCATAGAGAATGGGGTCTAGTTGGTGCAAACTGAAGCATATTCCTATAGTTGGGTAAGGAGGTGGGGGACCTGTTTTCTGTTAATTATAGAGGACTTTGTAACACTTATAGTGTGTTTGGATGAGGCAATTTAAGAGAGTAATTAATTAATTTAAAGAATTTGAAATCCTTTAAAGGAAAATTATATGTTTGGATGAGGAAATTAAAAGGAAATTGATAAATTTTAAGAAGGTATTTCAAATAACTAAAATAGTAAAATTTGGAAGTCACTCAAAAAATAAGGAAATTGAAAATCCCCAAGTTCTGGAATTGCTCATTGGTTAAGACAAAAAAGGTCTACAAGTCCAAAAAGTCGAGTTGGGCTAGGTAGAAGGTAGAGTTGGGCCAGCCCAGACTGAAGGTCAGGCTAAAGATCGAGTTGGGTTGGGTTAGGTCATGTAGGGCAAAGGTCGAGCCAGGTAAGCCTGGACCGAAGGTCGAGCCAGGTCAAAGGTCGACTTAAACCAAAAATCAAGACAAGTCGTACTGCATTGAAAGACGAGATAAGTTAAGTTAGACTCAAAGATAGAGAGTAGTTCATAGTAAAATAGAAATTAAATTGTTATATCCAAACAAGAAAAATGAAATTTAAAATATTTCAATTACTTAATCCAAACTAATTATTTAAGAAATGAAGAGAATTCAATTATTACGTATTTCAAATTCTTTGAATTATTGAAATCCCTCATCCACACACAACGTAATGGTGTGTCTGGATGAGGCAATTTAATAGAGTAATTCAATTATTTGGAGAATTTGAAATTCTTTCAAGAAAAATGATATGTTTTGATGAGGAAATTAAAAGGAAAATGAAATTGAGAAATTTTAAGGAGGTATTTCAAATAACTAAAACAGTAGAATTTGAAATTCATTTAAAAAAGAATGAAATTAAAATTTCACAAGTTGTGGAATTGCTCATTGTTTAGGACAAAAAAGTGTAGAGGTCTAAAAAGCCGAGTTAGGTTTGCCAGAAGGTTGAGTTGGACTAGCTTGGGCCGAAGGTCGACTCGAATCGAGGGTTGAGTTGGGTCGGTCAGGCCAAATGATAAAGGATTGATCCCTACCAAGGATGATGGCCTATGGCACATGCTTAGAAGAAAGGGAGTTCCTTGATCCTTTCCTTTGCTTTTATTTTCTTTAGTTTAAAATTCCATTAAGTTGGCTTGGTTGACTATTTTTAAGTTGACCTTTTGACCTTGACTTTGGGTTGACTTGTTGACTCAAAGGATTAGCTTAACCTAAAGCCAACATGGTAATTTAGATTTAACTTGTTTTGTAGGTTCATTAAGAGGTGGGACAAGGAAGGACAAGTGGTGCATTTAGATGGCTTTTGGCGAGAACATGTGGAGGAAAGAGAAGGAGCAAAGCTTTCTAGAAACATCTAGAAAGGATGACCACATGCCTTGGCCACCAAGAAGTCTAGAAATATCTAGAAGGAGCATCCACCTTGCCTTGGCCAAGAAGGCTTCTAGGATGTGTCTATGTGCTCCTTTGTTGACCTACTTTCTAGACTCTATGTTTTGTTATTTGCATTGTAATCCTTTTTAACTTATTTGTTTTTGCTAAGAGGCCCCTAGACACTTCTATTTAAGGGGACCTCTAACACTTGTACAAGGGTTGAAAATTTTGGAGAAATTAAACACCTTTTGTGTATCAACCATTGTGAGAGTCTTCTTCCCTAGGGGGTGAATGCTTTTAAGCCTTATCTTGAATCTTGATTCAACTGGCAGCACACATCCACTCATCTTTAAGGTTGCCATGGCTTCTTCTAGCCTAGCCTTGTAGTGGCGTGCTTCTCACATTTGTATCATTCATTTCCTTTCCATTTTATGCTTTCTTCTTCCTTTGTGTGTATGACTTGGGTTTTACTTTTTTTTATGTGTTGTCCACTCTTATTTGTTTTGAATCAATCCATTCTTTTCTTCTCTAGAACCTTGGAAAGGAACCTTCACATCTAGACAACTTGCTATCTTAATGGCCAGTGGGGATTTCCTTGGTTTTCTTAATCAATCATCACCATATTCAATAATCTTCTAAAAGAAACAAGATAATCCTACATCACCAAAGGTCAAGTCGGGTCGGGTTGAAAAGGTCAATCCGGGTTAAAGATCGACTTGAAGCAAAAGTCAAGATGATTCATACTAAATTGAAGGTTGAGCTGACTTAAGTTAGACTCAAAGGTAAAATTGAGTTTAGCGTAAAATAGAAATTAAATTGTTTCATTTAAATAAAAAAATTGAATTTTAAAATATTTCAATTACTTCATCCAAACTAATTATTTAAGAAATGAAAAGAATTCAATTATAAGTAATTCAATTACTAGGTATTTCAATTTCTTGGAATTGTTGAAATCCCTCCTCCAAACACAAGGTTAAGGAATTTCAATATTTGGAAGCTAGGTGTAAAGCTTTTAAAGTTTGAGTCAATCATAAATCTAGATAAATTGAGTCTAGAGTTACCTATTTATGAATGTGTGTCCAATTGTATAATGTATGTTTGAGGGTGTTATTTTAGAATTTGTTTGAATTGTTATGATTTCTCATAGTTATCATTAGTTTACCCTCCTTTGTCTCTTTGTTGTGGTGCCTCTTTTGCAATGATCACTTCTATGACATAAGTAAATGATGTTACATGTGGTGATGGTACTAGATAATAGGTTGAGGGCAATAAAATAAGTTCTATTGGAAATGTGCATAAATATAAATATACATATTAATGTGAATTATTAGTCCTATTTTGTGTTTTGAATAATTTTAATAACTTATGCATTTTGAAAGACTAATTACATGTAAAAGGACTAGGACTATATTAACATGTATATACTCTTCTATCTCCAATTTTGCTTAATTATTGACTTGTAAGAATCCAAGGAATATTTTATAATTTTGGGTTGTTACATGTCTTTCTGAATATTTATTTATCTATTTTTGATATCTATTTATCTAAAAATATTTATTTATATATCATTTTTTTAAATATTTATATCTATTTACATATATTTTTCTTAAATATTTTTATTTATTTATATCTATTTTTAAACATTTCTTTAAAATATATCTTTTTAAAAATTAATTTATCTATTTTTTTACTAATATAACTAATTAAATACTGTGTAATTAATTTTAACTTTTTCAAAACATTCATTTTTAACTAATTAAAAATTAAGAAAATAAAAAAAATACAAATATCAGTTCAATTCAGTTCCTCGATAATCCTATTCTAACCCAATTGAAAATTGTTATTTCAATAATTATAAATCACAGTATGCTATGTAAAGAAATGAAATACGATAAAATAAAAGCTAAAATAAAATAAAATAATGAGCATTGATAATACCGTTAGAAAATAAAATCCCCAAATATGGACTCGTGCCATGGTTGTTGTGGTATACCTCTATTGCTGTTAAGTCTTTCTTAATTATTCCCTGTTATTAATTTTTCAGCTTTTAGGAAAATAAAAAGGACTATAATAATACATGAAATATAATAGATATCCAGATAAAGTTATACATACATTCCAAATTACAAACAAGCCTGTAAAAAAAAAGGAAATTTGAGACAGACTATAAAATAAAAGAAATGAATTTTTTAATTATTAAATTTTGATAATTTCTTTTTATAATTTTAGATAATATGTTTTAAACAATTTTTTATTTTTTTATCTTCTTATTTTTAATATTCTAAAATTACTTAAAATATGTTACTTCATATTATAAAAAAAAAATTATTAAAATTTAATAGTCAAAATATAATTTCATAAAACAAACCAACGGATACCTTTATTTAAAACTAAAACAACACGAACATGACTCAATTACAAGTAGCATAAGAAACAAAGGAGAAGATAGTTTGAATTGAGACATTAGATTCACGCACAAACTAACCTATTTCAAGCGGTTTGTCCCAATGGAAAGAGAGCAGAGTTGTAGTGCCACAAACAACCTAAAAAACATTCAAATGAAGAACATAAGGTTTTCCACGTCGGGGTGCAACTTGTAACACTCTTCATCATTTAAACCAGAAACCGACGAAGAAGATCCAGTGGTGGCAGAGCGATCAGGTTTGGCTTCATTCATGGCTTCATAGTAAACACGGCCTCTGTATGCAGCTAGATCAGCATAGTAGACTGGAGGGACTAAAGAAACAGGTCCAGTGCACTTTGCAAAGGTAAAACACATTTCGTATATCAGTTTCTGCAAATCATCAGAGGTAAATTTGTGTTCATCCCATAACACATGATAATGAGTGGGCTTGCTTGTGCCCCATTTCCCCATGTGACTAAAAAGGTAGAAGTCAAATTCAAAAGGATGCACCACTTTTGTGTCCACAACTGTTCCAGGTAACACATTGAAACTCTCACCCTTCACAAAAAATCGAGTTTGATGTCGCTTTTGTGCAACAATAAGAGTGATGGTTGGCGAGTGATTTGAGTCACCAAACACTGATTTCAAATCTTGCAGCTCCTCCGTGAGAACCATGTTAAATTGACTTTCGCTCACGCCGTCTCGAAAGATAACAATTTTCTCTGGCCACACTTTGTTCAGCTTCTTGTAATGAGATACTAGTTCAAGGCAAATTCTCCCAAAGTTCAAAATTTTCTCAACCCGGTGACCTTGAGCACAAACACGTGCAGCATAGCGATTTGCAGCAGGCCAATTTACAGTGGCAACTACAGCAGCAATTGAAGGACTGGTGGTGTCTCTGGAAGGTGGATGGTTAACATCAGCACCTATGAACATAACATGACCTTCGCCGTCAAAGTTTGGAAGCCTGTTCATGAGCTCTACGTTACTTCCTCCAATTTTTGCATTCATCTTGAGGGCGAGATTTGTAAGGAAGTGATCCTTCGAATCGATAGCATGAGAACGTAAGCAGCATTGTGTCACCACCCCAACCTTGGTCTCAGCGATCCATTTGAGGCTCTTGTAACCTGAATCTTTGTCGGCCATCACACAGAGAAGAATCTGCAGCCGTTGTTTACGTTCCTTTTGAACCTGAGAATCAATTTCTTGAAGTAACTCACACAGCGAATCGTATTCGCGAAGAGTAGACATGGAATATTCTTTAGAACAAGCTGGCTCCTCCATTTTAATGCCGAGTAATTCGCACTTGTTACAAAGATTCGTAATGAAGCGTTCGCTTTTGAATTGGCACTTGGAATCAGAAAAATAAAGAATGCCCCAACACTTAAGCGGCTTCCCTTCCACCATTGATCTTCCCTTCAGACTCCACTGTGGTTTCCCCACTTCCAGTGCCATACTAATAATCCCACCCTTTCGATTAGCTATCTTCAATTTTGGGGGCTGAATTACTCGTCCAGTCACTTTTGTCATGGAAGTGCCCACACGCATGCCAAAACTCTCAATAACACCACCTCTGTCAAAACAGATATCGACACAAATGATTTGCAATTTTTTGAAATGCAAAATTCATTGCAGCAAATCAAATTGACTTACCCACACGGTCCTTCCTCTGATTCCACTATAGTGCAGATTTTACTTCGCCTTTCTCCTGCAGTAGCCCGCGACATGTTTCTCAACACACTGCCAGCATTTGTATTCAGTAAGTTCTCTTTGGGGCATCTCTGATCCTTGATCAAGACGCACAACTCCATCGGCACATAATTCATCTTGTTGCCTCCAAAATCCAAGGCAGGAATTTCCGTGTGTTGAATCTCCACCTTATGCTTCCTTGAAAAGTACTCAATCAGACTACATTCCCGTGCTGGATTCCGCCCCTCAGTGTCAAAAACAGGGAATCTGATCTTGCTCGTAACCATGGGTGTCAACTTTGTAATAGTGTATTTCTGCTTCGTCATCCGGTGGGTTACATTGACTTTCAACCCCACAAGTAAATCCTCAACTTTTTTCTTGAACTTGGAAAACATCTTCAAATCGAACTTCTCAATCTGTTCGTGCAGAAACTCCAACACCGGTTTCTCCTCCCCAAAATACGACAGAACGGAAAAGTCTAGGCACAAGGACAAGCCCTGAGAAGTTGGCTTAAGACTCTGCTGAAATCCTCCAGTTGCAATTATCCCTTTAGAGTTTATCGGACTTATGGGATGATCCTTGGGAAAGAAGCAGCACCCAACCGTATCACACTGCTTAGCGGGATTCTCCTTCGCCACCAAATCCAAGCCCTGTAAAACATCTCGAGGAATCCCAGGAACCTTTCCACTCAAGTAATCTCTCAACTTCCGGAGTTCAAGGTCCTTCACAAGTGTAAGAGTGACCGAATAGCAAAGCGTTCTTGCGTCCCCACCTCTCACCACCTCCACTTCGAAGGTTCCTTCCTTCAACCGCTCCGAGCTGAATATGCTCTTGTCGCCGTCGTACGCCGAACTGGGGTACGCGTGATCGGAAAACAGCTTATCCCGAATCGACGACAGAAGAAACTTGGAAATCTTCTGAGGCCGATGGTTCATGGCCGGAGCCTTGGCCTTCACATCCACGTTATACTGGAATATTACTCTCTTTTCATCGAACTCAACAAGGAAATGGTTCACCTCAAGGTTGTTTCTCTTAGCTGCCATTTTTCCCCCTTTGTCAGGCCTACGCATTGGTCTCATGCTCTCTGCTTTTTCCTCTGATATCTTCAAAGATCCCACGTCTGTGAAAAAAAATCAAAATATAAATTGAATTCTCACCATCATTTATTGTAACGATTGATGCTTTTTTAGGCTATAAATATAGCAAGAGTGGCGCGCTCAATACCTGGATTTTGAATTGTTTCTTTTTCAGTTTCAATTCCAGTTTCAGTTTCAGTTTCAGGTCGAGGTTGAGAAGCATGTGGTTCTGAAGATTCACCCGGGGAAGAAGGATTTAACCTCGGTTTCCACCGTAGTTGTGGCTGTGTTTGGGAAGGAGACCTGTGTTCATTGCTACCACTTAACTGGGGACGTTGGTAGAACCTTCCTCTACGGCCGCCGTAACTGTCACGTCCGCCGTAACTGCTACGACCAGCATTGCCCTCACCGCCACCATAACTGCCACTGCCACGGCCGCGGTAACTGCTACGGCCACCGTAACTGCCTCTGCCTCTTTCCATTGGAATTGGAGAAAACGGGAGCGAAAAAACTGACTGAACAAAATGAAATGAAGCAAAACACTAAAGGACGCATCAACTTGAAGGGGTATTTATAGAGAGGTGAGTGAAATTACGAGAATGTTCTTAAGTTTGTAAGCGGAAAGACCAAAGGGAAGTTTGTACGAGATCGTAAAAAGGTGAGAGAATGTGGCGGAGTTACAGAGGGTTTGTCTGATACACCCTTTGTCGTCATTGGTCAAACTAACTTCATTCTCGCGTTTCAGTTTATTTTGACTGATATCTCGATACCTTCTAATGTGGAATACATGAAAGTCAATTGTTGATCAATGGTTTAAATTAACTCTTTTAGTTGTGTAAATCACCAATTCCACTTGCAGGTTTAGAGTAGGATAATGATACAATGCCCCGTTTATTTGACCCCAAGTTACCCGTCTACGTGGCACTGAATATTTTATTCATTTTTAAGGAAACGGGAAATGAAGGTAGCGAGAAGGGATAGTTTGCGTGATTTGCACGCGCTATGCATTGGATTAAGTTTTTAAAAAAACACATTCATTCGCAAGTTCCCTCGTTTCTTCCCCTGCACTTTCTTCTTCGACCAGAGACGCACG
>Ga0214543_1008982_pt1 | contig 15928 bp, 6 predicted proteins | sample CNSS2metaG_FD_160094 | JGI IMG/M metagenome (GOLD analysis project Ga0214543, IMG submission 160094) | Root nodule microbial communities from cowpea collected in UCLA plant growth center, Los Angeles, California, USA - CNSS2 | ecosystem: Host-associated > Plants > Roots > Nodule | place: USA... | reverse complement strand
TATATATATATATATATATCAATTAGATTGGATTATTAAATTTCACCAAACCCAACCATTTAAATATTAATTTTATTTTATTAAAACCTTTTAATTTTAAATAATGAATTTTCTTATGTTTAGTCTATTAAAATATAATTTTAATTCACTAAAATGATGTTTAGTGATTTTAACACATTGTTTTAACTTACTATAAAATCGTGTAACTTCATAAATTTTTTATTTCATTAAAATATTTTTTAGCTCATTAAAACTATCTGACTTGCAAAGCTACAGTTCACACTCTTTATTAATATAAATTAGAAAAAGAATACGAAACATAAAGTTTTGAAAGTTATTCATATAAATGTTTTGTATGCTAAAGTTGTGAGAACCTAGAAAATTGTATTTTAGGATTGAGAATGTTTTAAAATAATGAACCCTATTATTTTAATGATAAAACACTTAAGTATAAATAGAAATTTCATAAAGAAGTCTCATTACTTAAAAACACTCCATATTTCTAAAAATTCTTCTCTAAGAGTTCTCTTCATTCTCTCTAAGCTTGCTCACAATCTGTTCGTCCTTTTATAGATCGAAGATCGTAGGATTTCTCCTTTGTCGTGAGCTCGTCAAGATCTACCGATCAATTCTTCTTTTAGGTAAGTTAGTTGTCAACACATTTCCTCATCTTCTTAGTTTCATCTGATTTGCATGCGGGGTTTTCCTGCTTGCATGCATTCTTTTGTTGTTTTTCATGAATCTTTATTGATCAATGTCTTGGTTGGCACGATGAGATTGTTTTGATGTTGTCACTAGGTGGAGAAGGGTACCTTGCGAGTTAGGAAGTGTTTTGGCTTTTGGGTTTGTGTAACTGCTTTATCAAGGTAAGGGAAGCTAGTCTTGACTTGTTTTATAGTGTTTTTGCTGTTTGATGGATGCATGTTGAGTTAAATTAATTGAGGACAAATAGAATATTTTGATAAATCTTGTTTGATGTGTATTGTTGAGGTGATCTTGTATGATTTGGTTGAAAGATGCATGTAGAATGATTGTGCTTCTCTGAATTGGTCTTGTGTTGATTGAGAGAAATGGAATCTAATTAATTAAGCAATTTCGTACAAGCCCTAATGTTTTAAAACTTTGTTTAACCAAAGTACTACGAGATGGGTACCAAATTGATTAATTGAACAAATCCAACTTCCATCATCTCACATAGTGCATTTTCTGATTTTTGATGCAGCGTTGAGTGGTAGCACACTAGTGTTGAGCACCAACCTCATTGTGCAGGTCTGGAAGCATTTTAACTCTAGGCCGTTGAGCGCCAACATTGTACTATAGGTCTAGAGCATTTTGGCTCTAGGACGCTAAGCACCAAGAAGTGTCGTTGAGCGCCAATTTGGCACTAAGTGCCACCTCTAAGCATAATTTTATGTTTGGCACTGTTTTCTCCTTTGTCTTTTTGAGATAGATTCATGTAATGGACCTTATTTATGTTTATGACTTTGAATTCTCCCTAATCCATGACTAACTAGTCTTGATCCTATTTATCATAATCTTATTTGGCATAATTGAACTACAATGATGTTGTCCTTTGTGACAAACACCATCAAGGTCCCACCAAAGACACCCCTATGCTCTAGTTCTAACAGTTTGAGAGTTTTTCTTTTCTTTTTTCAAATAAAATTTGGATTCCTTTACCTCTTTGGCAATCCCCTATATGGTATCCCCCTTAGTCCCAAGGATCCTAAAGACGATGGGACTTGAAGCGGCATAACTAAAAAGGGATGGCAGGAAGAGTCAGTTGGTTATGATGGCCTCTTTCATGGGAAATGGGATAGTCATATGTGTGTGACTGTTAGATTGAAATTGATATGACAATTAGTGTGGATTGGGAGTAACGTGCGAGTTCATCCTTCATCCTATAAATATAAACCTTTGCGCTTGTAGGGAAGGAGACACTTAGTAGGTTTATAGGATCCTATTAGGGCTATTTGACAATGATGATGATGAATCCCCTTGTACCTTGGCCAATGACAGGGTCGAGGATATCTTATGTCTTCTCGATGGGTATGAGTGGTAGATTCTAGAGTAAGTGAACATTTTTCTAGTGATTGCACTTTTCATTTGTCTTATTTTTAGTTTGTAGAATATTTTTTGTCATAAGTACATAATAAATTTGGTTCATTAGTAATAATTGATTTAATTTTGTATGTTTGACTATGACATTTTCTCACTATTTCGACCATATTTTGTTTTTTATGATTCTAGTTTCATTGGATTCTACACTTTTAGGGCTTCATGTTGGACATATTGATTGCTAAATTTGTACTTCTCTGCTATGTTTTCTGATTTTTAGAAGTTAAGGCACACTTGTAGTAAAGAGAACCCTACGAATTTATACATTTTTAATTGGGCTTCTAGACATGATTAGAGTCCAAATTAGGCCTATATTTGCTTTATTTTTTTTTCAAAATTAGGATTTAGGTTGGAGCACATTTGAGACTTAAAGTTGCTTAAAACAATGGAGAGAAATCAATTACACAAATTTTAGGATTTTAATTTTTCTATTTTTGTATTTATTTTTTCTTTTCAATAATTCTCTTACCATTCTTCTATTGCAGTTTTGTTATTTTCTAACGGAGAACCAAATATTTGATGATCAATTCATAGATCCAATAGCAAGAAACATGAATTGAGTTTTGCATTGATTGTTTAGTCGATTTGAGTTTGTTCTTCTCTTGCCTAATTTCAATTTTGCTCTTTGTGATATGAATTTGCGTTTCCTTAAATTATAATTCAAATTGGAATCGATTGAATCTAATAATTTAATAATTGAATATACATTAGGTTGGATGATATTGAGGTTTAGTCCATATAAAATAATTTTTGATTAATTTTTTTGATAATTATTCATACTTGAATCTAATATTTAGAAAAAGAATTGATGATCATTGTGGGGAAATAAAAAATACTATAGTTCCCTGGAGCTTTTAATATAAAGTTCGATCTAGATTGATTTTCAGAGGACACATACTAAATTGTATTCCATATTTAGTATTTTCCTAGTGAAAATAAAAATAGGGGGTTTTTGGATTCATGAATACAAAACCATAAATTGGGAAGCAAAACTATATAAAAAAACGAAATTCTAAAAGATTAAAATTGACTAATCCATATATTCTAATGACCAACAATGTGAATCATAGTCTTCAAAATATTATATCTAAGTTCAAAATGATTAATCAATTTACTTATACAATCAAACTGCTCGTATTCAATTATCAAATTACGATTTATTTGATTCCAAATTTGAATTCTAATTTCAAGAAACACACATTGGTATTACAAAGAGCAAAATCGAAATTTAGGGAAGAGAAGAATAAACTCAAATGGTTGACGCAAAATTCAATTTGTGTTATTTGATGTTGGATCCATGAATTGATCGGCAAAGATTTAGTTCTCCATTAGATGATAATAACAAAACTGTAACATAAGTATGATAAAAGGATATGAAAAGACAACAATTGATAGAGAAAAAGAAAAACTAAAATCTTAAAATTTTGAGCAGCATTACACCTCAAATAGGCTTTGACCTAAAATCTATTTTTTCAAAAATTTGAAGCAACTACAAACCTAATGAAAAAACGTGCAAATTGTAACACCCCATTTAATTAATAAACGTAATTAAAAGAAGCGTCACATCAAAATAATATAGTAGCACAGTCTTAAAGTTCAAACACAACTCCTTACAATATCTGGAAAATACTAGGAGAGACCAAGGCACACCACGATGCTAGGTACAAACGAAAACTAAAGACTTAACAGTAGATGATAGAGTATTAAAGAGTAAAGCAGTACATGGGCCATAGCCCTAACGAAAAAGCCCAAATAAAACATGAAGTCCAGTCCAAGCAGACTATGCAGCGGAATCATCCCTTCCCTGTTGACCTCGAGTGCCTCTCGCATCTGCTCACATCAATAAATTGATCATCATCGCAAAAGGAGAAAAACCACATACAAGACAACCAAACAAGCAAACAAGGTAAGATAGAATAGAAACAGATTATCAAGCAGTCACATGCTATTACAAATCCAAACAATATTTATCAACCAATCATGTTATGACTTCTCAAGCAATACACTAGACTCAGACTCGACTCATCCAGATTACATATAATCTAGTCGGATTCAGCGGATGCTTGCACTTGTGGTGGATTATCCTGCTCACCCCCGAGCTAAGTGTTACAAGTGTTACAATGTTTCAATCCCCCACACACAAGGTTAGCCCTTAATGAATTTCACGCCTCCTGCTACTCTCACCACAAGAGTCATTCCGCTCTATGTGAGACTAACTGACTCCTTAGAGCATCAGGATGCAACCTTACCTTGAATCCATACCATATAGATGGAGCACCACCATGAACTCCTACTAACAAGGGTCATGGAATTACGTCCCGACCATTGAAGTACAACCGTGAAATCTCACCTAGAGATTTCAAGGAATTACGTATTGACCACATACTAAATATATTCAAGCAACCAAATAATATTAATCATGCATTTAAAACCCCATGCCAACCTCTATAGTCCATCCTCATTCACATTCCATGTTGAATCCATACCATCTCATTCTTCCCAATTCATGAATATAGAATTTCATCTCATACCAATACCATTGCCACTTTAATACCAACCATCTCATTCATTTTACATACTAAGATCACATCAACATATTTATTCAATTCATAACTACATATATTCCATGCCTTTCTCATACTTCATACTTAAAATATATAAATCAATCAACCAAACAATCCATAACAACCAAGTGAAGAAAACAGCGAGGCCTACAACGGATCTCGCTCAAGCTAGAAGCCCTCGCTCAAGCGAGAGGAGTCCCCTCGCTCAAGCTACAGTCCCTCTCCTAGGCGAGATCGCGATAGAGGCCCTGGGAGGTTTTTCGCACGCTCGCTTAGGCAAGCCCTCCTCGCCTGAGCAAGTCCACTCCTCGCCCAAAGGTGAGGTTCCTCGCCTAGGCCGCAACTGCAGCGACACACCTCCAGCTCCCATGCGTTCTCGCTTAGGCGAGCATCTCTCGCCTGAGCGAGATAGTACCTCGCTCAAAACGAAAGCCCTCCGCCTAAGGAAGAGCTCGAGCGCGGGCTAGGGTTTGTTTATGCAAGTCTCGCCTAGGCGAGCCAGGGTCGCTTGGACGAAAATGTCGGGTCTCGCCACTATTCTCCCTGCAACAGTCATACATTCATGCCCAAACAACAATACCATTCCATCCAAGCGTTTATAGTAGCACATCAACCACACAATCATGCAAACATTGACAAAAGAGCAAGAATCGAACTATCATGAAATCCCTAACTTCCCTTACTTGGAAAGAGCTACTAAGGGAGATCTTGGGCACGAATCCTAAGGCAGTTCAGTGAGCTGAAGATGAAGACAGTGGAGCAAGGATAGATTACTACGGTTATCCCTAGTGGGAAACGCAAAGTTCAACTGACAAACAAAGTGTATGGATTGAAACGTGCTTGAGCTTGCTTGACCAAGAGCTGGGACCAAACCCTAGTAGAGCTTTCCGTTGCGAATAGGAGAGAGTTTGACGACTGTGTTTCTGTAAAGTGGAGTGAATGGATTAGATTAGGACATATTAGTTTGAATTTTCCATTGGGCCAACCCTTAGGCCCAAAAGATTGGGGCAGCCCTAAAAATAAAGGGTAAGGTAGAAAGTGGACCTTACACAAATCTGCATAGTTTCTCTTTACAATGAATTTGTTTCAACTTTTAAAAATCATAAAAAAGAAAACCAAAGAAGTCCAAATTCAACAATCAATATCTTGATTTTGAAGTTCTGAAAGTGTAGAATACAATAAAATTAGAATTAAATAAAAATGAATGTATACAAGAAAAGTTATGGCCAAAGTAGTAAGAAAATGTTAGATGAACTAAAACTATGAAATTAAAATAGTTATTATTAATGAACCCAATTTATACTTATGATAGAAAATAAACTAGAAACTGAAAAATAATATAAAAACAATGTGTTATCACTACATAATAAAATGTAAATGTGTGTAAAAAGTATGTATTATCGTAGACACACAACCTAAAGAAATTGAAAGAAAACATTTTTGTGAATGTTACGCTATAAAAGCTTCTTTTAGCATTTTTAATTTTTGTTAATAAAAAAAGCAGTTGAGTAACTGATTATATAACAGAATAATTGGATATAAATCTTCATAACGAATTAAATGAAAGAATGTTTTTGTATGTTTTCAAGTTCTCATTATTATAGTTAGTGAAGATATTTTATAATTTATTAAATGTGTTTCTGCACTTAATGAGGATTGATTAACATATATAATTGATTATAATAGAAACACTAACAACTTTTCAAAATCCAGTTAGGTTAATTGATTATCAGCTTTGATTTAATCAATTAAATGCTTTAATATCATATTTAAACCAATATTTTATGAAAAATGAAATCAATTGAGATTTTCATAGGAGTTTTCATACATTCAAGAGTGATTTAAAATATTTTCAAAGAATCCAAAGAAAAGATTGTCTTGTGAACAAGATACTTATATATATATACACTTGTACTTTTCTTGTGGTGAATATTTTAGTAAACTCTTTCTTGCTGTTTTGTTGGTGTGTTCCGATGATATTCTGTATTGATTTTTGTTGGAGTGTTTTTTTGTATTTGTTTTTTTTATTGATATAGAATTGATAAGATTGAGATCTTGAAGATTGTCAAAAATTGATTTTATGACTTAAACTCATTATTTTTCTTGTTATTTATTACCCAACGATAAAAATACATAACACATATATAATTATTTAAAGTAATTTTATTTTAAAAAAAATATGGAAGCTAATAAACTTGTTCACTATTTTCTTAATTTTCGGATTATTTAAATTAGGAAGTCTTGTGTAATGTTGCAATTATTAAGCGATTTATCCTCTATACAAATTAAAAAAAGTAATATATATATATATATATATATATATATATATATATATTAGGTATTATTAAAATATTAATGTAACATTGTTTTTATTAGTATAATCATGGTCCAAAAAATTAAATTATAGTTATATTATGAATCTAGATCAATATATTATGTTATATTAATTAATACCGTATAATATATACTAATATCTATTTTTATGCTAACAAAATTATTTAGCTTATAAAAAAACTTCCAAAATTATTTACTATCCCGTGTTGACTAAGACACATTATTTATGATAACCGTTAAATGTTATCTATCCAGCAAGGACTATAATAATAGGAGAACAAATATAGCTAACTGTTTTTAAATATGTATTCGTAATATGAACTTGAAAATACTTCTGATGGCGTGGGATTTTTTCTTTTTTTTTTTACTTTATACCATACAGTCTATATAAGCCATTGAATGAACTGTTTTTTCATTGTAAGAATTTGTTTAAAAGATGAGTGGTATGCATGAAATATACTTTTTAACTATAAATAATCTCACTTTGTATTTAATATATAATTATACTTACAATTTAATAAAATAATAAGATATATAAACTTCAATGAATAATAAAATATGCGAAAAAACGTGGCATAATAGAATTTTTCTTGTTTAAAAAAGTTAAAAATTGATGAACTTTAGATTTTGGTGTGTACTGTTTGAAGGTGCTATATGTCGCAGTGTTCACACCGGTAAACACGGAATCGCATTATATAAAAATCAAAGAACGGAAACCCTAGCTTCTCCCCCTTCCTTTCTCACTCTCGCAGATCTATTTTCTCTCTTTCTTTTCTTTTATCTTTACGTTTGGTGGATCCAAACACGAGTATCACCCACTATCAAAGATTTAACACTTCATATCCATCCTCAATCCCCATGATGAAAAATAGAACTTCAAAGATAGCCAATAACAATAGGAAACTTTGCAGTAGGGCCACGTTAAGGATCAATTAATTTATTTATCATCATAAGCATCACACACGCACACTATATATACTTCAATCAGTTGCTAGATTGGATCAAAGACATGGAGCCAAGATCGCATTCCACTGAAAGAGAAGAGGAATATGATTTGTTCCCAGTATACTCCGAAAGGTCACAACAAGACATGTCAGCCATGGTCTCTGCGCTCACACAAGTCATAGGTGGTTCCAACAATGATTCTCTTCACCACCATGAAGACCCTTTCACTTCTTCCGACAACACCTCATCCCAGAATAATAATGAACAATCACAAGTGCCACAACAAGATCAAGGTACGTGTCTCACAATAGGGTTGATTTTTATGACTGAGATATTATTTGTTTTTCGTCTTATATCCCTTTCTGGGTACAAACTACGACTCTTTGCCAGAGTCAAAGTGTTCACAAACGCCGCACCTAAAGTTTGATATATTTCATGTTCAAATACCTGTGCTTACCGGTGCAACATTTATTAATACTTTTATCTTCCCTTGTGAGGCCACAACTTAAAGCACACGTACCCTACACCTTCATGCACACCTCTTCAATTTTTGTTACCATAACTGAACTCAGGTCTAGCGCAGCCTTATAAGGCTGAGGCTGAGTTAGAAGTCATTGATTTAAATTTTGACAATAAGGGTTTTTAAATCTTGATTCTAATTGTACTAGTTTTTTACCCCCCAAAACAAAGAAGATGAGCTAATATTATTTGGTATGGACCCCAATACGGTGTGAACAAAGGTTTTATTATTTAATAGATACTAAAAGTTTCACATACAGATAAAAGAGAAATAATATATGACATAATAAAAAGAAATAAATAATGTCCAAATATTACTGGCCAAAAATATTAGTTACCAAGTTTACCTGAGAATGCATGAGTCTCACTTAAAGTACAAGTTGATGAAGTAATTTTAATTAGAGACAAAAACTTATAAAGGACTATAGATACTATAGTAGTGTCGTTATTCCATTACAGTTGAGTTTTAATTTGATGATTTATATCTTCTATAGTAGTTTGTATGTATTGAAAGGTATGATACGATATGAATATTAAAATTGTGAAGGGAGTGGAAGAAGAAGACACTATAGAGGAGTGAGGCAGCGTCCATGGGGGAAATGGGCTGCAGAGATTCGTGATCCGAAGAAGGCAGCGAGGGTATGGCTTGGAACTTTCGAAACTGCAGAAGCTGCAGCTCTTGCTTACGATGAAGCTGCTCTCAGATTCAAAGGAAGCAAAGCCAAGCTCAATTTCCCTGAGAGGGTTCAAGGCACTGCCGAATTTGGTTACCTCACAAATCAACACCTCTCATCAACCACAACTGCCACTGCTCAATCTTCAAATCCTGTTACTCAACACTTCGCTCAACAAACCTATTCACCAAACTATCACTATCCACAACAAATCATGCCTGCAACTGGAAGTAACACCTTCAATAACCAAGACATGCTTGGTTTCTATGGGGGAGACATGTTTCTTTCTTCTTCTTCTTCTTCTTCGTCTTCTTCTTCTTCAGCTCTCTCTCAGCAGCAAGAACAGTTCCTGAGGTTTTCGACTCAGTTCGGAGGTTCTTCTTCTGAGCCTCCTAGGAATTGGAGGGGTGATGGATATTGACCAGGATGTTCGTTCCACAACTCATGCTTTCTTTGTTTTTCCCCCTGTCATGGCTTTGCATGTTATCATATACCATATTTTCATTATATTACTAATTAATGTTGCCCTTAAGTTATTTTAATCTACCATGTGTGTGTTGTCAATGCAATGTTTGTTTAATTGAAAAAGTTTGAGAAAGGGAAGGAGCACGAAATCTTAACTTCAACTTTGACTTGTTTCAAGTATAAGAGATTATATTAAACTATAGTAATGTACCTTCACTGAATTATACTACTACTTCAAAATGCACGAACTAATGAATTTGTGCTTCATTAAATGCATTGTGTCCGGAGAGATAAAGAAAATACGTTGAAGATGAAAATTAATTTAAATTGATTTTTACAAAATTAGGTGTGAGAATTTTCATAAAAATTAAAGTGCATTACTTTATTTTGATATATCAAATCCACTTCTTTTTTTGTTTCTAATGTTTATATATATATATATATATATATATATATATATATATATATATATATTTATTTAAACATAAGATATAGAACACAGGGAAAGAAATGTATAAAATTAATAATATGAAAGGAAATGTCTTAAATGACTGGATTATAAATAATGGCTTTATATATAGATCTTCTATTAGTATTATTATTATTTTTAATTAAGTAAAAATTAGTATATACATGTCATATATAATTTGTTAGTGTATTGGTTGTTTTGGGCTTTATAAGTGTGTAAAGCATCAAACATCAAAATATGAAGCCGAAATCAAGTTTGAACACTACATGAAATTCTTTACCCTGGATGCTTCCGAAAAAAGTGCCTGAGACGCGTCTATTAATGTCAGCTTTCAGTATTCATGATTTTATTACACTAAAGCTCTAGAACAAATAAATACAGTGAGAACAAGTTTGGATTCTCTTATATATGTTAGTAACTTGACAATGGAATACAATGTTGTGACAAGAAATGTAAAATAATGATAATTGATGAAATTCACATAAGCAATGCGTTTTATCGTGTTTATTTTGTAGAATAATTATTTTTCTCTTACATAACAGAAAAACAAATATGGCAATGAAAAAAAATTAAAATATTGTCGTTGAGGAAATTCTTTTAGAATTAATTAGATAATATAGAAACCTAGATTTTAGAAAAACAAAAATTGTAAGGAAAACGTTGTTTAATCTGCATGGAATATCTTTGTTGAAAAAGAATAATGTAGAAACATTGCATTGGTCTGTTTGTTGTAATTTATTGTGATATGTACGCGTGTGTGTGAAACCTTCTTTGTTTGGAATTGGGTGGTTGCAAAAGCGGAAAGACAAAAAGTTAAACCGCCACCACCACCCTTGAGCTTCACTTGGCACGTGTAACAAAAACCAAAGTAGAATTGTTCACACATGGTGCACACAACACACGCGTGTCTTCAACCAAAAGCTTCTAAACATGTCATTCTCCATTTCTCATGCAAAACGATTTTTCAGAAAATTGGTTAATTAACACAGAAGAAAAAAAAAAGGTTGGAACATGTAACACGCAACTTCTGAGGGGAGATTGACATAAAAAAGCGATGTAGTTGAAAGATGAGTGTGGTCAAATAAATTGAAGTGGAGAATATATTGTAATATTGCAGAGTATATATGAGTCGTTGAATTCGGCATAGAATGACCCAAAAGTCCAGATTGAGGCAGCTTATCGACCTGCGATCAAGACTTGGATTGTTATTTTCTGAAATCTCAATGTCTAGGGGTCAGCTATGACTTTTGACTGTTGAATTAGTCCTCTTCAACTTCACCCCTTCACTCTTTACTATCTACTCATCTTGGTGATATCAATAATAATATTAAAGTTAAATATTATATAAAAATATATATCTATAATTTTATTATTTTAATATTTTAAATTAAAAATACTATTAAATATTTTATATATATATATATATATATATATATATATATTCAATGATTACGACTCTCATATGAAAATATATATATAAACTCTAAGAAATATAACAAACATCTTTAATATTATACGTTTTAAATATTCTCGAGAAAAAATGAAGGTCACCCAACAATACTTGCAAAAGCATCTAAGGCCTTAATATCTGTGTAGTCTGTGAATTTAACTTGGATACACACTACTAAGTTTAGTTATAATACTTTTATTACAAGAGATTACAAGTTTAGTTACATAGTAGTAGCATCTAACTCTTATTGCACTAACAAAGAGTGCTTAATTTACATTATCGAGATTAACCAATTAGAAAATTTGATAATATCCCATAATTACTAAAATAACTAAAAGTACATTTAGAATAAATTTAAAATATAAAATAATGCATATAAAAATAATATGAGATTAAAATAAAATATATTTGGGAGTTACTATTGACTCTCTTGATGATAGATTCAAACATTTTAAGAATGATGAGAATAATATTGTTAGAAATCCAAGTATGAGTCTAAGTCCCACATTGACCAGAAATGAGAAAGTAGAGCACTATATAAGAATAAAGACCTATAAACCCATTGCCTTAAGGTTTTGGGTTGAGAGTGGTGTCAATGTCTTATGTGGTTAGGCTCAGATCTCATTGGTGTTGTTCTCCCCAGTGAAACCCCCTCTATAAAACCTAACAAGTGCTATCAAAGCCGATGGTTAATACTTGTCTTGCCATGGGAAGCTAACTCTCATCCTTGGAGAGCGGGTTTGAGAAGCTTCTAGGCTTTTCTAAAGTAGAGACACTACTCGTGGCCTATTTGGCCAAATTCTCCTTTTTGGTCCAAAATTACTTCTAAAGCCCAATTTTCTCTAAGGCCCAATACATGGCCCAAAGAAAACCCTATTCTACTGGGCCCAAAATACAAAGCCCAAAATAAAATCCTAATATAGTATTTACAAGTAAAGTGTCCTAGGCTAGGTCTTCACATCTTCCTTGGTCCATGTGAAGTTTATCTTGGGCCTTGTATGCGCATTTAAGGCCCATTCCTCTTGTATTCTCCTAGCCATGGCTCTTGTTGTTGGTCCCTTGGTTAGAGGCATCTCATCATCCCCTCCCTCTTGAGAAGGATTTGTCCTCAAATCTGAAATTTCCGCCTCATCATCTGTACCACCTGCAAAAGGTATTAAGTCAACAACATTAAAGGTGGCATGTACATCATATTCCTCAGGCAACTCTAGCTTATATGCATTATCATTGACTCTTTTTAGCACTTTAAAGGGACCATCACCTCGAGGGCTAAGTTTAGACTTCCTTTTCTTAGGAAATCTATCTTTATTTAGCTTTTGGACTTTCTGAGGACTTTTTTTTTTGTCCTCATCTTTCTCTTTTTCTCTTTTGTTCTTCATTTGAAGTTGATCCTCAGCCACTTGTGATGGCAAAAGAGGATGAAGAACAAACTTTTTAGCCTTGTGAGTAAAGGTAATCTCGTTGGTGAGACCATTGTGCATGGTTTTCTTATCAAATTGCCAAGGTCTCCCCAATAAGATATGACAAGCTTCCATAGGTACTACATCACATAGCACACTATCTTCATATTTCCCTATGGAAAACTTGACCTTTACTTGATGATTGACTGCCAAATCCCCATCTTCATTAAGCCAATGAAGTTTGTAAGGTTTTGGATGAGGTAAGACAGTCAAAGACAACTTGTCAACCAACCTAGTACTGCAGCAGTTACAACACGAGCCACTATCCACAATTAGAGAACAAGTGTTTTCCAAAATTTTACACCTTGTGTGAAATATGTTCTCTCTTTGTGTTAGTGCTTGTGGACTAGGTTGATTGTTGAGGATCCTTCTAACCATTAAAAGGTCCCCATCACAAGGGTGAGCATCTTCTATATTAGACTCGTTGGATTCCTCACTTCCACTCTCACTTTCATTTTCATCTTGGCTGCTATATCTATCAACACCCCTAAGAATCATGGTCTTTTTGGTGGGGCATTGAGATGCTATGTGACCTCTACCAAGACATTTGAAACATTTGATTTCACTTGTGCGAGTGTGTGATGATGCACTCCCCTCTTTACCTTTTCCTAGATTCCTAGGTGGCTCCTCCTTTTTCTCTTCTTTCTTAAAATCTTTCTTAACATAAGAGTTAGTTTGAGCTTGATTTCTTTTTGAAAAAGATTTTCTCAAATTTTGTTGTTCTACCTTAATGCATATTTGCACCAAATCATTCAAATCTTGGTAAGGTAAAAGCTCAACTCTATCTCTTATATCAAGGTTTAAGCCACTTAAGAATCTAGAAATGGTAATGGACTCTTCCTCAATTATTCCCGCCCTCATCATAAGTAACTCCATTTTCTGTCTATATTCTTCCACAGACATATTTCTTTGTTGGAGTCTTTGGAGCTTGTTCATGAGCTCTGTATTGTAGTAGGAGGGAATGTGTCTCCTCCTAAGGGCTGACTTAAGATCATTCCAATATTCAATTGAACATCCATTACTTCTTAGCCTCTCTTGGACTATAGAAGTCCACCAATACATAGCATACCCTTGAAAGCTTAGGGTAGCAAGAGGCACTTTCCTTTCTTCACTAACTTGATGACAAGCAAAGAGTTGCTCGACCTTCATCTCCCAATCCAAATAAGCTTCAACATCATCCTTGCCTTGAAAGTGAGGCAAGTCTACTTTAACTTCTCTAGGAGTAGGGTCTTTTCTTTGTCTCCTAATGTGGGAAGGTTGTTGATAATATTCTCCTAATCTTAATCCTTCCTCTTCCCCATATATTGAAGCTCCACTTCTAGACCCTTTGCTAGAATTACTCCTACTTTTTAGCTTATTTTGGATTTTCTCATCTCTTTTCTTTAAAGCTTTGATTTGTTCCTCCAAGAGAGCAATTTGGCCATCTCTTTCCAATTGATCTTTCACCTTGTAAATTGCCTCTTGTTGTCTCCATAGTTCAAGTGATTTGAGTTGTTGAGAAACATGTTTTAAACTATGAATTGAATCCTCATAATCACTTGCACTATGTAGGGAGGGTTGACTAGCCATGATTACTAAAAGCTAACTAAGAAATTCTAAAGAAGAAGTAAATAGCAAACTTCTTGAATTATCTTCCAGGAAAGAGAGGTGAATCACTTGGATTGCTTATTTACCAAGTCTTTCCTTGCCAAAGTAATTCAAAGAATATTGCCCAAAACTTCTAAAATAGAATTAGACACACACTAACAATTAAGCAACAAAAAACAAAAAGATTTGGACTCTAACTATGCGGCCTACTTTGGTGAGGCTTGATGTTGCAAGACACACTCACCATCTACAAGCGCTTTTACTATTTAAGAAGGTTCTAATTAAGAGATGAGAGAACACCTAAGGCTCCCCCAAGACACTTAATTAGTCCAAAGAGATACAAGAAAGAAAACTTGAACAAATACAACTCAAATGAATACAATCACAAATTTGCGCAAACTTTAAAAGTCTTCAAGTGTTTCACTCCACTCTTTTCTTTCTTCTTTTGTCTCACTCAAGTGTTTGCTTTGAATTTTCTCCTTTGTGAACTTCACTTGTAGCTTGGAGTTCCACTTTGGTTTCCACCTCCTAGGATGCTACCTTGAGTATTTGGTTACCTCCAAAGAAATCTTCCACCAAGAATGTAACACCAAATCAAAGAAGCCAATAAGGAAAAATAAGAAAAGCTTAAATGAAAGAAGAGCTAAACTCAAGTGGAATATAGATGAAACATACTCAAAGATTTAACAAAGAAAGACAAACTAGAAATAAGGCAAAGAAACAATTTAAGCACTCAAATGAATTACCTAAAGAATGGCACTAGAATGGATTACAAAAACAACCAAAAACAAGCTAGAAATTTGCACAGAATTTGAATTTTCAGCCACTACCAGTCCAAAAACGTGAAATTTAGCCTCTACTTCAGCGATTTATCATTTTTTCATTTCTCAACATTTTTCAATGATTTTTGTTTTCTTTACTTCGTCTATGTTTTATCTAAAAGAGGCAAAAATAGGATCTGGATTTGAATTAGCCAATTGTTTGTGATAAATCAAATACAAAAAGTGATCTCAAACTCAAGTGATGGTAGTGATTCTAGTGTACTTCTTTTGCCACTTTCTTTTGATCTTTTCTTTTGATTATTTTTGGCACTTGCTTGTACTCTTTTTGTGCTCTTTTTATTTCTTTTTTTTATAGCTCTTACAGCAGCTAGTTTTCACCACAAATTAGAATCACAACCACACTATGCTTGATCATTTGCATTTTAATTGAAAGAAAAAGAGAAGGAAACTTAAAGGAATCAAAAGAAGATTATGAAACTCAAGGAAACACAATGGAAATTAACTCTAAAGAACTTGCCAAGAACTAATTAACAAGTATGAACTCAAATGCGAAAATTAAAA
>Ga0214543_1008978_pt1 | contig 15932 bp, 6 predicted proteins | sample CNSS2metaG_FD_160094 | JGI IMG/M metagenome (GOLD analysis project Ga0214543, IMG submission 160094) | Root nodule microbial communities from cowpea collected in UCLA plant growth center, Los Angeles, California, USA - CNSS2 | ecosystem: Host-associated > Plants > Roots > Nodule | place: USA... | reverse complement strand
GTTCTAGCACAAAAGGAGACAAAGAATGTGTCTCATATGTCTCCAAAAAGTGGCCAAAGTGTGCTAAAAACAAAGGAGACCAAAGGTACATAGGTATACTTGTTTTATGCCTTTTACTTTATGCTTTTTGCCTTTGCTTTACTTTCTCCTCCACATCATTTATGCTCCCCAATCACCATGCGCCACCTAGCATTGCTTTCTTACTTCTAATTAACCTACAAAGGAAATAAACATAGATTAGCATGTTGGCTTAAGTCAAGTCAACTATAGTCAACAAGTCAAACCTAGTCAAAGGTCAACAAGTCAACTAAAGTTGATTCAACTAAGTCAACTTAGGGAATCAAAAATAACAAACACAAATGAAAGGGATGAAGGATTAGTGAACTTTCTTTCTAAACATGCTTAGTCTTCTTAAGCATGTGCCTCCATCCTTGGTTGGGGTCAATCCTTCATCACTTATTTATATTTTTATCTATAAATATTAATTGTAGACTAAAATATTAAATGATGGTACTTCATGGGTGTTCATTGGACAAGTTTGTTGTAGTCCTTATCCATTTAATATTTTGATGGGTTTATTTATTTGGAATTGAATTCAACCCGCATGGACTCAATATCATGAGACAAGACCATATCAACTCAATTATTCACATAATATATTAATATTAACATTATGTTTAACTAAATAATTTATTAAAGTGTAAAAATCCATTAAGATATATTCAATATATATTTCAAAATATATGATATAAATATAATTATAATTTCATATTATGCTTAGGTTTAGTCATTAGGTTTAAATGTTTTTGGTTGCTACTGCATAATTTTAAAGTATGGATTTTAAAAATACGTAGGACACTTGGTAAGGTGTGGACGAACCTAAATTTTGCAAGCTAGGAGCTCAAGACATATGCACCTCAAATTTAAAAATACTTTATATGATATTGTCATTTGGTTTAATTAAATTTTTGCAATTTCACAATTTTTATAATCTGGACTTATCACAATATCCACTCATTTATTAATTAGAAATTCAATATATAAGTTAACAGATGGAATAAAGATGTAGAGCGAGAGAAGATGAAAATATAAAAGAAATGAAGGAAAATGAAATTGAAGGAATTAAGAAAATAGAAATTAAAGTTGTTGTTTTGGATTTTGTCATGGTTTATTCCTTTTGTAGCAAAGTAACAAAGATGAAAATGTGAGGAAGGAGAAGTAACTGTGTGGTGGTGATTGAATTTGTTCCAGATAGGGTCGATGATGAAGTCAATATTTGATGACCAAACATCGAAGGCGCTGAAATAGTGACATTTAGTTTCAAACGTTGGGTGGGAGTTTCTTGATTCTTGTAGGACGTCACAAACCATTTAGTTTTTAGTTTTCTCATAATGTTTCCATGGTTTTATGCATGTTTCAAGTCTTGAATGGGCTAGTCCCCAGATTCTCAAAACTTTGTAATTCTGTTTTAATATTTTTCTAATACAAGTTGGATGTTTCTTTCCAATTTTTCTTTCTTTCTCTATTTATGAATTGTTCTAATCATTTCAATATTTGACTTGTTGTTTCTGTCCAATTTTGTTTTCATTATAAATAGTTGAAAATAAAGGAGGTTTCAAACCTCCATAAAATAATAGTCACAGATAGAAGAGGTTAAAACCCTCCACAAAATGGCCTCTGCAATATAATTCAGATACCAGGGGTTGTCAAAAACCTCTATAAATAGTTTGTGATGACTCTAACTACGGGGGTTTAGAAAACCTCCGCAAATTAATTTGTAGAGGGTGAAAACCTCCACATATCGAAAAAAAACCCTCCACTAATTATCAATTTTTTTGTAGTGAAAAGAGATAAACTCTAATATTTCTAAATAGAAGTTAACTTGTTTTCATTGATAAAATGGTTCAACTTATATAGAAGTTTTAGCCATCAGAATTACAAAGGACTCATTAATTAGAATTACATCTCGCTTAAGCTAATAATGATCCCGCTTAAGCTAATAATGATTCCACTACTTAATTGTAACTAAAATTATTGCAACCAAAAGTGACCCAAAAACAATAAAACTCAATCCACCACTGATAAAGTTAGCCGTATAAATTCTTGGTATTGTAACATCTCATTCATGCAATTATTTGCAAAAAAATAAAATAAAATAAACAAAAATTAGTGTAGCATAAAACACGCTTGTTGTTCGCTACAAATCAGCAAGTGTTACACATTTTCTTGAGTTAAAATTATGACAATTGGACTTTAATAAAAAAAAAAACCATGTCACCTCCTTTTTCTTCTACTCAGTTGGATTCACATCAATATAAGTCTAAGGGTTTTTAAATTTTATCGAGAAGTTACTTTGATTAAACTTAGAAACTTTCATATGATTGAATAATTTTTGCTAATAATTGAGAACTTACTTTGATTAAAGAGGGAAATTTCAATTAGAATTAAGAGGTAAATATGATTTTGGTCTTTCAACTTTCAGTGCAAATTGAAATTAGTCCCTCTTTGAAACTTTGAACTAATTTAGTCCCCCAACTTTGAAAATAGGTGGATTTAGTCGTTTTAACCAAATTTTTTTAAGCTTATATGACATTTCAAACGCATTTCAAGATAACATATGTGTTGCTTAAACCGTTTGACTCATTTTTGATTCAATGTTAACTAAGAAACGTGTTTGAAATGTCAAATAAACTTAACAAAATTTGGTTAAAAGGACTAACTCCACGCATTTCTAAAGAAGGGGGATTAAATTGGTCCAAAGTTTCAAAAAGGGACTAATTCCAATTTTCACTGAAAGTTAAGGGACCACAAACATATTTAACCCTAGAATTAATCAAGAAGTTACTTTGATTAATTAGCTTTCTACTTGTTATAAGATGTAAAAGAATAAATATGATTAGGAATAGTAATACTTAATTGGGAAGTTACTTTAGTTAAATTTTCTATAATTAACCTATAAAGTTCTTGCTTTTGATTGAGAAGTTACTTTGGTTAAAAATGAGGATGCCAACAAATTAATCGAGACGTTACATTAATGAATTTGAAATCTTAGACAAGAAATCAATAACAATAATATTTAGGAAACCAATAATGAGTCCTATTTTGAAAAAATAGTAGAATCAACCTATTTTCTTTATAATTGTTTTTATCTATTTTTATCTTTTTCCTATTTTATTTCTTTATATCCTTTATTATTTCGATATCTAATCTTTTATTTAATTTGTTTAGCTTAATCTTCATTTATTACTTTTACAATTTTATTTGACTAATAACTTTTTTATAGTTTTTATAAGAACTAATTTGTTAGAAATCAATTTTGTGTTTATTGGGAGATGACTTAGGGTTTACTTTACCCTAACTAATATTTTGGGCTACTTGCTTGAAAATATTGAGGTTGTTATAGGCAAGTAGTATTGATTTGATCGCATCAACAACAACGCTATCACTGCTATTTATAGATATATTGATGTATTTTATGTACGTATTTGAACAGACATGAATCATGATTCTTCTTCAAGTTCTTCTTTTATTTGTTCAAGAGATAGTCCTTTATCATACCCTCCTTCTTGAATCGAACGTGTCCCTAACTTTGTACCTATATCAAATGAAGATAAGTCATTGATATTGAAACTAGAATTCACCCCATAATCCTCATGTAAATCAATAATGTAGGCACTGTCATTGATTTTCTTAAGAACTTGACATGGTCGATCTCCTTTAGGTAAAAGTTTAGATTTTCTTTTGGATGGAAATCTTTCCTTCCTTAAGTGTTATTTCTTCTTTCAATTTTCTCAATCTCAAGATCAAAAAGCAAAATTTCAACCTGATTCCTTCTTTGCATACATAGAAACTCCAAGAACAAGTGAAAGCACCACAAGTAATTGCTAAACTAAAATTAACTTTACAGATATGAACAAATTTACAACAAACCAAAAAGAAACACTGATTTTTGATAGAAATTTAGAATCAAATCCCCGATAATGGCACCAAAAACTTAATGACATCCCGATTCGGGATCAATCACACCAACAAGTATACTGGTTCGACTGTAGTACCAAGTGTCATATCCACAAGTATTTGATCAAGTTCTTATCAAGAACTCATGATATATTTAGGATTTGTGAAAGATAAATGTTTGGTTGTAAAGTAACAATGATCCAGAACATAAAATCGAGATAAAAATGTGACAAATAAAATAAGGAGTGTTGAGATTAGATTTCACTCTCCTGTTCTTATACACAATTGTTATTTCATTGAATTATCAATATTTATTCATTGTTCATGGAAGAACTAATTGTAATATTGGGTCTATGTCTTAGTCACCAAGACCTAAGGACATTCAAACTCAGTGTGATGTCACACCATTGATGAATGAACTCTTTGCATTAATGATTATGACTCTTTACACCAGCTGAGTCATATAGGGGCATGTCTGCCACCTAACAACCTTAAATGACTCAATTGGATCTATAAGATTAGTTAGCTTTCGCTTAAATCAAGTTATATATGCAACAAATGATTAATGAGTTCATCACACATGAAACGTGAATTGAATAACTAACATATGAACTAATAACTGAATAAAACAATAAAATAGTACCATCCATAAGTTCACAAGAGCTACATCCAATACCAATATTTGGAAGTTCAACAATTCATGATGATTCTAACAATTGATCCTAGGAGAAGTTGCATCTTCCTCATGTTTTCTCTAGATCCTAAGAGATTTTACAAGAGAAGAGAGAGACTATGATCCTAGAGAGAATTCTAAATGAAATTCTGGATGATATACAATGGGCTTTGCCCCTTAATTTATAGAAAGATATGGGCTGGTTGTAGCTCTCCAATCATTATGGTGAAGCTTGTGAGCTTTTGATGAATATCACCCTAAGGGCTTTCAGTATGGGCTAATGACCAGGCCAAATTTTCTTTACTCTGTTTTTAAATAGTTAAATAAATGTATATGTCAGTGAATTGTGTGGTTTAACTAGCATTTTCATTGGGTTTGTAATTTAGGCCCAAATTTGAAGTGTTGTTCATGCCTTTCTTGTATCTCTTTGGGCCAGGAACGTAAGCCCATTTACACTAAGTTCACTAAGTCAGCGCATCCCAAGATTTTGCATTTAGGTTTTGAACACGTGTGGGATTCAAACATGTTTCCTTCATCTTTCAAGAGTTGTCCAAATTCCAACAACTTCCATGATTGGGCCTAACACATACATCCCAATTTCATCAACGAGAATGAAGCTTGTGTTCATTTGAAGCCTATGTTATTTTTTCAGTCATCTAGCAGCTAGGCTTTGTCTCCAAAGAGGGTTGCGCCTCTTAGCATTTAAGGTTCCTGTCCATTCCTTAGGCACCCAATGTAAGACCCGTGAAAATTAATTAATTAAATAAATAATTAATTAATAAATGCGGGCAGTGGGAGCCTTTATGACATTAAATATTGACTAATATGACGTGGAAAAGGATTAACTCAAGTGGTTGAGAGTATTTTATTGTGTGAGAGGACTTGGGTTCAAGTTTTATGTATGCCATTTTTGTGTTGTTGATTTATTATTATTCTAATAATCTGCTTGAATCATGTGAATGATAATAAAATCATATAATTGTATTAATCATCATGAAACATGATATGATTGAGTGGTTGTGCATCGAATTGGACATTGGTATGGTCATGGGTTCAAACCTTGGTGAACCCAAATTTAACTCTCTTTTTGCTAGAAATTGGTTGTGACTTGAATATGAAAGGGTATAGAAAACCCTAGCATGGGGCTGCAAGAGGGGCTCTGTGAGGTGCACAAATCCAGGTAAAATAGAGAGTTGTGAGTGAATTAAAGGGGGATAATTGAGGTGGTGATAAGGCAAGGTAAAATAGAGAGTTGTGAGTGAATTAAAGGGGGATAATTGAGGTGGTGATAAGGCAAGTTGTCATCTGGGTGAATAAATTTATTTATAAAAAATAAAAGTAAAAATAAGGTAAAACAAAATTTTCTTCAAATATTTTCAAACTTTAATTTTAGAAAAAAAAGATAAAAACGTGAAAAAAAAGAAAAAAGGGAGGAAGAGCCCAATTTGTTATGAGCCCAATAACTTAAATATTTGTTACCTTTATTCCTAATAGAGAAATTAGTTATATAATAATAATAATTAGAAGCAATATCTCTTCAAATGGTAAGAATCAATATTATTAATTGGGATTGATTTTGTGCTCTGATTTGTTACTAATGATGATTGATTTTGTGCTCTGTCTGGCTAAGAGGTAAAAAAAAGAGAAGAAAACATTCTCTCCACTCTCTCCTTCTCTCATTACCACCCACATAGACACCTCTTATTTTTATCTTCATTGGAAAAACAAACACAGAAATATTAGAAAAGAAAGCCAGAAAAAAGAAAAGAGAAAAGGTATGTCACTTTTAGTTCTTTCGTCTTTTGATTTAGTTTTCAATTTTCATTTTTTGAAATCATAAAAAATATTTTTTCCTTTTCTTTAGTGTTTATCCGGCCGCTTGCGTCGCATGACATCCAATTCAGACTTTTGTTTTTTCTAAAAAAATATATACAAATGATCTAAAAATAAAAAATAGCTTTCTTTGTTTACTCCTTTATATCCATTTGGTTGCTCACGTCGTAATGACATCCACAACTACTTTAAAATAACTTTAAAAAATATGAAAAATGTATAAATGATTAAAAAAATAAAAAAATAAAAGATTAGAAAAAAGAATTTACTTCAAGTGTCTGTCCGGCCGCTCGCGTCGCATGACACCAATTTTAAAATAATACTAAAATTTAAATAAAAAGATTTTCAAAATTATAAAACAAATTAAATCATTTTCAAATAATTTTCCAAATAGATTTTTCGAAAAGAACTACGTAACTCTGATTCTCCATTCACATGGAGATACGTAGGAGCGAGGATTAATTTTCGTCGGGCCCAAAAAATCAAAAAAATAGTTTTGTTGTTCTTTGTACATTCTTTTATTAACATTTCTGGGGAAAATTAAATATTTTGAAGAACCACATAAATTTTGCACATTTAATTAAAGGTACCGTCTTAGGATGGGCGTTGTGGGGTGCTAATACCTTCCCCACACGTAACCGACTCCCGTACCCAAAATCTGGTTTTTCGCAGACCTTGCTCTTTTTTATGGTTTTCCATAGTTTCCTATAATAACTATGATGGTGACTCCAAACTCTGTTTTTACAAATTTTATTTTTTTGGTTCGTCGTCCCGTCGCGATTTTGGTTGCGACAGATGGCGACTCCATTGGGGATGCTAGAGAGTCAGACCATTTATTTGGATGTGGAAAATTGATGTGGTTTTTCTTCATATTTTTTCTTTCTCGTTTTTTTTTGTTTGTGCTTCTTTTATCTTTTTTTATATTTAGAATAATCGTATTTGTATATTCTTCTTTATTTTTGTATTTGGAATAATTGCCAGGTGTGGGTTTGGGTATACATTGTGTTCTCCCTTCACACACACATATTCATTACATGAGTGAGGCCCTATACCCGGGTCTGAGTTACTTAGAATTATAGGAGATTGTGTAGCAATGTCATAGTGGATGTACTTCCCAAGTGATCATTGTGAGAACCCCAACTAGAGTTTGTTTGCTTCATTGGTACTCTCACTTCTTGTTGTTTACCAACCGTCGTGGGAAATGCCATGAAGTGAGCCAAAGCTCTAGTGACCTTGATATTTAGGTATTAGGAAACTATCCTTGTGAGCACATATACTTTCCCTTAGAACTTTAAGCATCAAACCCATGTTAAATAAAGGCACTAAAGGGAGACTGTTTGCATCCTTTACCCTCACCTTTCCTTGTATATAATAATAAATTCATCATAATCACACCATTATAAAAAAAAAAAGAAAAAATGTCTCCTAGGGTATAAGCATGCATTTCATTAGCATATCAATAAATAAGTGATCTACGATGCATAAACATGCATTTGCATTCCCATTTTGTGGTCATCAATGGTACCATGTTCATAATTTCAACATGCATATGCATAATTTAAAAAAAAAAAACAAAACAAAAAATTTTGCACTAAAATAAATTCAAAATGTTTCTCATTTTGCTTGTCAACGATTTCTTGGAATATTTCTTATAAAAATTAGTAAATAATAAAACTTCTTTGGTCAAATCAGTGAATTTAATAAAGAAATAAAATATTGTTTATTATCATGTCTTTTGTAGCATCATATAGTCTTGCATAAATGAAATTGCCCAAATCTATCTTCCTTTCCATCTCTCTTCCACCATAAGCCTTGTTTTCCTCTCCATGGAGAATTATCATGAAGGGGACACATACCTTGAAAAGAATTACCATAAATTCTCTGAACACAAAAGAAAAAAAAAAGGAAGAAAAGTTCGCTAGACTAACAACTTCGAAGGACAGTCTAGGCAAAAAATAAGACAAAAAAAATGAAAAAAAAGAACAAACCAAGGGGCATCCTGTCATATGAAATAAATTATTTTCCCGTGAATTAAATTGTCTGAGAAAAGCAATCATGATTTGAAATGATGTGTGGCCATTGTTTCTTTATCCAAACAAAAGTAACTATCCTTTGTTACCCCATTTGAGCCTTCCAAAAAATTTCTTTCAAATTACCCTAAACAAGGGTCACCCTCACACTAAGGGTTGACATAATGTTTGCATTTGTTTCATCTGAATGGTAATTCACCAATACAAAAATATCAAAAAAAAAGAAAAAAAAAGATATGGTTATATCAAGAAAACAAAAGAAAAAGGCAAGTAAAAGGTGAACAAGAAGAAGTCAAACAAATTCTGAATAAAACCTTATTCAAAGATCCTTGTTTGAAATAACCCTCACATAACTTTTTGGGTCTTTACTATCATTTATATCTATACCCCTAGCTTTGGCCACGATACAAGCCTAATAAAGTCCACACAGATCAAAGATTGGTTGTTATCTTTCGAATGTTTTAATTTAGAGGAAAAGTTTTATTTGCTAACAGGTTTGTTCTAAAAAATTACAAAAAAAAAGGATTAAAAAAGTGTGTTCAGAGATTTTCTTTTAAACACTGAGGCAGTTTATGTTTGGTTGACATGTTTTCAAAGCTCCAAAATCAATAAGGTAATTAAGCTAAATTTGCTAAATTTGGTTGTCCCCTTTCAGTTCATTCTTCATGAAATTCCATTTTTGCTCATACAGTATCCCCCACTCTAAGCCTAAACCTTGACCAACCTTACATAGTCCATCTTTATCAATCCTAAACCCAAACTGGGGCAGTAACTTTGTTTGCGATTCATATATTCTCATCATTCATTTTGAATTGGGGCATTTATTTACATTGAAGATTGTGATCACATTAGGGGCAATTTGTGAAGACCCTGTCATTTTTCCACCTCCTCAACTGGGAAAAATCAAACACGCTTTTGCACCATAAGACTATCCTAGGCTCTCATACTAGGGGCAAATTTTTGAAGTAACCATCATTTTCTTCATACTATTAGTAACTGGGGAAAGCCCAAACACATTTTGTGCCCCGAGACCAATTCAAATTTGGGCAACTCCCTAGTCAATCTTCATTACCTCATCCAAACCTTTCCAAGCCCTTGGCAATTTCATGCATGTCATTCAAATAGTGTTTCAAAAGAAATGATTAAAAAAAGTGTTTGTTAGTAAATTGATTAGACCAAAGAAATGATTTTAAAAGGTAGAAAAATATCAAAGTAGAATGATTCCATGAATTTGAAATAACAATGAAATGGAGAACAATTCGAATTTGTTTTTTTTAAAAAAAAATGCAAAAGAAAATTCATACATAAGGTAATTCATACATTATACCAAGTCATGCATACATGAGTCATTAATCTTTTTGAATAAAATAGTTTTCACCTTTCCAATCAAAACCCTTTTCACTCATATGAATGGTTATTAAATCCTTTTGTTTTAGAAGGAAGAAAATTTAAAAAAATACACAATTTGGTTTTTATGATGTTTCTCAAATTCAGTCCTTTTCATTCATATAAATTACCAATATACCCTAAGCCTAGTTTCCACATTGGCCCCTAAATCCAGTTTTATCTGGCCTCACAATTTTTTTTCTAGCCTCTAAGCCTAGTTTTCCTTCCTCTCAAATTAAAATAAAGGAAACATAAAAAATGAAAAAAAGAAAATTCCACCCATGCATCCACGCGTCCATGTATTCATATCATATAGTTTCAAAAAGAAAATCATAACATGTCATGCATCATCACATCATGTCATCCCTCAAACTCCAAAAAATCATTGAAAATAATTTAAAAAAAAAAGTCAACAATGATATTTTGTTGTGTAAGTCTCACCAATGTTAGGCATTCACGCGGTGTTTGTCGACACTTCCAAAGTACAATTCAGGTTCTCCTTTCATACATCAAGACCCTCTGCAAAGCAATGGTCATGGTTTTTCTCATCATCGAGGCCCTCTGCAAGGCAATGGTCATCGATTTCTTTACATCAAGACCCTCTGCGAGGCAATGGTCATTGATTTCTTATGTCACATCGAGGTCCTCTGTGGGGCAATGGTCATCGATCTTTTTACATTAAGACCCTTTGCGAGGCAATGGTCATTGTTTCCTTTACATCGAGGCCCTCTGCAAGGCAATGGTCATCGATGTCTTTACATCAAGACCCTCTGCGCGACAATGGTCATTGATTTCTTTATCAGATTGGGACCCTCTACGTGGTAATGGTCACCAAATCTTTAGATATAGACCCTCTCATTGGGATTGGTCTAATCTCTTTTTCAAAAATTCAAAGTTACAAAAAGATTTTTTTTTAGGATTGGGGCCCTCTACATGGTAATGGTCGCTGAATCCTTTGGATCTAGACCCTCTCCTCGGGATTGGTCTAATTTGGTTTTTTCAAAAAGAAAAAAAAAACAAAAAGACTTAGTGTGTTAAATCGAGACCCTCTACTTGGTATGGTCATGTTTGTCTTCAAATTTATCTTCTTTTGAAACCCGAACGAAATTAGTGTTTTTATCTTTACTTATCTTTTATTACGATAATATGAAAAGGTCAAATTTTCATATTATCTAATAAAATCTAAGTAAAGAAGGGCAGCTGTCAACACTCAATTTCGTCCGGGTGAATAAATTTATTTTCAAAAAATAAAAAATAAAAGTAAAAATAAGGTGAAACAAAATTTTCTTCAAATATTTTCAAACTTTAATTTTAGAAAAAAAAAAGAAAAAAACTAGAAAAAAAAGGAGGAAGAGCCCAATTTGTTATGAGCCCAATAACTCAAATATATGTTACCTTTGTTCCTAATAGAGAAATTAGATATATATATATATATATATATATATATATATATATATATATATAAATATAATAATTAGAAGCAATATCTCTTCAAATGGTAAGAATCAATATTATTAATTGGGATTGACTTTGTGCTCTGATTTGTTACTGATGATGATTGATTTTGTGCTCTGTTTGGCTGCGATTTGATCCTCATAATTTGCTGCTATCATGACCAATTCCTTCCTTATATTGTTCATTACAATTAAGGCTAAGATTGCATTGATATCGCAAGGTGTGAGTATAAATACACACTCTGTCAGGACAAAAAAAAAAGATTCTCTACACTTCTCTAATTCTTTCTCATCACCACTCCTACACACCTCTTTTTTATCTCTCTTTAATAAACATATTCATATTGAAGGAGGTAAAAAAAAAAGAGAAGAAAACATTCTCTCCATTCTCTCTTTCTCTCATTACCACCCACATAGACACCTCTTATTTTTATCTTTATCGGAAAAACAAACACAAAAATATTAGAAAAGGAAGCCAGAAAAAAGAAAAGAGAAAAGGTACGTCACTTTCAGTTCTTTCATCTTTTGATTTAGTTTTTTCAATTTTCATTTTTTTGAAATCATAAAAAATATTTTTTCCCTTTTCTTTAGTGTCTACCCGGTCGCTCGCGTTGCATGACACCCAATTCAGACTTTTGTTTTTTCTAAAAAAATATATACAAATGATCTAAAAATAAAAAATAGCTTTCTTTGTTTACTCCTTTATATCTATTTGGTTGCTCACGTCGCAATGACATCCACAACTACTTTAAAATAGCTTTAAAAAAATTTATAAATGATTAAAAAAATAAAAAATAAAAGATTAGAAAAAAGAATTTATTTCAAGTGTTTATCCGACCGCTCGTGTCGCGTGACACCAATTTTAAAATAATACTAAAATTTAAATAAAAGGATTTTCAAAATTATAAAACAAATTAAATCATTTTCAAATAATTTTCCAAATAGATTTTTCGAAAAGAACTACGTAACCCTGATTCTCCATTCACATGGAGATACGTAGGAGCGAGGATTAATCCTCGTCGGGCCCAAAAAATCAGAAAAATTGTTTTGTTATTCTTTGTACATTCTTTTATTAACATTTTTTGGGAAAATTAAATATTTTGAAGAACCACATAAATTTTGCACATTTAATTAAAGGTACCGTCTTAGGACGGGCGTTGTGGGGTGCTAATACCTTCCACACGCGTAACCGACTCCCGTACCCAAAATCTGGTTTTTTGCAGACCTTGCTCTTTCTTATGGTTTTCCATAGTTTCCTATAATAACTATGGTGGCGACTCCAAACTCTGTTTTTACAAATTTTATTTTTTTAGTTCGTCGTTCTGTCGCGATTTTGGTTGTGACAAAAGCCATTGGTGATCAAAGGAACCTTCCAATTTCAAAAGTTAAGCAAGGAAATTCCAGGTTAGGGGAGCTGAACTTGTAAATTGTATGTTTTGAGAATATTGCATGATTTTAATGATGCTATGCCATGAATTTCGTAGTACATATGAGGTGAATTTGGTATTGTTTTATTGAAATTCTTACTCAAATGTATGAATGTAATGGACTTATGCACTGTATACGCTGTGATTGTGTAAACTTGGAATTTTGGGGACCATATGGGGTCTAAGTTATGCATATGTATTTGTTACATGGTTTCAAATGATTGGTATGAATTGAAGTGTGATTTGGTCACGTTTGCTGGAGTTTGCGTGCGTAAAATAATGTAAGAGTCTGCAATTCTCGCTCAAGCGAGCCAGGCTCGCCTAGGCGAGATTAGCAGAGACTTGAACCCTATTTCTGCTCGAGCGTCTAGCTCAATTAGAGGATTTTGGTCTTAGGCGATAGGCCATCTCGCTTAGGCGAGTGTGCCTCGCCTAAGCAAGAACTTATGAGTGTTGGATGTTTTTGCTTGGGCATCTCGCCTAGGCGCGAAGCCATGTTTTGGGCGAAAGAGTGTCTCACTCAGGCGAGAATTCGAAGAGGGTTTGATAATTTGTTTAACTCGTCGCCTAGGCGAGAATTTTTGTTATGGGCAAAAGGTGGTCTCGCCCAGGCGAGTAAGACTCGCCCAAGCGAGAGTTCGAGGTTTGTTTGTGCGAGGTGCTCGCTCATGCGAGGTAACCTAGCTTAAGCGAGGTAGGTTTGGGTGCTTAGGCGAAGGCTTCAAGCTTAAGCGAAGGATGGAGCAATTGTGTGTTTCAAGGCAATCGATTATGCTGGATCGGATTGGTTGGTGTTTAAATTGTTATGCGTGGTTGATAAAGGCCGTACCTCACCAAATTAAAACAGATAAAATGTAGTATGTGATAGTTGAACCAAGTCGTCTTCCAATGATCAATGTTCTTGTTCAGAGCTTCAATTTCCATATTCAAACACAAGGGGGGGGGGGGTTTGGCAGATTCCGATTCACAACAAACTTAAATTCGCAGATAAATTTAATAGTTATATGAAAACGCAATGATTCCTTGATTCAATTGAAAGTCCACCAATCACAGATTACCAAATTAATTATTCTATTCGAATTTGCTCTCATCAATCCTAAGTAATCAACTAAGCGAAAATTACCATTGATTTATTGTCATTAAGCACAACAAATTTCAAGTAGTTAACACCCACATATTGAAGCAAGTTGTGACAGAACTTAAAAACATTAAGCATGAATACGAGCCATTAATGTGCACACACGAATTTGAGATTAAGCATGCATAAAAAACGTGTTTATCATCTAACACAACCTGAAACAAAGGCAATTTCGATTGGAACCCCATAAACAACCAACAATCTCATGGTTTGATTTCAATTTCGTCAAGGAATCAATGTAATAAGGTTAGCTAGACATCAAAATGGAACAATCAAGCACTTCAAATCTGAAACAGAACATCAAAAAATCAAAAACCCTAACTTATGAATTCTTAAACGCAAATCAAGAGCAAAAGAGAGATTTCAAAGCTTCAATGGAATGTAAAACGGTGCTGTGATATATAAATACGAAAACTCCATCAATGGGTGTTGTTCCAAGTCAATAAAATCAATAAAATGAGCTGCCCAATATACCAAATGTATTAAAAACATAAATCCCACATTTGATGTTGTCAAATGTGCATAGAAATGGCAAAAACTAGTGCAAAAACGAGTGGAGCACCTCCATGGACACCCACCAAAGCTTGGAGAAAGAAAATGGAGGTTGGAGAAGAGTGTAGAAGATAAGTGTGCGGCTGTTCTCATGCATCCAGACCTAATTCTCGTGGTCCTATCACCCCTTGCCATAATATTTACAAAAATGTCATTCTGCCACTCATAATTACAAAAATGTCACTCCTAGGCCTTTAATGTTGGCTCATTCACTCAGATGACATGGAAATGATGTGGAAATGATGTGGCAATGATGTAGCAAGTCTCTTCAACTAAATATTAATTTCCTAGCTCCAAAATTGCTTCACCCAAATACTTAAAAATAATTAAAAATGAAAATTAGGCCAAATAATGTGAAATTAACCCAAATTCGGAACAGTAGCCCAATAAAGCCCAACAGATGAAAACACACTAAAGATGAACAATTAAGCACTGAACAACTGTCAAATGGGTACACAAAAGCTAGTGGAATGAGGAAAATAATGACTCATCAGTGGTCTATAAGGCTTCTAAAATATCTCAAAGGTGGACTTGCCGATGTTCCTTGAGTTGTGGCTTGGAACGTATCCCTTGAGTTATGGCTCGAGATAGGGGTTAAGCACGTGGCATTCTCTGAGTTATGGCTCGGAATGACGTCCCTTGAGTTATGGCTCGGGATAGCAGATGAACACGAGGAACTCATGAGTTGTCACTCGGGTTGGCGAGTGTTACCGGTGTGAGTGTGCTGGTTATGGCCAATACGAATAGGTCCAAATAGATTGCCATCCTCAGTAAATAGCTGACAAGTTTAGTAGTCTTGGGACATTACGAACTATGTTCGTATTGGGAACTCCACATGGCGATATAGTGTATGATCCGTAACATAGTTTCTCGCACGTGCTCTATCGGTTGTGGCTGATAGATATGGCAGCAAGACATCTTGAGGTACTCACTAGAAGACATAGAACACGGTTAACATGGTTGTGGCCATGTGGAAGGAAAGGATGAGGTTCCTTTGATGCGACATGATATCAAACATGGTTGTGGCCATGTAAGACCAAAAGATGGAATTCCTTTTATGTGAATTTAACATCGAACATGGTTATGGCCATGTGGGGTTAAATTCTTTTGATGCATTTGTTGTAACATCTTGACCGGATATTACGGATTTTAATAATAAAACTTTAAAATCGAGGGAAATTTAAAACTTTTATTACGTCCAATAATAAAGCAAAATCCATAAATTACAACATCTGGAAATAATATAAAAAATATCTCGCAAATGTTTACAAATTTTTTCAAAACCAATAATTATAAAAACATAAAACCCCCAAGTCATCCCCGCTTTGTAGCTAAGCCTCACCAGGACCACCTGCATAAACATCATCTGCCTACGTGTATTGCGCACACGATCATCGTCAAACATAAGCAGATAAGGTGAGCTTAACAAATTAAACATATAATTATATTTTCACATATATAAGACACTCATATATATATATA
>Ga0214543_1008976_pt1 | contig 15933 bp, 27 predicted proteins | sample CNSS2metaG_FD_160094 | JGI IMG/M metagenome (GOLD analysis project Ga0214543, IMG submission 160094) | Root nodule microbial communities from cowpea collected in UCLA plant growth center, Los Angeles, California, USA - CNSS2 | ecosystem: Host-associated > Plants > Roots > Nodule | place: USA... | reverse complement strand
ACCATTTCTTTCCTTTCCATTTTATGTTTTCTTCTTCCTTTAATTGTTCTTGGTTTTCTATGGTTTATATGCTTTCCATTTCCTTTTCATTTTGAATCAATCCATCATCTTCTTCTCTTGAGCTTTGAGAAAGGAACCTTCACATCTAGATAGCTTGCTATCTTAATGTCCAGTGGGGATTTCACTTAGCTTTCTTAATCAACTCACACCATATTCAATAATCTTAAAAAGGAACAAAATAATCCTTCATCATGGCCGGATATGAATCATTCTCATCAAGCCAAGTAAGTTCCTTGTCATCCAAAGATAAGAATGACTATTACCAATTTTTACATGACTTTGAAGAGTTGCATAGTGAGGCAAACAAAATTGTTGTCATGAACAATTGGCTAAAAGGATTAAATAGCTGGCTAGAAAACGGAGTTAGCCAACTAGAATCAGAAACAGTCGACTTAAAAACTGATTTCGAACATTTGGAAATGATTTATAGTAATTCAGTCGATTGTTCTGAAAATAACTGGCAATAAAACCTTGTGAAAACTGCACTACTTTGAAAAATCAAGTGAAATATCTTTTGAAAACATGTGCAAAGTTCACAAAAGGAAAAGCAAACTTGGAAGCTGTTCTTGGATCTCAAAATTGTGTTTTTGGAAAGGTTAGGCTTGGTTATACACCTATCCATGAAAAGAAAGCCAAAAAGTTCTCTAGTTTCTTTTCCAAGAGTGAGCCAAATGTTATGCCCTTCATTTCTTGCAACTACTGTATGAAGAAAGGTCATATTCTTAGGAATTGTCATGTTAGAAAGTATGATGTACCTAAGGGACTTATGAAATGGATCCCAAAAGGATCTAGAAAGGCATAACCATGTTGGATCCAAACTATCAAAGGGTACCATGTAATACTATGTTGTTTTACAGGTCATAAAACAGGAAAAGAAGGGCCTATGGTACCTAGATAGTAGCTGCTTGAGGCACATGACAAATGACAAGTTCAAGATTACAAAGTTGGAGTTAAATGATGAAGGATTTGTGACTTAGAGTTTACAACAAGAGGCTAATGATTGTTGAAGAGTTAGTGTATATTGTATTTGATGAAACTAACCTTATGTAGCAAGATCAAAAGCCTAAGATTGCAAATGAAGAAGAAACAACACTGAAAAAGAAATCTGCTGCAGAATTGGAATCTGCTACAGGAAATTCAGTCGACTGAAAAAGCTGCAGATAGCAATTTACCCAAGGAGTGGATTGAACCTAAAGGATTATCAAAGGACAACATAATTTGTGACATAGAACAGGAAGTTTCCACTAGACGCAAGCTTGCATTCTTTCAACATGTTGTATTTGTTTCTCAAATTGAACCTAAGAATGTGAATGATGCATTATGTGATAGTAATTGGGTTATTGCTATGCAAGATGAACTTAATCAATTCACTAGGAATGATGTGTGGTCTCTTGTTCCTAAAACTGATACAATGAATGTGATTGGTACAAAATGGGTGTTCAGGAATAAAATGGATGAAAGTGGTAATATAATTAGGAATAAGGCTAGGCTAGTTGCTAAAGGTTATAATCAAGAGGAAGACATTGATTTTGATGAAACATATGCACCTGTGGCTAGGCTAGAAGCTGTGAGGCTATTGTTACCATATGCATGCATGTGTAATTTCAAACTTTCTCAAATGGATGTGAAAAGTGCATTCTTGAATGGTTTCTTAAATGAGGAAGTGTATGTATCACAACCCCCTGGCTTTGAAGATCACCTCTATCCTAATCATGTTTCAAATTGAAAAAGGCTTTATATGGTTTGAAACAAGCACCACGACATTGGTATGAGAGGTTAAGCAACTTTCTTTTATCTAAAGGATATGCTAGAGGTGTTGTTGATAAAACACTTTTCATTAGAAAGCATGCAAGTGATGTAATACTTGTTCAAGTATATGTAGATGATATAATCTTTGGATCAAATAATAACTCCATGTGTGAAGAGTATGTTGCAGCTATGCAGGGAGAATTTAAGATGTCTATGATGGGTGAACTAACCTACTTCCTAGGGCTGCAAGTGAAGCAACTCAAGCATAGGACATTTTTGAGCCAGTCAAAATATTGTTTTGATCTACTGAAAAAGTTCAAAATGGAGGATTGCAAAGAGGCTGTCACTCCAATTGGTACAAACTACCTTATGGATGCAGATGAGGCTGGAAACCAAGTTGATTCAACAAAATATAGAGGGTTAATTGGTTCCTTGCTATATCTAACTGCTAGTAGACCGGATATACAATTTGGTGTTTGCTTGTGTGCTAGGTTTCAATCCAATCCAAAGGAATCGCACTTTAAAGCTACAAAACGGATTCTCAAGTATCTGAAAGGGATAACTAATGTTGGATTATGGTATCCTAATGAATCTAACATTGTTCTTAGTGGTTTTTCAGATTCTGACTATGCAGGGTGCAAATTGGATAGAAAAAGCACAAGTGGCACATGCCATCTACTTGGATGAAGCCTAATCTCATGGAATAGCAAGAAGCAAGCATGTGTAGCACTCTCTACAGTTGAGACTGAGTACATAGCAGCTGGACATGCATGTGCTCAAACATATGGTTGAAGCATTAACTTATGGATTATGGTGTAAAGCTAGAGAAGGTACCCCTTTATTGTGATAATACAAGTGCAATCAACCTAACTAAGAATCCAATCCAACATTCTAAAACTAAACACATTGAAATCAGGCATCAGTTCATAAGAGATCATATTCAAAAAGGTGATATTGAAATCATGTTTGTGAAAACTGAAAATCAATTGGCGGATTTATTCACTAAACCACTTGCACATGATAGATTCAATAAGCTTAGAACTGAATTAGGTGTTCTTGACATGAAGAATATATGTTGATATCTGTTTGGCTTGTTAATCTTATTAGATCATGTGTGTGCTGCATTTAAAATGACAAAAATATGCATAATTTGAAAACTGCCAGAATTTCAATAAGCAAAATCTGCAATTTCAACATATAGATTTCATTTAAAATTTCAAAATCTGCATAATTTGTGTTCTGGAACTGTTTCAATCTGCTAAATCTCACAAAATAGCACATATATTTGATTCAAATTGGTCTGGTGTGTATTTCGTGAAATATGAAATTTTTAGTCAGCTAAAACTACAAATTTAACACATAGATTTCACTTAAAACTGCCACTGCACCAAAAATCAGTTTACTGGTACATTTTTAGTCGACTAACTCTGTATTTTTGTGTGTTAAAATCACTTATGCTGATGTGGAATTGCTTGAATTGATTTTAATTGATTGACCCAGTCAAAAGTATGCATCACATGTATGTTTTTGGACTGTAGCAGCAGTTGTAACAACTATTACATCAGCTAAAATTAACTTTTTAGATTGCATTGACCATAAAGTGCTGTAATTACATGATTTCCAATGTGCATGCATTAGATGTGAACTGTTTGTGAGTGGATTGATCATAAAACGCATGGGAAACACATCACTGCATTTCTAATTCAAATTCCCTCACATTTAATTGTTGTGATTTCCTGTACTGCATTGAAAAACTAAAAATCTGCACAATTCAATTGACTGATTTTGAAAATCAACATGTTGATTCTATAAATACTTGCATAAGCATCATGCATTGGCATTCTCATTTGCTAGTAAGAGCCAAACCTACATTTCACCATGCCTAGAAGATCACGAGCTGCCCCCTCAGATGATGAAAGCTCCACCCTACCTACTCCATCCTCTCCAAATGTTATGAATCAAGGAAGGCTTGAGATATGGTTTGAAGGCCATGAAGACAGAATTCAAACCTTCTTGATTGAGATCAATAGGAAGCAAATCATCCTTCCTAAGGTGATTCGTATGTCATGGCTAAAGGCAGAAAACTTTGGCAACCTTGAGCAACATCTCAAAGCTAAAAAATTGAAGACTTTCCTTGAGCTTTCGGGTAAGGTGTATCCGGATTTGGTGAAGGTGTTCTATGCCAACCTCAAGTTCAGCAATGGTGTTCTCAAATCAAGTGTCAAAGGTGTGGAAATGAAAATCACTAGGCAAAGATGGAAGGATGTGGTTGGCCTAAGGCAAAGAGGTGTGCAAGTCCGCAAAGGTGAAACTAGTGCAGTGGATGAGTTCAACAAGGTGCAATACTTCAACCAATGTGTGAGAAATCAAGGTGAGCAAGCTAGAAATTTCCATGTGGGAAGGCTTCGTGTGGAGGAAAGGTTGCTAGCCATGGTGGTGACCAAAATCATCATGCCTAGGGGGAGCAACCATGCTACCTTGAATGAAGGTGATTTAGTGGTGATGTACTGCATTCAAAATGGTGTGATGGTGGATTGGACATACACAATCCGTGACCATATGATGTAGGCAAAAGGCTCATAGATTTCAAGCTTCCATATGTGGTGCTCATCTCCAAGTTCATTGAGCATTTTGGTGTGGATGTGGAAGGAGAGCTTGAGGAGTCTACTAGCCTTCTCAATCATGTTTCAACATTGAATATGCACAAGATGGGATTCACCAAGGTAGGCAACACTTGGCTAGTTGAAGGAGATCAAGGTGCAAACATTGAAGTTGGAGCAAATGATCACGAAGCGGGAACTAGTGGAGGAAACCAAGAGGAAGATGAACCACAACCTATGGCAATTGAGATGTACAATCCTCCTGAGTATACTGGACCTGCATACTCCCAATTTGAGAGAATGGTTCTTAACCAACTTCAAGACCTCAACATGGCTCAAAATGCACATCACATGTACTGCACAACAAGGTTTCAAGACTTGGATGACTAACTCCATAATGTTCATGATCTCCTCTCCAATGTCTACAATAGAGACAACCCTAGGAATGACTGAAGGGGATGGCTCATAGGTCATGCATTGCATTTTCATGTTGCATTTTGTGTGTCTACTGTCTGTTCCAGTATTTTAGTTGGCTATTTTCTCATTTCAGTCAACTGATCATATCAGTTTTTAGCTTCATGATGTATCTGCATTTTTGTTTCTGTTTTGGTGTGTTTGTATTCATCCCAGGTGCTCTGCTACACCCCTATGTTACTGCTTTAATGAAAATTTTCATCTTTCCAAAATGATCTATGCATTTACTTTCATTTGATGAATCCAAAGGGGGAGAAAAATGAGTGAAAATTGAGTAAAATTGTGTCAAAGTTTGAAAACCTGAAATAAATCTATTGTAATCATATAATACTGCAAACTTAATAAAAAATCTGAAGTTAAATCATATTATTAATGATAGTGGGAGCATATGCATACGTGATATGTATGTATGCTTGTGTGCTTTTGCTTGGTTGTATATTTCGAATATTCGTATCTTGCATGCAAAAGTTTTTTCAGGTTTCTCTATGGATCGTAGCTCATCAATTCAACTCGAGGGTGTTGGCTTCATCATTTCAGGGGGAGATTGTTGGCACAAGCAAGCTTGAAGTAAAGAATTGATAAAGCCATGTGCATGAAGATCTTAAGTGTTTGATGAAGATTGAGGAAAATCCTCTTGAAGATTAAGTTTTAGTGTGTTAAATCTGTATATAACATGTTAAATGTAATGTGTTAGTGTTATCCATTGTTGATAGGCTATATGACATAGGTTAGATGTCTTGTGTGCCTTAGTGTGTCTATTTTAATCTGTTAAAATAGGTTTTAACATGTTAAAAGGCTTGTTGTATACAGTTTCTGGTACGAATGCATTCCGTCAGTTGAATTATTTTTCAATCGACTGATTTCACTTAAGTCAGGTGAAATTAGCTGACTGTACGGAAAATTCAATCGACTATTTTCACTTAAACCAAAACTATATAAGATGTGTTTTCGCGAGCCGAGGTGCGAATCTGAGTTTTTCTGAACGAAATCGTGTGATTCACCTCTAGGAAGTGTTCTCTCTCTGTAATACACAACTGCAACTCATGTTTGAAGATCTTGGTTGATCTTGGTTGATCTTGGAGGCATTTTGGCTTGTGAGTAGCTTGAAGAACACATGTATGGTGTGCTAGGGACAACCACCATCAGGTTTGGACGTTCTTGTGCCTCTTGATGGTTTGCCTGATGTGATTTCAGGTCTGCAAGTGTGATTCTTGTAGGTTGTAGTTCTAGATTTTTGTGTGAGTAAAAAATCTTGTGTGCTTTGTGTGCAAAAGTGTAATCTTGGTGTTTGATTTGTAAAATTTTTGAATATAGTGGAAACCAGGCTCAGGTTGTCCTGGAAAACTGGATGTAGCTCTGTGATTGAGTGAACCAGTTTAAAAACAATTGTGCAATCTTCTTTCCCTCATCTCTTTCTCTTTGAAACTCTTTAAAAACTCAAGAAAACCAAGCAATTTGATCTTTGGTGTGATTTAATGCGTTCTTGTGTAATTTGAGGCTTTATACTTGTTATAAATACTGATTGGAACATGTCTTGTATATAAAAGATTGTTGTTTGAGTTGAATTCGAAAATTCTGCATTCTGCATAATTCTCCAGTATTTTAGCCGACTGAATTGCCTTTTTAATCGACTATTTCATAGCATCAAGAACAATTTAGTGTGTTGTTTTATATTTTAATCGACTAAAAGTGTACTGGTCTGTTGCATTTACATCCAAACTTTCCAGTCCGTTAGATTCAATTGAATAGAGATTTAAGCTTTAGAAAAAGTTTTGTAAAGCCAATTCAACCCCCCCTTCTTGGCTAAACTCACCATTTCAAAACTAACAATAAAGATTTCTTCGTCAAGATCCCCATGTAGGAATGTAGTTTTCACATCTAACTGCTCCAGATGAAGGTTTTCTACAGCTACTATACTCGAGATATCTTTGATGGTAGTCATCTTAGCAACAAGAGAGAAAATTTCTGTGAAATCAATTCCATGTCTTTGTTGGAACCCTTTCACTACGAGTCCAGCCTTATATCGTTTGCTGCCATCTGGTTCTTCTTTTAACTGATAGACTGACATGTTTTGCAAAACCTTCTTTCCTTCTTGTAGCTTGGTTAAAGACCATGTTTTATTCTTCTGAAGAGAATTTATCTCATCTTCCATTACTAACTCCCACTTAATAGATTCATCTTCCTGCATAGCCTCATCAAGATGCTCTGGATCACCAGCATCAGTCAACAACAAGTAATGCAATGAAGGAGAATACCTTTGTGGTGCTACAATTGTTCGGCTAGATCTTCTAATCGATATTGTAGGAGTTACTTACTGTACTATTTGTTCAGGTTCTGACCTAGGCTCTAACTCAAGCTCTGAATCATGCTCTAACTCATGCTCTACTTTTGTATTCTGCCTTCTGTTGACTACATCACTTTCTGAAATTTCTTCTAATGATACCTGCTCTAGTTGTTTATTTGCATTTGCAAATTCTGTAGTCTTGTCTTTATAGAACATGTTTTCATTAAAAGTAACATTTCTACTTCTAATAATTTTCTTGTTTTGGTCATCGCAAAACCTGTAGCCATACATGTCAGATCCATAACCAATGAAATATCATCGCTTTGCCTTAGGTCCAATTTATCTCTACTATTAGAGTTCAACAAAATATATGAAGCACAACAAAAAACTTTCAAATGTGAAAGGTTTACCTCATTTCTAGACCATACTTCTTCATGTAAGGTTATGTTCATTCTTTCTTGGGTAATCTTGACTGGATTCTCATTTAAGGTTATGTTCATTCTTTCTGCCACACTATTTTATTCTGGTGTTCCTGGAACCGTCTTGATCATTCTGATCTCATTCTCTAAACAAAACTCCTTAAATTGACTACTATCATATTCTCCACCATTATCAGAGTTCAAACATTTAACCTTTAAACATTTTTTAGTCTCACCCTCCTTTTTCAACAATTTTAAACACAGAAAACACATCAGATTTATTTTTAAGAAAATAAACCCATACCTTTCTCGTAGAGTCATCAATGAAGGTTAAATAATAATGTGATCCTCCAAAGGATTTAATTGGACCTGGGCCCCAAACATTTGTATGTACTAGTTGTAGTCTTTTAACTTTAGAAGTCTTACTTGTTTTGGAGAAGCTAACCTTTTTATGCTGTCCAAAGATACAATGTTCGTAAGGTCCAACATCAACATGCTTCAAGTTAGGTATTTTACCTTTTGAGACCATGGACTTTATTCCTTTCTCATTCATATGCCTAAGCCTCTGAAAGAGGAACTATTGCCAACTTCTACAATTGATATCATATCCTTATTTGCAATCATGTAAAGAGATCTTTGCTTCTTTCCACGAGCAACAACAAGATTACCTTTCATTACCTTCCAATGTCCATCTCCAAAGGTGGTGTAATGTCCATCATCATCCAACTGCCCTATCGATATTAAGTTTCTCTTTAAGGTAGGAATATGTCTGACATTATTCAAAGTCCACACGCTTCCATTAGAGGTTTTGATATTAATATCACCTCTTCTTATAATATCAAGAGATTTTCCATCTGCAAGGTAGACCTTCCCAAACTTTCCTGAAACATAGCTAGATAATAGTTCTAAGGAAGGTTTAGTATGAAATGACGCACCTAAATCCATAATCCATGAGTCAATAGAACTATCTAAACTACATAATAGTGCTTCTTCAATTTCATCAGTTGTTGCATTTGCTAATTGATCAACATCTTGCTTCTTGTTATTTTTGTTGTTGTGCTTCCTTGGAGCCCTACATTGATTTGTAAAGTGACCCTTTTCTGAGAATTCCAACAAGTGATATGATTCCGAAATTTTGGTTGGGATCTCCCTCTAGACTTTGATCTGCCTCGGCCTTGATTACGACCTTTCTGGCTACTTCTTCCTCTAGTTTTAGTACTCAATGTTGAACCAGAATTAGAACTGGAAGATTCCCATTAACTTTTCCTCGAATATCTTCATTTAAGATCAAGTCGTGGATGTTATCAAACTTCAACTTGCTATTACTTGCAGAATTACTAATTGTAGTAACAGTTGCATTCCAACTTTCCGGAAGAGATGATAATAAAATTAATTCTTTCACCTCATCATCAAATGTTATCTGCACTGATGTCAACTACACAATAATTGTATTAAATTTACTAATATGATTAGTAATCGAGTTACCGTCACCCATTTTTAGGTTGACTAGCCTGTGAATCAAATACACTTTATTGGTTGTAGATGACTTCTCATACATATTCGACAATGCCTGCATCAAATCTACAATTGTTTTCTCATTCATGATGTTGAATGCAACATTCTTGGCTAATGTCAATCGGATCACACTGAGTGTTTATCGATCTAACAACTCTCATTCTGACTACGCCATGTCAGTTGGCTTCTGCCCTGTTAAAGGTAGATACAACTTTTTCTGATATAGGTAGTCCTCTATTTTCATCTTTCAAAACTCGAAGTCACTGCCATCAAACTTCTCAATCCTCACCTTCCCTTCTTCAATGCCATTGCTCTTACTGCTTTGAGGAAAGCTCATGCTGCTTTGACGAAAGTACCCATTACTTCTCTAAACTAAGATTCTCAAGAAGAAAGAGAAACCAAATCTTTTCTGATGTAGAAGATCAGACAATGTTGCAACCACAGAGCATACTAAGAAAAAGGAGAGAAAAATAAACGACACGAAGAATTTAACATGATTTGGCTTACAATGTGTATGCCTACTTCCACGACTACACTAGAAAGTATTTTTATACGGGTGTATCTCAAGCTTTACAAATGGTCTCTTATATAGAAATATAAAGAACCCCATCTCACAATCCTAAGCGACGTGAGACTAAATCATGTACCATAATACTAACACATAGTTATTGTACTACACCCAGCCGATTTCGTTAACATACCAACACATATCACCCTTGACCGACACCCATATCGGCCAAGGTTGGGGGACTAGTGTACCACACCTAGCCAACTCGACCAAATAGTAATAAAACAACACATATATGCCAAAACAGTCAAGTAGTCAACCTAGGCTGAGTTGACCTGAGCCTTACCAGCCTAAACCGATAACCTAAACGTCTAGAGGGACAACCTGCACAAGATGACACATGACCAACGTAAACCGCCAACAAAAGTAGCCGGCCTAGGCCGGCTACTCCAATATACTTAATAAAATCCAAGCCCCCCTGGTGTTTAGTGGATCCTCCTAAGGGCCTGGGTTAGGGCCCAGGTCCACTTACAGCCCAAGCCAAGGCCTGACCCATGACATAACCAAAAATGATTAATGCTCTATAAATACACGTGGACCCCGATAATTAAAGGTACGCATTCATTACTCCATTAGCCATTGATTTGACCTTTTGAGAGCTTTGACTTACTTGAGCTTCGGAGTCCCTTCTGCAGGTAACCCCTCTTGGGTCCAAGCCGACATGTACCAACCGGGAAGAGACCAACCGAGGAGATAGCGGACTACATGGGTAAGGTGACGCTTGTTCCTAACTTATCTTGTTTGTTCTCTACAGGAACAATTGGCGCCCACCGTGGGGTACGAGACGAACACCTTAGTACCCGTTTTCTTCGAAGATGGTTTCAACTCGCAGCAGAGCTGGAGTGAACAAGCAGACAGATGCTGGTCCCTTAGGACCTCCTGGCGTCACCCCTGACCTAGCTGCCATCCTAGACGGCCAGGCGAAGATGCAACAAGAACTGGCAGATATGAAGAAACGCAACGCTGATGAGATGGAGACGTTGCGGCAAGAGAACTCTCGCCTCAGGCGAAAAATTGAAGCTGATCCCACCCTGAAGGGAAAGGCCAAGGAGGCGTCTGACGCTGCAAGGTGCTCGGCCTTCCAGCCCACGGAAGAGGAAAGCGAATACAACCCCACCCCCACACCTTCACCACCACCCCATCCCACTCACTTCCCATCCGCTCAACCAGGACATACTACAGCCCCAACCCCCGCTGCTACCCTCCCCACCACCCAAATTCCATACAACATACCCACCACCCTGCACACTACACATGTTCCACCCTACAACCCACAACACCTTCGAACAACCCACATCCCCCCTCACAATTTACCTCCACCTTCCCCGCTATGATCAACCATCTCATCCCACCTCATCTGCTCCCACCTCACCAGCCCAGACGCCATCATCCCTTTACTGACTTTATCGCCAACACCCCCCTTCCTGCCCAGTGGGAACCATTCACGCTGAACCGCTACACCGACAAAACTGACCCTGATGAACACCTCAAAGTATACATAACCCATGTCACCCTGTACATGTCCCAAGACGCAGTCTTCTGCAAAGCCTTCCCCACCACCCTCAAGGGCCTTGCCCCAGAATGGTTCATAACCCTTCCACCTTACTCCATCGACAACTTCGACGTCCTATCCTATATGTTCTCCACCAATTTCACTGGCAGCCGTCCACACCAAACTACCACAATCTCCCTTCTGGGCATTAGACAAGAACAAGGCGAACCACTCAGAGCGTTCATAGATTGCTTCAGTAAGGCAGCTCTTCGAACCCCACACCTCAACCAAGAGATGATCCTCCAATGCATGGCACTTACCCTACAACCTAACCCCTTCGCCAACAACGTCTACCTCCACCCACCAGCCTCTATGCACAAACTTAAATTGTGTGCGGCCGACTATGTTCGCATGGAGGAAATGCAGACCCTCCATACCAAATTCTGCAATGACTATGCAGCCACCACCGCCAATCCTACCCCACAACCTCCCCGCCCTGATACCCGCCCACGCAAGCCCCGCCAACCCCGCTTCACCAGATACGCCCCTCTTACCGTAGCCCGATCCCGCATCCTTAATGAGGTCCTACAAGCTGACCTCATCCCTCCACCACGCAAGACCACCACTGCTCCTAACGCCGATATGACCAAGTATTGTCGCTACCACCGCAATCATGGCCACACCACAGAAGAACTGGTCCGCGTGGCCATTTTCGCCGTTTCATCCGCAGGGATGACCATCACTCTCGATCCCGCCACCCCCCTCGATCCGACCATAGACGCCCTGCACACGACCCTTGCCACGACAGACGCCCGGCCCAACCTGCTAACCAGGAACCCCAACCGGCCCGTACCGACATCACCCCCACCGATCCTCCCCTACGTGGCACTATCAACACCATCTCTGATGGCTTCGCTAGTGGACAGTCCACCTCTTCTGCCAGAAAGAAACACCTCCGCCATATCCAATCCATCAATCATATCACCCATTCCCACCACAGACGCCGTATGCCTCCCATGATCTTCACAGATGACGACTTTCATGGACTCGACCATCACCAAGATGACCCCATGGTCATCACCGTTGAAATCAAAAACTACGCCGTTAAGAAAGTCCTTGTCGACCAGGGCAACTCCGTTAACATTCTATATTGGGCCACCTACCAAAAACTCTAACTCCCGGACACTACTATGGTCTCGTATGACGAACCAATCTATGGCTTTTCTAGCGAACAGGTTTCCACCCGCAGCTACATCGACCTTCACATCGTGTTTTGCGAAGGAACCCAAACCAAAACCCTTCCAATCCGCTTCCTCATCGTCGATGCGCCAACATCCTACAATGTCCTCCTGGGTCGTCCTTCCCTCAACACCCTTGGCGCTGTTGTCTTCACCCCTCACTTGGCCATGAAGTTCCCTTCTCCTTCTGGTGACATCCTCACTGTCCACTATGACCAACGCCTAGAACGCAAATGCTACATGGCTAGCCTACGCCCACAACTCCCAATTCAAGAAACCAACCACATTAAGCGACCACCTGGCTTCGGCATCGCCCTATCAGACGAAGATCTAGATCCCAGAGTAGGCCGGGATGTCCGTCTCGAACCAGTTGAGGAGACCTCCCCTCTAGAACTTCCCAACGGCCACTCCATCAACCTAGGCACCGGTTTGAACTCTAACGAGCGTGTCATCATCACACCCATCCTCATCAGCAACACAGACCTTTTTGCCTGGTCAGCAGCTGACCTACCTGGGGTGGACCCTCTAGTAGCATCCCACAAACTATCCATCTACAAAGACGCCCGCTACATCTCCTAGAAGAAACGCAAACTTGGCGAAGAACGTCGACTAGCGGCTAAGGTTGAGGTCGACAAGTTACTGAGTGCAGGATTCATAGAAGAAGCTCAGTACACCACTTGGCTTTCTAACGTAGTCTTGGTGAAGAAAGCCAATGGAAAATGGCGGATGTGTGTAGACTACACGAATCTGAACACGGCCTGTCCTCGCGATGCCTACCTTTTACCCAATATCGACCGACTTGTTAACGGCGCGGCAAGGAATAAAGTGCTTAGCTTTTTGGATGCATATTCTGGATACAACCAAATCCCCATGGCCGCATCTGACATGAACAAGACCGCCTTCATTATGGACGATGCCAACTACTTCTATAGAGTTATGCCTTTTGGTCTTAAGAACGCTGGAGCAACCTACCAACGGCTAATGGACAAGATTTTCAGTCATCTAATGGCACAATGTGTTGAAGTATATGTTGATGACATGGTTGTCAAGTCTCCAAGCCACCATCAACATGTCGAGGACCTCTCGACAGTCTTCTCCGCGCTACGCTAATACAACCTTCGCCTCAACCATGACAAGTGTGTATTCGGCGTCGACCGTGGTAAATTCCTTGGGTTTATGTTAACCCAACGCGGCATAGAGGCCAATCCCAAAAAATGCAAGGCAATTATCGAGATGCACAGTCCCACTACAATCAAAGAGGTCCAACACCTCATAGGCCGCCTCACAGCCATTTCCCGCTTCCTACCCAAACTGGCTGAACAAACCCAACCCATAGTCCAACTCCTAAAGAAATCCACCCGGTTCACGTGGACTGACGATTGTTAACAAATCTTTCAAAAACTAAAAACCACCCTAACCTCACCACCTATCCTCCACAAGCCGAACACTCGCTAACCCCTCCTCGTATACATCACAGCTACCGACCACACCGTCAGCACCGCGCTCGTCCAAGAAATAGAAGGCACGCAGCATCCTGTCTACTTCATTAGCAGAACGCTGCAAGATCCTGAAACCAGATATCAAATGGTAGAGAAGTTGGCCCTATCCTTAATCCACGGAGCTCGCCGCCTACGCCCATACTTCCAAAACCATAGCATCACCCTCAAAACCGACTACCCAATCCAAAAAATATTGCAAAAACCAGATATAGCCGAACAGATGTCATCTTGGGCCGTCGAGTTGTCGGAATTCAACATTCGTTACGAACCCATGGCCCCATTAAAGCCCAATGTCTCTTAGATTTTGTCAATGACCTCCAGCACATACCCACAGAGGACTAGTGGACGCTTCATGTAGATGGTTCCTCAAATCCAAAAGGTGCTGGTGCCGGCATCGTGTTAGAAGGGCCCAACGACATCCTCATCGAAAAATCCCTTCACTTCGCCTTCAAAACATCCAACAACCAGGCTGAATATGAAGCTATCCTTGTCGGCCTTTCCCTTGCTCGCGAAGTAGGTGTCAAGACGCTAACATGCAAAACCGACTCCAAGCTTACTATAGGGCACCTAAATGACGAGTTCCAGATTAAAAACCCTATCCTTCTATAAAATTACCATCTGGTCCGTGCAATCATTCAATCTGCCTTTGAACGAGTCTGCATCGAACACATCAGAGCCGACATCCTCTCCAAATTGGCCAGCACCAAATTAAAAAGCTGCCACCGATCCCTATTGCAGCAAACATTATCTACACCCTCCATCACACATACTTGTCAAAACCTAACCCATGCCCCAACTGACAACACCACCCATCCCTAAAGCCATAATTGGACCACCCCCTATATCCAATACCTAAAAACCGGCAACCACCCACAAGATGCGGACAAAACTTGGCTGGCTAAGGCCGTCAGGTATACCATGATAGGCGATGACCTTTACAAACGCGGGTACGGCCAACCTCTCCTCAAATGTGTCACGACAGAGCAAGCACAATATATTATTAAAAAGCTACATGAAGGCATTTGCGGCTACCATTCCGGCGCACGTACAATGGCTACTAGAGTCCTTAGAGCCGGGTACTTCTGGCCGACTATAGAAGCAGACTGCCAGGACTATGTCAGAAAGTGCAAACCATGCCAAAAACATGGCAACCTCATCCACCAGAAGCAAGAACAACTCCACCACATACTATCCCCATGGCCCTTCGCTAAATGGGGAATGGATATCCTTGGCCCCTTCTCACCCGACAAGGGGCAAGTGAAATTCCTGATCGTAGCCGTCGAGTACTTCACCAAATAGATAGAAGCCAAGCCACTAACCACTATCACGGCCCAGCAAGTTCAGTAGTTTGTTTGGAAAGATATTATATGTAGATATGGCATCCCACACACCATCATCACCGACAATGGCCGACAATTTATAGATAAGGAGCTAGCCAAGTTCTACACTGGCTTGGGCATCAAACACATCACAAGTTCTGTAGAACACCCGAAAACTAATGGACAAGCAGAGGCGGTCAACAAGGTTATCCTAGTGGAACTGCGTAAGAGATTAGATAGCGCCAAAGGCCGATGGCCCGAAGAGTTAGTAGAAGTGCTATGGGCTTATAGGTGCACCCCTCAGTCATCAACAAACGAATCCTCATTCAGCCTAGTTTACGGTGCAAACGCCATGATACCGGTTGAAATTGGTGAACCATCCCTGCACCGAGAAGTATACAACCCAACCCACAACCACCAAAACATGGCCACTCATCTCGACCTCCTACCCGAACTTAGAGAAAAAGCCCAGATACGCAACTTAGCTGCCAAACAAAGAGCTGCCAGAAAGTATAACGCAAACCTATATCCACGATCATTCGCAATCGGGGACTTAGTAATGTGATCCCAATAAGCCTAAGCTCAAATTCATCAACAAGCGCAAGCCCACCTCGAGGCTCAATCACTAGAAGCATGATGAAGAAGATCCACATGGGCCTCTCACAAGATGATCAAGTCAATCATGGGCTTTTCACTTTATTCACATGGGCCAAAGA
>Ga0214543_1008971_pt1 | contig 15942 bp, 6 predicted proteins | sample CNSS2metaG_FD_160094 | JGI IMG/M metagenome (GOLD analysis project Ga0214543, IMG submission 160094) | Root nodule microbial communities from cowpea collected in UCLA plant growth center, Los Angeles, California, USA - CNSS2 | ecosystem: Host-associated > Plants > Roots > Nodule | place: USA... | reverse complement strand
CATGGTATGCATGACTTTAAACAGAGGGAATATTCGGAGAAGCCAACCATGCTGGTATTGACTTCTACAACAGACTAATTGATGTTCTAATACTCAAAGGTAACAAAATAAATTTATTTTCATTCATCAGAATTGCGTTTTTACCTCGCCCTATATGTCTCGGTTGGCGAGGAACCGAAGCATATAACGGTGCGGTGGCAATTTTGAAATTAAAGACAACTTATAGGCCTCGGTTCACACAAAAACTGGTGCCAAAAGCAGTTATAGGCCTCAGTTAAAAAAAACCAGTGCCAAAAGCAGTTATAGGCCCTGGTGCCAAAAGCAGTTATCTGCCCTTTCCAAATAACATCCTACACACATTTTAAGTTTTTAAGACTATGTTCACTTGAGATTAAGTAATTCTCTATAACAAAGGACATGATAATCATATATTATTGATCCTAAAATCATCAAATACGTAAATAACTCATTGGATCGCAACACTAAGGCAACAAGTACAAAGTAACATCCAAGTTGATATATTATTTCAATTCTTTCATTTCACACAGAAGCTAGATTGGCTAGGATGTACCATAATTGTTAGAACTCGTTTCTTTATATTATTTGATTAAAGCTCATTTATGGATTAAGTCCAAGCAATTTTTCATCACAGAATCAACAATTAAATGATATTGCAAAAGGGAGAGAGGTAGAGAATACCTTGAAGGATAGAAACTTTCCCGTTCATCACTGGTGCAATGGTGTATATCTGGTATTTGTGTTATACATTTGCACTTATCAAAATTTAATACTCTAAGATTCACAAAACTCTGGAAAAAAAAAGGAAAGAAAAGGAAGAAATAAATGGATAGTCATAAAGTGAATGTATTAAAGTAGATGACAAGGAAAAGATACTATTTAAACTTGCATATGGAAAATTTTTTGGGATGAAAATCAGATGATAAACATTGTGAAAATATTTTGGTCAACCTGTCAAATGTCGTCCCATAGGCCATTTTTGTCTAAAAAATACTAACAGTGAATGATGTTGTGTAACTCCAGTTTAATATATAAAGCAAAACAATCTCACTTTCTAAAATCAAACCAAGTGATTTGTTGACCCTATTCTCTAGTATCCACTGAAATATTCCACAAAGATTTATAAAATAAGCAACCTTTCTCTTCTAACATGCACTATAAAATTATGTATCTAATTTTGTTCTCTAAAGTAGAACTCTCAACCTAAATAACACTCTTCATTCTCTAAAACAGACATTCTCAACACTAAAAAATATCTCTCCACATCATCTTAAATTACTCTCTTTTAAACCACTTATATTACATTTTAAATTGTTTCATTTTACATTAAAATATATTTCATATATTTAAAAATATTTTACAATATTAATGATATAAAAACAAATGTTTATTATGTGTTATGCAAGACTTTAAAACAATGTCACATTCTTTATCATATATAAATTTTTATGGTTGAGTGAAGACAAAAAGTAGCATAGCATATGATTAGCATGATCAATATTGGTAATACAAGATTTAACTCTTATCAATGTTCAATGATAACTATGCAAAGAAGTTTCTACATTTTATGGGGTACTGATTTCTACAATAACTTTCACTATTTTAGAAAAAAATAAAGAAAGAAACTAAAAGTATTATCTTGGCATGTGGATAACACAACGCAAACACTTCCTTCCTTCATGAGATCGAAAGCTTTATTAATGTCATCAAATGACAAGTTGTGTGTTATGTAGTCATCAATCTGGATTTTCCTGCACATTAATCATAAAATTAGTAGTTTAGTATATATACTTTTTGCTTAAAAAATATTGTCTTTAGGCATGCATCTCCTGTATCAAACTAAAAAACAAAAAAATAATCCAAACTTTTGAGGTTATTTGAGGTTGCTTATCCAAACTAAAGAATTTGAGGTTGCATTCTCAATTCCTTTCTCTCTCGGCACTCCAGAAATAAAATAAGAAAGAACGATTAAATTAGCTTATGCAGATAACTTTCTTTATAAAAGTTTTCTCACATTAGCTCTGCAAAGAGCTTATTTTAACTGGTAGGCAAGCTCATTATAACTTATATAGAAAAGTTTATTTCATTTTACTTCCTAAATTTTTCTCCTATAAGTTCTTATCAAAGAATTTATCAAGATAGACTCTTCAATCATTTATAGACAAAAACATATACAAGCAGAGCAAGAGTTAGAGAAAGAACTTCTTGAAAACATCATTTACTTCTCTAGACCAATCATATTGGTGTAACACCCTAACCTCAACAATTGTTGAATTAATAGAGTTGATGGCAAATCAGGTGTGCATCGGAGTATAAGTTTTCTTATTGGTGACAACATGGAAGACTAGGTTGGCTGAGTTTTTCAAATCCTGGAAATCTAAAAATTAAACTCAATTTATATCAAATAATAACAAATGAAACCATGAAACCATAAGAAAAATTTTGCAAACTGAAAATTATGTTATATGGCATAGACACACGCTGACATGGCAAGGGAGTCACATTTTCAGGCTCTCCATCACTCACACAGCTAAATCATCACATTCACCTTCATTCACCATTACCCTCGTGTCACAAGCACCGACACACAAACCATGGGAAGGGATTCATCACTCTCGTTCAACACAAGCACCATTCATCACTCACATCTCGATTTACATTCACATTTTCACATAAAACCAACACTCATGCCAAGACAAGCGTTAATTGTTCACCTCTTTCACCATCGTTGTCGGAGCTATGGCAGCCTCCACCGAGCTCCAACGTGTCCTGCGCCACCACCTTTGCGTGACCGACACTACCGCTGGAATCTCTCTTCGTCTTCCTCCTCACCTTCTTCGTCTGAGTCGAACTACATGTTCTTCGTCGATTCGTCGTTGCAATGAACCCTAGCGCTAAGCCATTTCAACGATTAGTTGCTTGTGATGTCGAATTAGCGAACCCTTGCCATGGAATAGCATGGATGAGAGGGGGATTGGAAAGGTTTATTACATAGTGGAAGAAGGGTTATCTTAGAGGCTGTGTGAGGCAGATGAAGGTTTGGAGTGTAGATCTTCAATTAAAAGAAAAGAAAATGATATTTATTCTGCACTATTAAAAAATCACAAAATTTACGAGGGTTTCGCATAAACCCCTTTTGTTTACCAGAGGTCTGAGAAAATCTCTGTTACTTTATTTATTAGTAGAGGTTACTGTAACCTCCGATACTAAAGCCATGGTAAAATCAATATTTTTTGTAGTGTGAGGAACATTTAATAATCCAAATCGACTCGACTTGACCTTCGTCCTAAACCACCTCTACTTGACCTTCAACAGGGGCTGAATGCACAACCTTCGGCCTGGGCCGAATTGACATAACATTCGGCTTAGATTGACACGACTTGACCTTTTTTCTACGCCAATCCAACTCGACCTTTCGTCTAGGTTGACTAAGCTCGACCTTCCGCCCAGGTTGACCTAGTTCGACCTTTCGTCCAAGTTGACATAACTCAACCTTCCGTCTAGAATGACCTAACTCGACCCTAGCCCAACAAACTTGGCTTGACTTTCAGCCTAGCCCGCCTCGGCTCAACCTCCAGCTTTATCCGACTCAAATTGACCTTTGGCCCCTGACTTAGATATACCTCAGCCCGACCAAACTCAGATCAACGCTTGTCTTATACCAACTCAAATCGACCTTCGTCTTGGCCCGACTCAAGTCAACCTTTAGCATGACCCAACTTGGATCGACTTTCAACTAAGTTATACTAAAATTGATGTTCATCCTAGGTCGACTCAGCCCAACCTTCAAACCAGGTTATTCAACTCAACTTGTGGCTCACACTAACTCTACTCGACCTTTAACCTAGGTCAATTTGGGTTGATCTTGTCCTTAATCTCATTGACTTGACTTAGAGACACTTTTATTTTGAGTTTTCAAAATCCTAAAAATATTGATCTAAATATGATTGAAATTCAATTAAATAGATTGAATTTAAAATAAAAAAAAAATTGATTTGAATTTCGAAAAAATCAATTTAAATAGACTTCAAGTAATATAAATTTGAATTATTATAGATCGGATTTTACAATTTTAAATTTTTTTGTATGTTTAATAGAAAACAATTTATAAAAGAAGAAATCAAGTTTGTTTTAATGAAAAAAAAAATTTTGTAAGGATGATTTTATAATTTTAAAGCACAAAGTTAAATTAAAATGAATATTTTAATACAAAGAGGTTATAAAAGTTATATATAATACACAATTAATTTATTCTTGATTTATCTACAACGTCTCGTCTCTTTAAATATAATTTTTATTTAATTATAGTTTTTAAACTTTTCTTTTATCATTTTTTTTATCACTAGAAATACATGCATGTATCACATGCCTATATTTTTTTATTATAGAAATTTTTTTATTAAACTATAAAATAATTTTGTTAATTATTGAAATAAGAAATGTTAATAAGTATAAAATAAATTTGATAAAAATAAATAAATTTTGTAATTTTTTTGTGTAAATCTATGATGCACTGATACTTCAACTTGGGTCATCTATCCGTGTCCGACACGTATCCGTGTCTCATACTTTAGGATACTTTATTGATACTTATCAATGAAGTATCTAATTTATAAAGTCGTAATACACTATAAGAAACTCTTTGAATAATGACCAATTTTAGTGACAAAAAATAATTAAGCATTATATAGTGACTAATTTATGTGCCAATTTAAAAACTAAAAATTATTGGCAACTAAAATAGTTCCAAAAAAATTATAATTGGTCTTTAAGTTAATAATTAAAATAGATTTAATTATGGATTGGTTTCTAAATTAGTCACTAACATTAGCTACCAAGGTTTTGACTACCAAAATAATTAATTTTTAAATTGGTCACTATAAGGCCCATTAAATTTGGCTTATTATTTTCTGCCCTAAAGTAAAGGGGTTGTTCCTTGTAATTAGGCCTAGGGCGGGCCCAATTGATAAAATCGGTTTCAGGTTGCCCTAACTCACACTTTCCACTCTTGCAGAAAACTCAGCAGCCGTCAGCTCTCCTTTCCCGCACAGAACGCTCTGCTAGGGTTCGTCCTAAGGTCCACTTTGAGCTAACTTCAAACCCAATTCCTACTCCGCATAAGTACATCTTCCTAGCTCGTATGTTTTCCATTGTTTTCCTCGACATTTTTCCAGTTAGGACTCCGTAATAATCCACCCTTGGTTCTGTTCTCTGCTGTTTTTAGCTCTCTAGTTCATACTTAGAGTTGCAGTGCTCGTAGTCGTGCCGTCGAGGTCTCCGCTAACTTCTTCCAGGTAGGGAAGCTCTAGCTCACTCTTGTATTTCGTCTTTGTCTTGTTATGGAACTGTTGTGTTGAGGTCTTGTGGCTGGTGTGATGTTGTTATAACTGTGAATGTATGAATATTCGTGGTTTGGACTAGCGTGGGTAACTGTTGCAGGAAAACAGTGGCGAGACCTGCTAATCTCGCCCAAGCGAGCCAGTCTCGCCTAGGCGAGATGAACAGGGACTCACCCAAACCCTATTGCGCGAAAGGTCGCCCAGGCGACCCACTCAAATTTTTTGAGCGAGCGAACACCTCGCCCAGGCGAGAGGGGTCTCGCCTAAGTGAGATCCCATGATGTTCTCTAGATGCTTCCTCGAGCCCTCGCCTAGGCGAGCACGTCTCGCCTGAGTGAGACCCTTCAGCCTAAACGAGGGACTGGGCGAGGCAATACGCTATTTGGGTGTTTATTCATTCTTGGATGGTTGGTATTGGTTTGGGTAGGAATGTTATGATGAGAAACCTGTATATAATGGAGTATTATGTATGCTTGGCTTGAATCATGAATTGTAGATGATGGGTCTGGTATGAAAGTTGGCATGTGAACTAAATGAGTTGGTTATTGTTAAAGTGGCACGAAAATGTGATGAGTTGAGATCCTATGAGCATGGATGGTTTATGATGAGTTGAAATGGGTTGAGCCTGGAACATGAAAGGCTTTGGCTTTAAAGGTTGGTACGATTAATGTATATCTATGCATGGTAAATATTCTTTAGCTGTGTGAATATGGTTGTTATGTGTCAGTGCATAATTTCTTGGAGTCTCTAGGTGAGACTTTCAGGGTCGCGCTTCAGTGGTCGGGACGTAATTCCATGGCTCCTGTTAGTGGGTGTCCATGGTGGTGCCCCATCTGTATAACTAGGTAAGGATTCAAGGTAAGGTTGCATCCTGACACTCTAAGGGGTCAGTTAGTCTCACCTAGAGCGGACTGACTCTTGTGGTGAGAGTAGCAGGAGGCCCGAGATTCATTAAGGGCTAACCTTGTGGTGAGGGAATATTGATTCATTATAACACTTGTAACACATAGCTCGGGGGTGAGCAGAGGTATCCACCACAAGTGCAAGCATCCGCTGAATCCGACCAAGTTATATATATATCCGGATGAGTCGAGTTGAGTCGTAGTGTATTGTTTGGAAGGTCGTAACATGCTTGTGTGATGTATGTATATTGGACTGTGAAATGTATCTGAATCCATTGATGAAATGATTTTATGCTCTAGCTTACCCTACTTTGTTGTTGTGTGTTCTGCTGTGTGGTACTCTCTTTTGCGATGATCATCAACTTGTTGGTGTGAGCAGAGACGAGGAAGATCCACGGACAACAGGGAGATGGTAATTCCGCTGCATAGTCCGCGTGGATTGGACTTTAGTTTCTGTTGGGCTTTTCATTAGGGCTATGGCCCATGTATTCGTTGTTCTCGGATTTATATACTTTTAGTCAAACCGTTATCCTGTAATCTTTCGGCATCGTGGTGTGCCTAATTTGTAGGGGTTGGGTTAAGGACCCCAAGATTGCTATATAGTATCATTTGTGTGTGGCGTTTCTTTAATTACGTTTATTAATTAAATAGGACGTTACAGTCACTAACATTAACTACTAAGGTTTTGGCTACAAAAATATTGGTCTATAATTAGAAAATTGGTCTTTAACATATTTTTTATTACTAAAATTGGTCATTATATAATAATTTTCTTATAGTGGTACTTTTGAGAATCGCCTTTTTTCTTTTCAAACGAATGTCAATGTACTTTTCTTTTCTCATTTTCCATCCAATCATGGGGAATATGAAATGTGGAGGATTTTTCAGAAATGGGGAAAGGTACAAGACATTTTCATATATAAGAGACTGAATCAGAGGGCCAAAGGTCTGGCTTCGTGATATATCATGGAGTATCTAATCCGTCAACTTTGGAGAAGCAACTGGACAACATTTGGATTGGTAATATGAAGATCCACGTAAATCAGCCAAAGTATCAATGTACTAATGATGTGCCATTAACAGAAAGAAGAATGCCTATAGAAAAAGGTGATTGCAAGGGTAAGAAATCTCTGAGTTCTAATAAAGTATGGAAAAGGAAAATTGTACAAATTCATGCTTAAGTGGTAAAGGAAGGAACGACTAATGATATCAGCGTAAGGAAATGGGACAATGTTGACATAAAAGTGTCGGTGGAAGAGAAGGATTGGCTTCAAAGAAGCTATATTGGAAGGGTTCATGACATGAGCAACATCGGAGAAATCAGAGAAAGTTTTATTTTAAATGGCCTGGAGTTCATACACATTAGATATTTGGGTGATAATGCCATGCTTCTCACACCAGAAGGGGAAGATAGTGTTGGAAAAGTCGTAAAGGAGAACCATGAGTGGTTGTCAACAATGTTTGAATCTATCACCGCTTGGAGTAACCACACGAGTATAGGCAACAAAAGGATATGGGTCCGATGCAGGGGGTATTCCGATTTCCTTATGGGGATGGGAGTGTTTCGAAAAGGTGATTGGATTGATAGGGAAATTAATAAAGATAGATAAAGATACAGTTGAGGAGGAACAACTGAGTTTGCGAGATTTTGCATACGTCTACCCGTTGAGTCAGTAGTAAATGTTAGAAGAAAGATCAAAATCAATGGGATAATTTATCAGATTTCGATAAGGTAAGAAACGTCTTCTCTACAACCTCTGAAATGCACATGCAGAGCCTTTGAAAATAATGCAAAAGATGAATCCTCTTCTAACTCGTTTACTGGAAATGTCCTCCTAGATTCATCTGATTCAGACTGAGCGAGTTGGGATAATTTCGAGTTATCACAAGACAACGATGATGTTTCGAATGTATCAGAGAGGAAGCAACTGGTGAACAACGATGACATTCAGACGCGCGTGAGACAAACACACACCTCTTTCGGGGACAACAATGAATCACTAAAAAAGGAAACGATCATGCAGGATAACCAGGGTAGCGGGCACAAGCAGCATACAAGCATAAGAATGCAAAATGTTGTGTCAGGTAAAGCACAATTTGAAATGTTGGAGAGGATCAGGGGTTCAAATGGTCATAATTATCAATTATAATAATTAGTTTTAAATTATACTAATGAGTTTTTATTAGTCAGATTTTATATATCAGATTTTCCCTTTATTTAGGTTAATTGTTAGTGCTAAATTGGTGGAGTTTGTTCCCTGATTCTTTCCAATTTACGTTACCAATCTGTATATTTATACTACTGCAATCCAAGAATAAAATATCAATTCAAACTATATCTCTATATGGTATCAGAATAATACACGATCCTCTCATTCCTTACTTTTCCAGCACAGGACACCGCTCCTTCCTTTCTTTTCTTTTTCTTCCTTTTTTTTTCCCTCTCATGGCCACCGAAAACTCCTCCATTAGAAACCCTTATGAGCCCTCTAAACCCTTCACTTGCATCACTCTCAGCAGTGTCACTAGGCTTCTTCCCTCCAATTACCTTACCTGGAAACTTCAAGTTGAAGCTCTCCTTGATGGCCATGATCTTCTCAAATATCCCGATGGATCCTTTCCTGCGCCAACGACAACGGTCTCCACCACTGATGACCCTCCAGTGACAATTTCGAATCCTGCTCATCAAACTTGGCGTCGCCAAGACCGTCTTATATATGGTGCTCTCCTCACCACTCTATCCCCTGAAGTGGCCTCCTTGGTGTCTCAAACAACGACATCCCATGATCTTTGGACTCTTCTCCAACGCACCTATGCCAAGGCATCCCGCAGTCACCTTCGACAGTTGAAAGAGCGTCTCCACACGGCATCCAAAGGTACCCAATCCATCACCACCTACATGCATTCTCTGAAGCAAACTGCTGATCTCCTTGCATCACTTGGCTCTCCTGTCTCCGTTGAAGACATGACTGACCATGTCTTACGTGGCCTCGACGACGGCTATAGAGCTGTCATTGATGGCGTCAATGCAAGGGACACTGCCATTCTTTTTGATGACCTTCTCGAGAAGCTTCTCATTCATGAACTCTCTCTTGTTGCTGCTCAACGGCAAGTTCCTGCTCCCATGACAGCCTTGCATGCACATGCTCGACCCAACCATTATGACAAAACTCAGTCTGGGTAATTTTTTGCATCCTCAACTTCACGCCCTGACAATCGCAAACCGTTTCTTGGTCGCTGCCAATGGTGCAATGTCAAGGGCCATGTTCTGTCTCAGTGTCTTACCTTCAAACAGCAGCACCCTAGTGTCCCACTGCCTCCTCGTTCCTCTTCTGCTACCCCTGGACAGGTTCAGGTCCATACTGCAACTGCTGGCACATCTCCAACTAATTTTCTGGTTGACAGTGGAGCGACCCATCATGTCACAAATGATCTTGCGAATCTAGCGCTTCATCATCCGTACACGGGTCCGGACTCACTGTTTATGGGTAACGGTTCAGGTTTAAACATCTCTCATTCTAGAACACTTTTACTTAATGATTTATCCCTCTCACATGCTTTGTGCGTTCCTTCCATGCAACAGAAAATCATTTCTGTCTCTCAGCTTACCAAACAAACTAACTCTGCTGTTGTTTTCTTGCCAAACTCTTTCCATGTGAAGAACCTGCAGACAGGTCAAACCACCTATAACGGCTCATGTGTGGATGGACTCTATCTCTAGCTAGCCAACTCTCCGTCCGTCCACTCTGTCCGCACCACCTCCTCTGCTTCATGGCACCATAGACTTGGGCATCCTTCCACTTCTATCTTCACATTTATTCAATAGCATTTTTCTTTGGGTTCACCTAAATTCCGGCAATCAAATTGCAACTCATGTCAAATTAGCAAAAGTCATAAACTTCCTTTTCATGAATCCACTCTTAAATCATCTTATCCTTTGGAAATAATTTTCTTTGATGTATGGACTTCCCCTGTTTTATCAATTGACGGTCTTCGCTACTATTGCATGTTTGTTGATCATTTTGTTGATCATCTTATCCTTCCATGCAACAGAAAATCATTTCTGTCTCTCAGCTTACCAAACAAACTAACTCTGCTGTTGTTTTCTTGCCAAACTCTTTCCATGTGAAGAACCTGCAGACAGGTCAAACCACCTATAACGGCTCATGTGTGGATGGACTCTATCTCTAGCTAGCCAACTCTCCGTCCGTCCACTCTGTCCGCACCACCTCCTCTGCTTCATGGCACCATAGACTTGGGCATCCTTCCACTTCTATCTTCACATTTATTCAATAGCATTTTTCTTTGGGTTCACCTAAATTCCGGCAATCAAATTGCAACTCATGTCAAATTAGCAAAAGTCATAAACTTCCTTTTCATGAATCCACTCTTAAATCATCTTATCCTTTGGAAATAATTTTCTTTGATGTATGGACTTCCCCTGTTTTATCAATTGACGGTCTTCGCTACTATTGCATGTTTGTTGATCATTTTACTCGCTATATTTGGCTATATCCGCTAAAATGCAAATCTGATGTGCAAACTCTGTTTTCCAAATTTAAATCGCTGGTTGAAAATTTTTTTCATCACAATATCAAAATTCTTTACACGGATAATGGTGGCGAATATATTGGTCTTCGTTCTTTTTTAAGCACTCATGGAATAAGTCATCACACCACCCCACCTCATACACCTGAACATAATGGAATTTCAGAACGCCGGAATCGACACATTGTCGAAACCGGTCTCTCTCTTCTCCACCACTCAGGCTTGCCCCTCACATATTGGCCTCACGCCATGACAACGGCAGCCTATCTCATAAACCGTCTCCCAACACCAATTCTTGGGTACCAATCCCCTTATGCCAAATTACTCAAAATTAACCCGGATTATCATAAGTTAAAGTGTTTTGGTTGTTTGTGTTTTCCCTGGATTAAACCCTATGCTAACCATAAACTTGCACCAAAGTCTGCTATGTGTATTTTTGTAGGTTACTCGGCTGATCAACATGCTTACTTGTGTCTCGATCCCACCACAGGAAGGATCTACACCTCTCGCCATGTCAAGTTTGTTGAATCTGAATTTCCGTACAGCTCCCTAATACCTCAAGCCAGGCCGAGTGCAGAGCAACCAGCAGAGCAACCAACAGGCCAACTTCAGCTCTCCATACTCCATCCTATAAACCAACCCATGAACAGTACTACCCTAAACCCACCGGAGGAGGTCTCGGCTGCACCTTCCTCTTCATCCTTCACTAACTCCCCACCTCTGGTCCAACCCTCCCCTGGACACTCTGAATCCCCTCCAACCTCACCACCATCCCCACCATGTTCTGTGCCACCATCCCAACCCGATGCCAACCCTACCAACAGACCCCAAACTGATGGAGGTGGTATCATTACTCGGTCTAAAAACAACATTGTCAAACCCCTCAAAAAGCTTAACCTCCATGTCCATCCCTCTTCTCCACTTGAGCCCAACACCTTCACCCAAGCTCTTCGTGACCCTGATTGGCGCTCCGCTATGCAAACTGAGTTTGACGCCTTACATCGCAATCGCACTTGGGACTTTGTCAGTCGGTCCTCTACTCAAAATTTGATTGGTTGCAAATGGGTCTTTCAAATCAAACAATACCCGGATGGCTCGATTGATCGGTACAAGGCTCGGCTAGTCGCCAAAGGTTTTCACCAACGCCCTGGTTGGGACTATACCGAGACATTCACTCTGGTTGTTAAACCGGTCACCGTACACACTGTCCTCACACTTGCAGTTCATCAAGGGTGGTCCATCCACCAACTTGATGTCAACAATGCATTTCTTCAAGGGACGCTCAAAGAGGAAGTATTCATGCTCCAACCCCCTGGTTTTGTCAACAAAAGTTTCCCTGATCATGTTTGCCGCCTCAAAAAGGCACTCTATGGGCTAAAGCAAGCACCACGCACCTGGAATACGGAGCTTCGAGTGTTTCTACTTTCTCTTGGCTTTGTCAACTCAACTGTTGATGCATCTCTCTTTATCTCTCAAAAATCTGGTTCCACACTATATTTATTAGTATATGTTGATGATATCATTGTCACTAGGAGTTCCCCTACTGAGTTGTCCAACCTTATTTCCACCCTTGCCGCTCGATTTTCGCTGAAAGACCTTGGATGTCTCACCTATTTCTTAGGCGTCGAAGTAATTCGTTTCGCTACAGGACTGTTTCTTTCACAAAGGAAATACATCACTGATCTTCTCCACAAATCAGGCATGGCTAACACAAAATCATCCTCCACTCCCCTGTCCGCCAGTGCTCCCTTACTCAAGGATTCTGGTGATCTCCTACCTTCCCCAACTGAGTATCACACCCTCGTAGGAAGTCTTCAATACTTAAGTCTTACTCGCCCGGACATCGCCTTCAGCACCAACAAACTTGCGCAATTCATGCAACATCCAAGAACGACGCATTGGTCTGCCCTCAAACGGGTGCTCTGTTATTTGGCGGGTTCTTGCAACAAAGGCATCTTCATCTCGGCAACTGCTCCGCTAACCTTTCATGCTTACTTAGATGCAGATTGGGCGAGTGATAAGGATGATTATATCTCCACCACTGGTTACTTGTTATATCTCGGTCGCACTCCCATCTCTTGGAGCTCCCGGAAACAACTCTCTGTTGCTCGTTCCTCAACCGAAGCAGAATACAAAGCCTTGGCTGACACGGCCAGTGAGCTTCTATGGGTCCTATCCTTGTTCACTGAACTTGGTCACATCCCCACAGCCAACCCGGTTATATATTGTGATAATCTTGGTGCCACAAGTCTCAGCGCCAATCCTGTTTTCCACTCTCGGATGAAACATATAGCCTTAGCCTATCATTTTATTCGTGAAAATGTTCAAAAAGGCAAGTTTCAGGTATCCTTTGTATCTACTGATGATCAACTTGCTGATATACTCACAAAGCCTCTACTTCACCCTCGGTTTGATTCATTACTGTCTAAGTTGTCTCTCTCTTCCAGATCGTCCAACTTGCGGGAGGATATCAATTATAATAATTAGTTTTAAATTATAATAATGAGTTTTTATTAGTCAGATTTTATATATCAGATTTTCCCTTTATTTAGATTAATTGTTAGTGCTAAATTGGTGGAGTTTGTTCCTTAATTCTTTCCAATTTACGTTACCAATCTGTATATTTATACTACTGCAATCCAAGAATAAAATATCAATTCAAACTATATCTCTATAATACTTTTGTTTGAACTAATAAAGTCAAGAGAAATAATACCATAAGTAATTAAATTTATAATATATTTATGTCTTACTCTAAGATGCTTTTTTTTTTCATTAAAATTTTTGCTAGAATATAGAATCTTGACTGTCATAATGCCTTTAACAATCTCATAAAATAATAGTTTGTTTAACATATTTTAATGATATTGTACCTCTACCCAGAAGTAAAAACATAACTAGTAGTTGAGTTGATTTTGTGTCATTAGAATAAAAAATTCAAAATTCCACACAATGAATGTCATAGCTAGAAGCAACACAAATAATATTACCACTAGAAGGAAAAACAATATTAGGGATATCACAAACACAATTTATGTTAATTTATCCTTTAAGGGGTAACCCTCCATTTTCACATTCAGCTCCAACAAAATTGAATTCATCTCATAAAGGTGCTCCTTCAACAATGTTTCTTCCTTCATGTGAAGCCTAAACAACTATTTCTTGAGAAATAATTTACTTTAAACAGATTATCATGAAGAATTTCTCTAACTTTAACCACAACCTAAAAATAAAATTTCCATTTAAGTGAGAGACAAAAGAGCTTCATATATTTATATAGTTATACACACATATAACCACTACAACTTGATTGTCTTCCCCTAAGAAATTTGTCCAGTGTTATAATATATAATGGATTAACATGGGTCGTAGTAATGAGATAATGAAGGTAATTTTAATAAGTCCTGTTATAGAAATGGTAGTGATTTTGTCTAACAATGTTAGCAGTGAAGATCCTTGTCCTCTAAAGGTTATTAAATTATTCAAGGTATCTACGTTCCACTAGAGAGTATAGGTATAACATGAACTATTGTTGATAATTTTCCAGCATATGAGGAAGCCATGTAGGTGTATTTAATGATTTCTATGAACAACATGAACAAATGATTTCTATGACGGTCATCAAGAGGAAAAGATAAGAAAGATGAAATGAAATGAAATGAGAACAAATGTTATATAAATAACTTTAAATGACACAAATATCATCAATATATGATTAGGCGAACATTTTTATATATGTTATTATAATTGTTATAACTAATTACATTATTAGATTTTTGTTCTCTTTTCGTTCAGGAAAAGCAGAATCAACAGGGGAAGAAGTGGGTAGTTTCCTTGTCCATTCAAGCTATTTTGGGTTAAGACTAAGATGTGTCCTAATTCTCCTCCGACTTTTTACGAAATTGGGTGTTCTTTCGTTTAAAATCGTCCATCTCTTTTGTGTTTCTCTCTTTTTAGATTATCAAACTCCTTTATGAGTTCAATTAGTAATGTTGTCATACTTGTGTAGTTCAAAATTGACTTTAAATATATAATTACATTTGATAAATCTCACTTAATATAAGAGTAAACATCAAATATCAAATATTTTTATAAGAGTCAAGTAACCTTTGTAAGATTGAAATGTCTCTAAGTTTTGAATTTTTCTCAAATCTCCAAAGTACTTTATTTCTTATTACACCTTTAATTATATATTTTTTCTTTGTGAAATTTCGTTCAATGGTGTATCAAATCATTTCTAAAGCACATATTTGATAATTTTTACTTCATATTGATAGTTTTATTTATTTATTTTATCATGTAGGATATTATTTTATACAATTATTTATTTTTTCTAACTCATTCTAATAAATGAAATTTTATCATTGTAATTGTATAAAGATTTTTCATTTACTATAATATAATAATTAAATGTCATTATCATGAAGTTTAAAGATAAAATATTTATGTTTAAATTCGAATTATTATTAGTTTAGTTTTATGTGTCATTTAATCAAAGTAGTGTATTATAATCTTTATTAATATATATATATATATATATATATATATATATATAAAGATTTTATTGTAATTTCGAAAAAGAAAGTAAAGAGAATTTGAAATATTTTTAAACTTGAATATTTGTTGTCTTTTTATAATTTAAAAAAAATATAGTTTAACTTTATCAACTTTATTTGATTGTGTTTTTCAAAAGTAAGGAATGTTCTTTTTGCTATGACAATTTATTTATATATAATTGTGTTATATTTTATATAATTCTTTCACTTGCAGTCAATTGTAGGTTGGTACTTTTATTTAAAATTGATATAATTATCATTTATTTCTATCTATTTGATATTAAATACGTTCTTTTGATATTGAATATTTGATATTGAAACAGTAAAAAAAGGAGTATGAGCATGGATACGAGTGTACCCGTTATCTAATGGGGATGACAATAAAACAAAAGTTTCATATGTTGAGTATATATGAATGACCCAAATTACCAAGTATTACACCACTAATTTAGCATTGACACATTTAATAATAAACACTCGAAGAGTACAAATATATATATATATATATATATATATATATATATATATATATATATATATTTATATATATATATATATATATATAATAAAATTAAATAT
>Ga0214543_1008970_pt1 | contig 15943 bp, 16 predicted proteins | sample CNSS2metaG_FD_160094 | JGI IMG/M metagenome (GOLD analysis project Ga0214543, IMG submission 160094) | Root nodule microbial communities from cowpea collected in UCLA plant growth center, Los Angeles, California, USA - CNSS2 | ecosystem: Host-associated > Plants > Roots > Nodule | place: USA... | reverse complement strand
TAAATATGTTTTTAGTCCCTTAACTTTCAGTGAATTTTGGAATTAGTCCATTTTGAAACTTTTAACCAATTTAGTCCTTCATCTTTTGAAATACGTGGATTTAGTCCTTTTAATCAAATTTTGTTAAGTTTATTTGACATTTCAAGCATATTTCACAATAGTATTTGACTTAAAATTAGAGCAAAAATGTGTCAAACAGTATAAACAACTCAAATACAATCTTAAAATACGTACGAAACATCAAATAAACCTAACAAAATTTGATTAAAAGGACTAAATCCACGTATTCCGAAAGATGAAGGACTAAATTGGTCCAAAATTTCAAAATGGACTAATTTCAAAATTCACTGAAAGTTAAGGGACCAAAAACATATTTAACCCTTAATTAATTAAAACAAAAAATAATAATATTTTATTTCAAATATTATAATATTATGTTTTCAAATAAATTAAATTGAAAAAAAGTTATTTTTTTAACAAAAGATAAAGAGAAATATATACATATATAAATATATATTAATATTTTATTTTATTTATAAAATAAATAGTAAAAAAATAAAATAAATAAAATAAAAAACTAACAATAAAAAGAAATTAATCATAATTAAAAAATTTAAAAAAAAAAAGAAAAAAAAGTTTTATATATATATATATATATATATATCGTGTATATATATTTACGGATATCAAAATTTGTTTATATATGCATTTCAGATGTCCACGTCCAATATTTATATATATTATGGATTTGGACATTAGATTATATAATTTTTTTAATTAGATTTCGACATCTGATAATATCATTTTTAGAGGGTATAGATGGTTAAAGTTAAAAAAGTATTTTAACTAATTTTGTAAAATTTGGAAGTGCTAAAGAAATTGTTGAAGTGTAAAGAGAAACAGCATTAGGTGAATGAATTAGGAAACGATCATTTCTTCCTGTTCCCTGTTTTTTCTCCTGATGTAACTTTTGAAATCCCAAAATTACCCTAAGAAACCCTAAGAATCCTAATGTGAAGTCTTTCCCCTTTTGTGTTGAAGGCGTCGCTGCATCCCCTTTATCCCCTGCAACCCATCTTCTTCATTCTTCTCCACGAGGCACCACATCTTGATTGCAATATTGTGTGCACCCATCTTCTTCAAGACGTTGTGTGCAACCCATCACGCAGACCTTGCACTGCCGCACCGCTGAAATAGAAGGAAGTTGCTGACGACGCACCTCCATCGCCATTGCTGGTAGAGGAGGACGACGCAACTCGTGATCCACGGAACTCCATCAATATCTGTCATTCCTTCTTTCGGTGGAAAATAACAGGTTTGTGTAGCTTAGTTTGCATTTTTTGGTATATGCGGTACTGTGTTTCACTAACCAAATTGGCCGATCTGGTATGGACTACCGAATCCAAGAGAGCATTCCACATTACGGGTTTTTTTTAGTAATAAACAATTCAATTGGGGTAATTAAGCGAGTAAGAATTTTTTTAAAAATGATAATTATAGGCAAAATGTGTGGAGTTGGACGTTTGTTTTATGAAGAAACCGTTAGGCTCTAATGCTTTTTTGAATATGACGTTTTCACTTGGAATCGTGCAGGGGAACGCTTGTCTATTTGTAATTGATTATCTTTTGACGTAATTGATTATTGCATGTGTTGTAGTGTTTTTGGGTTTAATGTAATCGATTACGGACATACTGTAATCGATTACAGACATAATTTAAAAAAAAATTCATAAAATTTTAATTAGATACAAAAACAATGATAATAATAATAATGTCGAATATGAAACTAAAAACAATGGTAAAAATAGAAAAAAAAACATTATAATTAATTAAAGTACTAATATAACAAATAATAATGTCAATGTGGAATAGATGGTGCATTAAACAAATACAAAGTTCTTGAATGAAATAAAGATGAAATGCATTTAAGAAAGAGGAAATTGGCGTCGCATGTAAGTCATGTCTTCCTCAAGTTGACCAACCTAAGCATCTATACTGTCAAATCTTGAACCAACAAAAACTCAGAGATCGCGAATCTTGTGGATAATATCATTGAGCCTAGCACTAGATGCATCCTGGGTAGGCTGAGACGGTGGAGATGGTGTGTGCTCATCATGGATAGGTTGATCCTGCATATCACGTTTATGAACCCATTGACCACTTTGGTTTTTTACACAACCAAGGGAATGAATAACTTCAGCACTAATTGGGTTTGTTCTCCAATTAACCTTCTCAAATGGTTCATCTTCAATAGGAATATTAAACTTAATTAAAATGTCAGTAATGTGGTTTGCATATGGTAAAGGGGCATGGTCTCTTAATGCCTTTTTCATCCGATATCTAACCAGATGACCCTAGTTAAGCTCTCTTCCAGTCAGCATTGCCCACATTAATATAATGTCTTCTTCAGTAGCTTAGGTAAGGTTAGTTGTTCGGGGCAGCAGGCATCGACATATGATGTAGTGCAGGATACGTGTTTCCACTTTCATTTGGCCTGCTAGTATTCTTCCTCCAATATTGACATTGTCACGACAAATCATTAATTTTTCATTTTGACTAAAATAGTCATTTGTCCATTCCTCCACCATGTTTCCCTCAAAACAAACACCTTGAGTCCCCAACTTGGTTATACGATAAAACATATTTATATCCATTCTAATCTTTATATTCTTAACTTCAGTAATAATAAGTCATTCATCAGTAATTTGCAAGTTAGAATAAAAAACTCTAACTAATTTCGGATAATAAGATTGAAGATTGGTAAAAAAAGGTAATAATCCCAAATTATGCAGTATATCATAGAACTCAAAGTTTTGCTCGACAATAAAATCATCAGGGTATCTTGATTCAATAATATCTCTGCTGGAAAATTTGGAAGAATACCTTTCATATTGAGTTATGGAAGAGAAGAGTCTTTGTGGCTGTGAGGGTGCAATAATTTCATCAGGTTCGTTGGCGGCGACACCACGGCAGCAACAAACACCAGTTTGAGCCTTGCATTTTCTTGAAGATTTGGCCATTTTTGGGTGTTTTTGACGATTTTAATCGATGGGTTTTGTGGAGAATTGAAAATAAGAAAGATTGCAATGAACGAGAGTTGATTTGGTTAAGAAACGAAGCAACAATGGTGAAAAATGGTGGAGACAGTGGGGGTGCTAGGGTTCTTTGTGGGCTGCAGCGGCGGAGAGAGAAAGTGGAAGACGACCTGTAATCGATTACAGGGTTCAAATTTTTTTCCAAAGCCTCTTATTAATCGCGTAATCGATTAAAGGGTTTGTGTAATCAATTACAAGGTTCAATTTTTTATACCAGAACCTCCTGTTAATCGAGTAATCGATTACAAGGTTTGTGTAATCTATTACAGAGTTCAATTTTTTATTCCAGAACCTCATGTTAATCGAGTAATCGATTACAAGCTTTGTGTAATCGATTATAGGGTTCAATTTTTTTTCTAGAACCTCCTGTTAATCGATTAATCGATTACAGACTTTGTGTAATCGATTACGGGTACTATTTAATCGATTAAAGTAAGTTGTAATCGATTAAATGAATATGTAATCGATTACTCTCGCGTCAGATTACAAAAAATGATGTTGTAATCGATTACACTATGAATGTAATCGATTACAATAAGTATTTTTGCGTCACAAACATACTACTAATGGATAACGCGGTCCATATAATTCATTACAACATAAAAAAAAAATCTAACGATTTTTACTCCATTAAATGGTTCTCTTAATAAAAAAAGTTGAAAATATTCCACTAATTAAATAAAAATAAAATGATTAACAACTTCCAAATTACTTAAAATGAAAAGCAAAGAAAATAAACAAAATTAGTTATGACAACCATCTATATCTTGTTCTCCCCCAGTGATCCACAAACCATCCAGAATTGATATCTTCGTATTCTTCGGTAGGTGTTGGTGGTCTGATATATCTAGTTTGGATCAAAAGCTTGATATACGAAGAAATACGTGATTTCACATATCAGTCTAGACTTTGTATGTGCTTCCAACGACTGATCATTTGTAGTGCAAGATGACGATGGGGTGTTTGTAGTTAAAAGAGAAAGAATTTCTTCAGGTGATCTTGTGGTGATCTTGTGAACGTGACATACAACTCAATCATTGTGTTCAAAGGGAAAGAAGACTTACATTGCAACATTTGAAAAACATCTTCATCCGTTTTTAATTCAAATGCGTCATACATAATATTTCCTTCAAAAGTAATGGTGGGTCGTCTGAAGTAGAGGTTGTTTATGGATGTGTTTGAGAGGCATGGAATGGCTACACAAACTCTTTGTTTCAGCACGTTGTATATGTAGTCGTATGGAATGCAAAATATTTGAGGACTCTCACATATGAACTTGACCCCATCGTCACAAAGTTTCATTTCTCCTTTTGTGAATAAGGCCGCTATGTAAGAATTGGTGAAATCCTGAGACTCTGTGATGCCAAAATGTTCCATGTTTTGGTTATGAATTAAGAAAGAAAAGGTAGAAGGAGATGGCAAGAAATGGTAGTGTTGGAGACTTGAATATGTGCAATTGATAGAGTGTAGGGGGTGGTATTTATAACCATAATGACACCATTATTGACTGAAAAGAAAAAAAATATTATTCATTGGTTTGGAAACGTACATATGAAGTTGTCATATTTAAATAGTACAAAAGCATAGTAGAATATGGTCCCATAATGTCATAATTTTATTATACAATAACATTCTTCAACGATGGCTGCCTCTTCCACATGGTGGCCTCCGTGTGGGTCGTCGCGGTCGTCTCTCGGGTTGTGTGGGAGAAGGGGGCGAGTCACTTTCGTCGTTAGTTTCTTCCATTTCTACAGATTGAGAACCTTCATCTGAAACATGAAATCTGATTTCTGGTTTGTAAAATTGTTGTGATGATGACGACCCTCGGTATGCAGATGGTGGAGTCAGTGATGACGTCCCAAACATTTGTGATGGACCACCCCCATAACTGGAAAATTGTGGACCAGATGAATCACCATAAAATCAGGATGAATCCGCTCCAAAGGTTGACGACGGTGGGAAAAAACCATAGGAAGTGGGGACCTGATGAGATGACGATGGAGGTTGCATTCTTTGATCCCAATTTCCATAACCCGAAGTCAGATTTTGTGAGTGAAGGAGGCCAGAAAAGGGTCTATCCGTACGAACCGGTTGATGTGAAGGCGGATTATGATATTGTTCAGGTATGTCATACTGATACAAAAATAATAATTAATTGACATTTTTTAAATTCAATAATAATAAAATTATAAATTTTGAAAAACCGAAAATAAATTATTCTCACTTTATCATCGAATGATTGCGCAGTAGGCGAGATATAACACATGGTAAGATTTATGTATCATTACATGTAGGGAGAGTTATCATGCAGATGACCACCCTTGCTAAAAGGTTTGTCTTGAACAACGGAATTATGACAATTATTCCATAGTATTATAAATCGATGATGATATTGCCTCCAATTAATTTCCCCCTTCCTCGGAGAGCAATTCTGTGAATCTCATCCAAGTTCATCGGGTTGGCTGGGATGCTCTATCGCCAATCAAATTGTTTGACGACCCGTTCGACTTGGTGAAATTCGACAGTTGTAAAACAGATCAAGGGAACCAATACCCGACTGATGGGAGAAACATTTATGATGATCAAGGACTAACCAGCGGTTGTCGATATGATGTCCATAAGAAATGCAAAAATTAAGGTTAATATTAAACATAAAAAAAAAACAACCTATTTTGGTTGTTTTTATCAAATTTTTTCGGAACTCAATCACAGTTGTTTGGTCATGGAAGACGGAACGTGTTTGCCGACACCACCTCACACTTAGGGGGAATGCAAGGCTACCAACAATCTCGTCATCCGTGACTGGTTGTATTTCTGGAAAGATACATGTGAATCTCTCTCATGCCCAACATTGCAGCAGTAATATGCATCCACCAATGTTGTCTTGTTGGAACTTTGTACCATGATCCAATGCACGATACAGACATGTCAACACTACGGATCTCCAACTAAAGTTAGAAACATGAACCAAGTCTCTTAACAATGGCAAATACATAAAATGCACGAGACTAGCTAATGTACCTAGCATTAACATACTGTCAATTAGTATTAGGATGTGAGTGTGTGCATACTGTCCAATTGTTCCTAGGTTGGCGTTATTTGGTAATTCTTGAAATCTGGTATTTAGCCACGACGACTTTATCTGGTTCCCTGTGAACATATTTTCGGGTTGAATGTCCCCCAATAATTTTTGGCACAATTTCAGGAGGTTTCCAGAACTACAACTGGTGAAGGGTTCACCATCTATTGGCACCCCCAATTGGAGTGAAACATCCTCCAAGGTGACAGTTGTTTCGCCTAGTGGCATGTGGAAGGTGTGAGTTTCAATCCTCCACCTTTCGTAAAGTGTTGTTACCATGAGGTGGTTAATCTTCATATTATCCACTTTCAAAACGTGGCCAAAACCAACTTGATCAATTAACATTCTGACTCTAGGGTCAATCAGATCTGTATATTTCAAAATCCAGATAGAATGATGTCTTAGCCGGAGCACTCTCTCGTTTTCTTCCCACATCTGGTTCGTGATGTGGTCGTCTTGATGACGCAAGACTGACATGTTTGCTAAAAGGTTGTTATTCTCAACCATTATAAACTGCGTAAAAGAAGATAAAAAGATTAATAGAATATCATTTAAACTTAATCAAAGGGGAAATCGTACACAAAAATAAATTCATAAATTTGACCAAACCTATGAGATTGATGGGTGAGATTTTTTTGTTGATGTGGAATGTAAGGTTAGGAAAATGTCGTACCCAAGTTAATGAAATCTTTTTTGAGATCCGCGTTTTTGAACCAGTTGTTGAAGTTGGAAGCCAAATGACGTATGTACTAGATAGAGTGAAGATTATCTGATTCCCAATCAACTTCTTTTAAGCGTAGGGTTGACAAAATGTCATTGCCTCTATTAGTAATTAGGCATAGATTTGGTTGAGGAGTTACATGCTCTCGTAGTAGTTGAAAAAACCAAATCAATGTCTCTTTTGTCTCACCTTCTACTATTGCAAATGCCAAAGGAAATATGTTTTTATTTCCATCCTAAGCAATTGGAGTTAGCAAGGTCGCATGATATCTGCCTGTTAAAAATGTTTCATCGACTTGAACAATAGGTTTACAATACTTAAAACCTTCAATGGATGGTCCAAATACCCAGAAGCAACGTTCCATAATGTATTTGGGTGTCGCATCCTCACCATCAACATTAACTGAAGGACCGGAAAGTTGGAAAATTGTCCCAGTATTAGTTTGTTGGGTAGCTTGTAACCATCTGGAAACTTCATTATAAGATTGGTCCCAATCGTCATACTCCATGGTAATTGCTTTTTCCTTCTCTATCCATGCTCTTCTATATGTGATCGTATATTTGTAACGACTTTTTATGTCTGCGACCAAGCTTTTGATGCAAATGCTTGAGTTTGTCCTAACCAAATGAAAAACAATGGAAGCAATTTGAGTGGAATCCAGATTGCAGTGATCCTTTGAAATTAATATAGAGAAACATGTATGTGTATCGTCAATGGACTTGATTTCCCAATGATGTCTGATTTTATTGTAACTAGCCCTCAAACGACATTGACATCCATTGTTGTAATGGATGCATCATGCAACGTAAAGATAGGGTTTCGATTCTAAAACATTGAAGTTGTATCCATTGGTGATGTGATAATGTTTTATTGCAGACACTGTTGCCTCATTTGAATCGAAGTGCATCTGTTCCCGTAGTTTGACTTCCCCATATGGATTGTAATCCATAGTAGGGACCAGAACAATTTCTTGATCGTCTGGATTGTCTTCATAAAAATCATCAGAAGTAAACTCGTCCATGATGTCTGGAATGACAGGTTCATCTTCGATTGGATTAGACGAAGATGATCCTCCATAATTCCATGAACTCATTATGTTAACCTTGATATGTGAAGTGGGCCGTGTATGAAGAGAAGACTTGGTAGGAGAACAAATGGTGGTGTGTTTCAGTATATAACCACTTAAAAGCATGTTCAAGTTGCATAAAAAATAAAAGAATATGAGGATCTAGAACGTAGAAAGCTAGATGGGGGTGTGCAAAGAAGAAAAAACATAAAAGATGAAAACGTGCACCCCTGACACGTTTTCTCTTAAAAACGTCACACCCCAAGACGTTTTCTCTTTGAAAACATCCACCCCTAACGTTTTCTAATTGAAAACATCCCCCCTAACGTTTTCTAATTGAAAATGTGGCACACCCCCTCGTTTTCCATTCGCAACCCTGCCACATCCCTTCTTCTTTCATGTTTATTCCTGCTACTTCACGTTTTCTCCTGCCACAAAACTATTCATCCCTCATGCCTTGCACACTATGCATTCATGTTTTTTGACAATTTCAAAATAATGAAGAAATCTCTGCGTATAACTATTCATGCACTATACCAATCACTTCCATTGCAGAGATTCCATTAGTTTCATTATTGCTTGAATTTGTAAGGTGTGATAAAAGGAATTTGGCAGCTGGAAAATGTTGCATGCGTGGTTGAAAAATAGGTCCCTATAAAAGAGATGGAGTTATGCAAAAGCTTACCATTGTCATAGAAAGTTGAAATGCCAACTTTATCATTGATTAGTGGTAGGTCCATGTACATTATAATGTATCATGATGTATGAATAGTTGTTTTGAAGGAAGCATAAATAAGCATACACTTTGACCGATAGGCAACGAAAATACAACCTTTCCATACTCCAAGTTCTATTTCAAGTTGTCGCTGCTATTATTTGCTTAAGGAAAAAAAATGGTTACAACTATCATCTGTCAACTTCATCATATGGTTAGATTTGTGAATCTACATTGTTTAATTATTTTTTTGCCTTTACTTAATTAAGCGTGCTCTTAATGGTTTTATTTTATTTTTTTACGTAGTTCATAATGGCTGAAAATAACAACCTTTCAACAAACATGTCAGTCTTGCGTCATCAAGACGACCACATCACGAACCAGATGTGGGAAGGAAACAAGAGAGTGCTCCAGTCAAGACGCCATTCTATCTGGATTTTGAAATATACAGATCTGATTGACCTTAGAGTCAGAATGTTAATTGATCAAGCTGGTTTTGGTCACGTTTTGAAAGTGGATAATATGAAGATTAACCACCTCATGGTAACAACACTCTGCGAAAGGTGGAGAATTGAAACTCACACCTTCCACATGCCACTAGGCGAAACAACTGTCACCCTCGAGGATGTTTCACTCCAATTGGGGGTGCCAATAGATGATGAACCCCTCACCAGTGGTAGTTCTGGAAACCTCCTAAAATTGTGCCAAGAATTATTGGGGGACATTCCACCCGAAAATATGTTCACAGGGAATCAGATAAAGTTGTCGTGGCTAAATACCAGATTTCGGGAATTACCAAATGACGTCAACCTAGGAACAATTGTACAGTATGCACGCGCTCACATCCTAATACTAATTTGCAGTATGTTAATGCCAGGTATATTAGCTAGTCTCGTACATTTTATGTATTTGCAATTGTTAAGAGACTTGGCTCATGTTTCAAACTTTACTTGGGGATCCGTAGTGTTGACATGTCTGTATCGTGCACTGGATCACAGTACAAAGTTCCAACAAGATAACATTGGTGGATGCATGTTATTGCTGCAGTGTTGGCGTGAGAGAGATTCACATGTATCTCTCCAGAAATACAACCAGTCACGGATGACGAGATTGTTGGTGGCCTTGCGTTCCCCTTAAGCGTGAGGTGGTGTTGGCAAACACGTTCCGTCTTCCATGACCAAACAATTGTGGTTGAGTTCCGAAAAAATTTGATAAAATTCAACCAAAATAGGTTCATTATCACCAGTGCTATGCTAATTTGTTTGTACAAATTCGATTTGTTTTTTTTTATGTTTAATATTAACCTTAATTTTTGCATTTTTTATGGACATCATATCGACAACCCTTGGTTAGTCCTTGATCATCATAAATGTTTCGCCCATAAGTCGGGCATTGGTTCCCCTGATCTGTTTTACAACTATCGAATTTCACCAAGTCGACCGGGTTGTCAGACAATTTGGTTGGCGATAGAGCATCCCAGTTGACCTGATGAACTTGGATGAGATTCACAGAATTGATCTCCGAGGAAGGGGGAAATTAATTGGAGGCAATATCATCATCGATTTATAATACTATGGAATAATCGTCATAATTTTGTTGTTCAAGGCAAACTTTTTAGCAAGAGAGGTCATCTGCGTGATACCTTTCCCTACGTGCAATGGTACATAAATTTTACCATCTGTTATATCTCGCCTATTGCGCAATCATTTGATAATGATGTGAGAATCATTTATTTTCGATTTTTCATAAATTATAATTTTTATTATTATTGAATTTCAAACATGTCAAGTAATTATTATTTTTGTATCAGTATGACATGCCTGAGCAATATCATAATTCGCCTTCACATCAGTAGCTTCGTACGGATAGACCTTTTTCTGGCCTCCTTCACTCACAAAATCTGACTCTAGGTTATGGAAATTGGGATCAAAGAATGTAACCTCCATTGTCATCTCATCAGGTCCCCACTTCCTATGGTTTTTTCCCACCGTCGTCAATCTTTGTAGCGAGTCCATCCCAATTTTATGGTGGTTCATCTGCCCCACAAATTTCCAGTTTGGGGGTGGTCCATCACAAATATTTGAGACATCATCACTGACTCCACCATCCGCAGACCAAGGCATGTCATCTTCACAACAATATTACAAACCAGAAATTCCATTTCATGTTTTGGATGAAGGTTTTCAATCTGTGGAAGTGGAAGAAACTGACGACGAAAGTAAGTCACCCCTTCCTCCCACACAACCCGAGAGACGACCGCTACGATCCACACGGAGGCCACCATGCATCACAGGTGGCCATTGTTGAAGAATGTTATTGTAAAATAAAATTATGACATTATGGGACCATATTCTACTATGATTTTGTACTATTTAAATATGACAATTTTATATGTACGTTTCCAAATAAATGAATAATATTTTTTTTTCTTTACACTCAATAATGGTGCCATTATGCTTATAAATACCACGCCCTACACTCTATCAATTGCAAATATTCAAGTTTCCAACACTACCATTCCTTGCCGTCTCCTTCTACCTTTTTTTTCTTAATTCATAACCCACACATGGAACATTTTTCCTCTGAAATGTTTGGCATCACAGAGTCTCAGGATTTCACCAATTCTTACATAAGCGACCTTATTCACAAATAGGGAAATGAAACTTTGTGATGATGGGGTCAAGTTCATAAATATTTCGCATTCTATACGACTGCACATAAAACATGCTGAAACAAAGAGTATGTGCAGCCATTCCATGTCCCTCAAATACATCCATAAACAACCTCTACTTCAGACGACCCACCATCACTTTTGAAGGAAATATTATGTATGACGCATTTGAATTAAAAACGGATGAAGATGTTTTTCAAATGTTGCAATGTAAGTCTTCTTTCCCTTTGAACACAATGATTGAGTTGTATGTCATGTTCACAAGATCACCTGAAGAAATTCTTTTTCTTTTAACTACAAACACTCCATCGTCATCTTGCACTACAAACGATCAGTCGTTGGAAGCACGTACAAAGTCTAGATCGATTTTTGAAATCGCGTATTTCTTCGTATATCGAGCTTTTGATCCAAACTAGAGATATCATACCACAAACACCTGCCGAAGAATACGAAGATATCAATTCTGGATGGTTTATGGATCACCGGGGGAGAACAAGATATAGATGGTTGTCGTAATTGATTTACTTTATTTTCTTTGCTTTTCATTTTAAGTAATGTGGAAGTTGTTAATCATTTTATTTTTATTTAATTAGTAGACTATTTTGAACTTTTTTATTAAGGGACCCATTTAATGGAGTACAAATCGTTTGGAAAAAAAATGTTATGTTGTAATCAATTATATGGACCTGTTATCCATTAGCAGCATCATTGTGACGCAAAAATACTTATTGTAATCGATTACATTTATAGTGTAATCAATTACAAACATCATTTTTTATAATCTGATGCGAGAGTAATCGATTATATATTCATTTAATCGATTACAACTTACTTTAATCGTTTAAATAGTACCCGTAATCAATTAAAACGAGGAACTGCAACTAAATTGTAACCTGTAATTGATTACCCAAAGCCTGTAATCGATTAATCGATTAATAGGAGTTTCTGGAAAAACAAATTGAACCCTGTAATCGATTACACAAACCATGTGATCGATTACTAGATTAACAAGAGCTTTTGGAAAAACAAATTGAACCTTGTAATCGTTTATACAAACTCTGTAATCGATTAATTGATTAACAGGAGCTTCTGGAAAAAAATTAACTGTGTAATCGATTACACAAACCCTTTGAACCCAGTAATCGAACACAAACCCTGTAATAAATTACAAGTCGTCTTCCACTATAAAATCAGCACTTTCTCTCTCCGTCGCCGCCGCCCACAAAGAATCTTTGCGCCCCTCATTGCCTCCACCATTTTTTCACCATTGTTGCTTCGTTTCTTAACCAAATCAACTCTCGTTCGTTGCAATCTTTCTTATTTTAAATTCTCCACAAAAACCCACCGATTAAAATCGTCAAAAACACCAAAAAATGACTGAATCTTCAAGAAAACGCAAGACTCAAACTGGTGTTCGCCGTCGTCGTGGTGTCGTCGCCAACAAACCTGATGAAATTATTGCACCCTCACAGCCACAAAGTCTTTTCTCTTCTGTAGCTCAATATGAAAGGTATTCTTCCAAATTTTCCAACAGAGATATTATTGAACCAAGATATCTTGATAATTTTATTGCCGAGCAAAACTTTGAGTTCTATGATATACTGCAGAATTTGGGATTATTACCATTTTTTAACTAATTGTCAATCTTATTATCCGGAATTAGTTAGAGCCTTTTATTCTAACTTGCAAATTATTGATGAATGACTTATTATTATTGAAGTTAAAAATATAAAGATTAGAATGGATATAAATATGTTTTATCGTATAACCAAGTTGGGGACTCAAGGTGTCTGTTTTGAGGGAAACATGGTGGAGGAATTGAGAGATGACTATTCTAGTCAAAATGCAAAATTAATGATTTGTCGTGACAATGTCAATATTGGAGGAAGAATACTGGCAGGCCAAATGAAAGTAGAAACATGTATCATGCACTACATCATATGTCGATGCTTGTTGCCCCGAACAACTAACCTTGTCCAAGCTACTGAAGAGGACATTATATTAATGTGGGCAATGTTGACTGGAAGGGAGCTTAATTGGGGTCATCTGGTTAGATATCGCATGAAAAAGGCATTAAGAGACCATGCCCCTTTACCATATGCAAACCACATTACTGACATTTTAATTAAGTTTAATGTTCCTCTTGAAGATGAACCATTTGAAGAGGTTAATTGGAGAACATGCCTAATTGGTGCTGAAGTAATTCATTCCTTTGGTTTTTTGTAAAAAACCAAAATGGTCAATGGGTTCATAAACATGATATGCAGGATCAACCTATTCATGATGAGCGCACACCATATCCACCGTCTCAACCTACCTAGGATGCATCTAGTGCTAGGCTCAATGATATTATCCACGAGATCCGCGATCTCTGAGCTTTTGTTGGTTCAAGATTTGACAGTATGGATGCTCGGGTTGGTCAACTTGAGGAAGACATGGCTTACGTGCGGTGCCAATTTCCTCCTTCTTAGATGCATTTCATCATTATTTCATTCAAGAACTTTGTATTTGTTTAATGCATCATCTACTTCACATTGACATTATTATTTGTTATATTAGTACTTTAATTAATTATAATGTTTTTTTTTCTATTTTTACCACTGTTTTTAGTTTCATATTCGACATTATTATTATCATTGCTTTTGTATCTAGTTAAATTTTTGTGAACCTTTTTTTTAGTTATGTTTGTAATCGATACAGTATGTCTGTAATCGATTACATTAAACCCATAAACACTGCAACGCATGCAGTAATCGATTACATCAGAGGATAATCGATTGCAAAGAGAAAAATGTTACCCCCTTGCACGATTTCAAGTAAAAACGTCATGCCCCCCCCCACGATTTCGTTATTTAAGTCGTCCACCCCTCGCACGATTTCATCTGCTGACCATATTTGACCCAAAAACGCTTGGGGGCATAACAATTTCTTCATCAAAAAACGTTCTGCCCCCACATGTTTTGCCTTTAATTGTAATTTTAAAAAAATGCCTACTCCCGTAATTACCCCAACTGAATTGCCTATTACTGAAAAAACACCAAGGAGCATGCATGAGAGGACCATTGCATGTTGCTATCAAGTCTTTGGCTCCATTCATGCTGCTACAAGTTCATGCCTCAAACCAGAAGCATGGTCAAGCCAACGCATTGTAAAGAGTGAGAATGGAGAATAGATATGCAAGATAGATGGAATTTCGTGTGAGGTGGTAACAATGGGTTCATTCCCTCGGCGTAATAAAAAAGATGGAGGGGAGTGGGAAGTTGCACCACAGGCGTGAAAATTAGGAATGGCAAAAATGGTTGGTTCATCCTGTTTTGGTTTGGTCAGTCCGTCATGTTTTATTCGGTAGATCCGTCCGTGGTCCGTTAGAATCGTGTTTGGTTGGATTCTCAAACAGAAACATATCAATAATGAAAACTTATATCGTATAGAATGGGTTAACAGGTTGAGCTGACTCGTCATTTAAAAAAATTACTTTTTAATTTGTTTTCAAATTTTTTAATTTTTAATTTTTAAAATTTGTTTATATAAACATATAAATTAATATTAAAAGCATATTTAATCATATAAACTTTTAATTGATTAGTTAATATTTTTAATTAGATAAATTAGAATAATTATTACATCTACATGTTAAATTACTCTATTATAACTAATAACTGAAACTTAATTTGTAAATGTTAATGATTTAAATTACAATACTATTATATATTTATACCTTTAAAAAGTTTAGCATAAAAACATTAATCTTTTTAATTATTTTTTAATTTAATTTTTAATTTAAAAACAAATGGGCCAATAGATGGGATGGAGTGATTCGTATTTTGGTCCGTCAAATTAACGAACCGGACGGATCAAACCAGAACGGCTTGACGGGTTGAAATTCTCAACACAACTCATCCCTTTTAACACAGATTAGGTCAGTCTATTTTGTCACTCTTATTGAAGATGAAGGGAGAGGGAGGTATCTCCTAGAATTAGTATTTTTAGAGTTTTCAATATTTTTAATAAAGAATAAAAGTGGAATATGATAATGTATGAGGTATATGAGGAGAAAAATGGGGTGCAAAAAGAAATGTCCTATAGAAACCTACCAAAATATTAAGTCCATGTATGCTTAAGCGAATATGAGGCAAGCCATTATTTCCCTCGTTTCCTTTTGATAATTTCTTTGGGAATCAAGCTAGTTCAATGGATTTTAAAATATTGGGTTTTCCCGTGAACATTCTCATCTGAATCTTTACTGGGTATTTGGATGGGGAATTATGGTGATACCTTTTATATTTTTTAAATTACATTCTTACTTTGAATTAGATATAATAATGTAAAAATGAGTGATAATATATATATATATATATATATATATATATATAAAAAAAAAGGTTTGTGTAATATTTGGAAAGAGAAAGCGTGGGTCATGATGTAACATCTCATTTAATAGTTTCCATACTATCAAACAAAACATTATATCATGATCAAACATAGCAGATAGTAGGGTAACAGTCATATACACATAGTATATGAACCTAGTACAGTCCTCCGAACTATTATTTCTACACACACACACACACACACACACACACACATATATATATA
>Ga0214543_1008968_pt1:10000-15943 | contig 15943 bp, 3 predicted proteins | sample CNSS2metaG_FD_160094 | JGI IMG/M metagenome (GOLD analysis project Ga0214543, IMG submission 160094) | Root nodule microbial communities from cowpea collected in UCLA plant growth center, Los Angeles, California, USA - CNSS2 | ecosystem: Host-associated > Plants > Roots > Nodule... | reverse complement strand
TTTTATATATATATATATATATATATATATATATATATATATATATATATATATATATATATATATATATATATATATATATATCCTTGTATTTGAGCATAAGTTTTGCTTTCAATTTTTCAATCTTTTATGATAATTAGCCTTTTTCAACTCACATTTTCTTCTTCTTTGGTATGCATAATTGATGTCAATATGAATATGTTTAAAGGGGTTTACCTTTCTCAAGACTTATTATTGTAATAGTGTTTGTAACAATCCAAAATAGCATACAAATATTATCAAAAGGATTATTGCATAATTTTAATCAAAAACTTATAGATAGGTTGTATAGTATAATCATGTACAGTCATCCAATTTGAAAAGAGTACTTAAAAAATATTTCAAAAGAGATGAAGGATTTGACTAGTATATAATTGTTATATCCCTATATACTATATTTGTACAAGTTCCCCTTGGCAGCCTCAATGTTGCTCCTTTCCACTACCTGCGTTATCCTTTGCTCTCATGAAATACACGGTCATAGCAGACGGATACCAACATGACAACATAAACACATAGGGTAAGGTAAAATAATTTAAAATATACTTACTAATCTAAAATATTAAGTTTTTCAATCCTATACCTTATTTCCAATTCACTTATCACATTCAATAATTACAATTAAAAGAATGTCACATTCTCAAAGACCTTCATGGAACTTCCACACAAAAAACATACATCTGACACGACCTCCGAAGGACCTAGTATATTCAGTAGAATCTAAGACCATGCACCAGTTATACTCATTCCTATCTCTCAAAGGTTATAACTATATCATGGTAGGGCCACGTCCCCTTCCAAGGAGTATGAGAAGGTAAATCCACATATGTAAATTGGATTCTTGTTGCCAAATGTACAAATGAGGATTTCCTTCAATTCTTGCCCTAAATATCTTCCTCTACATGAGTCCAATATTTAATCAAATTAGGATAATTTTACTTCAACTCTATCGTCAATACAATTCCTACTTCATCAAACATAGTAGCATTCTCACCTTAGGAATCATTGCCCTCTCATTCCACATCATACATATAAAACCAAAGTGAAGTACACCTAAATCAAAGTATTTATAACATTCACACATTTCATAATTCTTTCTTTTTACATATAATTCATCCATTTTCTTCTAATAACCACATGAAAGAGATAAAAATGAAGTTGGATATATAAAAGATTGTAATGCCCAATGAACCCTTCCCACCGTCAAGCACCAAAAGCACTTGGAACTTGTGGACTTAAAATCCTAAGAGGCGTTCAATAGTAAGCTCCCAGTGCTCAATTCCAAAACCTTATGAGGCTCACAATCAAGTGAGTGCCCATCATTCGCAATGTGGTGCCCAACGACCTAGACCACTAGAGCTCACTATCTAGGGAGTGCCCAACATTTTTGGAGTGGCACCTAGTGCTACCTCTACTACAACTCGCTAACTTTGAATTTAATTTGGCACCCAACTATAGCGCTACAACATAAAACAATTCTTGATTTCTCTAAACTAGGTTATCCAATTTGCCTATCTAAATGATTTCATCTTTCCTTTTGCAGGAAATGACATGTTATAGTTTAAAACTAATTATCAGACAAAGAAAATTGAATTTCCTATTATAGCCAAATCCATTTCACAATTTCACCACTTTAACTTGTTATCTACCCATCAATTCAACATTCAATCAACAATCTACCAATTCAATTTACATGCAAATTTATAACTTCACATATCATAGTTCACTATTCAAACAAGATTAAATCAGCAATAGATACTAGTTTCCCTTACCTAGTATAGAAAAACCCTTGACTATAGGTTATTCGTAAAGTTCTAGTTCTCACAAGATGCTTTAACTACCTACATAGATATCAAGTTATAAATCTAAGCATATTATAACGATCACAATTAAAGAGATACACACTTTGAATTATGTTGAATCACATGCATGGGTAATTGAATCACATGTACCTAAAAATGATAAACTAACTCAAAAATAGAGCAAAAAGTGATATTATTCTATTTAAGATTCTCTCTTCGTCGTGAATCAATTGGTAATCTTTGATTATCAAATAGATAAAAGATGGTCTCAAATAGATAGAGAGAAGATAGAAGAAACTTTAGAAAAAAGTTTTTAGAAGATTATGATTTTTGTAAAATGAAATTCAATTAAAATAAGATTTATTTATAGTTGAATTTTTATAAATAAGCAAATTTAAAATCAATATTACTTGTTTAGGTTCTACTGTATTATTCTATAAAAAAAGTTATATTAACTTAATATTTGAAAACTGATACCAAAATAAAAATATTAAAAATTATAAAATAAAAGTAAAACAATATCAAAATAAAACTATTAAACCGTTTCTAAATATAACAAATAACATATTTTGTTGTAGAACTATGGATGTCGTGTTTGGAAGAGTGTTACCACAACAACACATCCGTCATAAAAAAATCATGTCACTTGGTCCTTGTGATGCCGAAACTTATTCTAATTACTTCCAATAAATGCGGAGAGAGACAGTATTGAAATACTTTACAACATTAGTTTCCAACGCGTGCCAAGGTTTTGATTATTTTTGGAGTGCAATTTGCAAATTGAGTGATGAGATGTGATTTTCAAATCTTTTCTTCAATACATCAATTAATGATAATTTAATTTTAGTTGTATGATTAAATATAAATTAATAATTAGATTTAAGTATAATTGAATTCTTTATTATTGTTACATACTGGTTTAAATTCATTTTTAATATGATAGTTCCACAATTGTATGTATTAAATTTACTCTTCACATTTTAAAGATTTAACTATTTTGATCGATTATTAGTTAACTGTTAATTTTTTTTATTAAACTACTAATTTGACATTTAAACGATTACTTAACATTAATTATTGATATTATAAATAATGTGACTATAAAATGTGTAGAGGTAAATATTGTGCAATTGGTAAATACGAAAGTTACATAATACTGGAATCTTTTAAATAAAAAAATTGCATTTTTTTAAAATTTTGTTAATTTATTTGTTTTTAATTTTTTTTCTAAATTATCCAATTTTTTAAAATTAAAAGAACGTTATGAATGAATAAATAATGACAAATTTTAAAAAGAACATAAAAATTGTTGGGTATTGGGCTCCTTTCCTATGTGGAGAAAAGGTCCAAAACTTGAGAAGCCCATGTCTCATTTAACTTAGTGGAGAAGAGACTATAAAATAAAGAGAGATAGAACAATAGAGTCAGAATACACTGAAAACCTTAACACATAGAGGGAGAGGTAGAGGGAAAATTCTGTTCACATTTTTCACAGAGCTGTCATAGTAGAATCGGCGCTGCGGATTCGTTCACCGTTGGATCGGGCTGAAATTTTTACAGCAGGTTCGGAACTCATTGCTCTTCATTCTGACTGGTCAGATCTTTGATACGTGGTCTGAGTTGGGAGATATTAATTTCTAGTGGAGCTATTTCTTTGGTCTGGACGACTCGTGGTTTTTACCCTTGATTTGAGGGGTTTTCCACGTTAAAAGTCTTGGTGCCTTTATTTGTGCTTTTGGTGATTTATTATTGCTGCTCTTTGATTATTTCTCCTCATAGATTCTTGCAATTTAGGGGAAATTATATCCGCTGCATTCTCTGGTATATTGTTTGTTGTTGTTTTCCCCATCTTGTACCAATGTGGTTGAAGGGACTCACCCTTGAGGGAGAGATTGTTAGGAATCCAAGTGTGATTTTAAGTTCCACATTGGCTAGAAATGAGAAAGTGGAGCACTATATAAGAATAAAGACCCATAAACCCATTGCCTTAAGGTTTTGGGTTGAGAGTGGTGTCAGTGTCTTATGTGGTTAGGCTCAGATCTCATTGGTGTTGTATCTCCCCAGTGATACCCCCTCCTCTTAAACCTAACAAGTGGTATCAGAGCCGATGGTTAAAATCGGCTCAGACGAGTGCAGTATGGTCCTAGTATCGAAAGTCTTCCTGGCAAGGGTTTCAGGTAAGCGTGTCCCGTTAAGAAGAACGGCGGTACAGTAAAGGAGTACTCGTGGTTGGGAATGCTTCCGCTAGAGGAGGAGTGTACCAATGTGGTTGAAGGGACTCACCCTTGAGGGGGAGATTGTTAGGAATCCAAGTGTGATTCTAAGTTCCACATTGGTTAGAAATGAGAAAGTGGAGCACTATATAAGAATAAAGACCCATAAACCCATTGCCTTAAGGTTTTGGGTTGAGAGTGGTGTCAGTGTCTTATGTGGTTAGGCTCAGATCTCATTGGTGTTGTATCTCCCCAATAATACCCCATCCTCTTAAACCTAACAAAAACAAACAAATGGAAAAAAGGGAGAAGGAAAAGAACACTTTGATAAAAAAGATAAATTGAGAGAAAAGAAACAATACATGTATTCTTGGGACGTGTTAATACTCAATTTTGTTTGGAAAAAAAATATATAGAATTTTAGGAAGAAGAACATATAGAAATATCCTACTTAATCGTGACTTTACTTTCAAATCACTTACTTAACCACAATGTATTAACACTTTTGTTCTGGTAAAGGTGTGGATGAATCTTAAATTAAAGACAAAAAGTAAAAAATATTTCAACTTTTGCAAATAACACTTAAGCCAAAATAGTTATTCCCTTTGATCGTAGGAGTGACATTCTTATTTATAGGCAAATCGGTTACAATTTTCAAATATATACATAATCACATATAAATAATCTAATTAAAAGATAATAAATTGTAAATAATGATAATATCCCCTAATCTGACTTATATTTGCCAAATATGGGAGAGATAACACTTTATTAAGATTTTCCTATATTCCCTCGTATCTCGTCATTCTAAAATGTTCTTCGGCCTTCTGGAAACATCTTTATATATCTTAGATTCATCACTTGGCTTCTTACAGTGATTTCAGCTTTGTGGCGACATCCTTATAACCTTCACTATTAAGTGAACTTTAAGTATAATCACGGCTTTATTGTGACATTCCTCGTAACATTCACTATAAAGTGGTGTTTAGGTGCGACCTCAGCTAATTGGAGACATCCTCTGTCTAGGAGAGTACAACTTCATTTTATTAACAATTTTTCTCAAGAAATATAAAGGGTATATAATATATTAAGGGTTAAGTATATTTTTAGTCCATGAAGTTTGACCCAAAATTGAAATTTGTCAATGGCTGAAACTTTGATAAATTTTGGTCCCTAAACTTTAAAAATGAATGAATATAATTTTTTAACCGAATTTTGTTAACTATTTTTTAGGTTTCGAACGCATTTCTCAGTAAATATTGAGTCGAGAATGTGTCAAACGGCGTAAACAACTCCAATATTAACATGAAACACATTCAACATGTTAAAAAAAGTCAATGTAGTTGGATTAAAAAGGACTATATTCTTTCATTTTTAAAGTTTAGGGACCAAAATTTATCAAAGTTTCGACCAGGGACGAATTCCAATTTTTGGCCAAAGTTCAAAGACTAAAAACATACTTAACTCATATATTAATGTAAGATTTTTTGTAGATGAAAAGGTAAAATATGTAACACACTCGTAAAACATATTTCATAAACATAATTCATATAATATACCCCAACAAATAATATATACAAACTATTAAATACTTCAAAAAGAAATATGTACATATATTCATAATATATCACTACACAAACAATAAATATCATGGTAAATTATTGAAAAAAAAGTCCATCATAACATACTTTTTATAACATACATTGTAATTAGTAATTCTGCAAAACCAATTCAATGTAAAATCATCAATCAACACAAATATAATAACAAATATAAATCACAAATTAGTTTATATATTAAATGATATTCAACAAATAAAATATGAATAAGATTCATATTAAATATGTTTTATCAATGGCCAATCTTTTATTCAAATTAAAACTTCGATT
>Ga0214543_1008968_pt1:0-5000 | contig 15943 bp, 3 predicted proteins | sample CNSS2metaG_FD_160094 | JGI IMG/M metagenome (GOLD analysis project Ga0214543, IMG submission 160094) | Root nodule microbial communities from cowpea collected in UCLA plant growth center, Los Angeles, California, USA - CNSS2 | ecosystem: Host-associated > Plants > Roots > Nodule | place... | reverse complement strand
TATTTTAGAGAAAAACCTTTTCCAGAAGATATTATGCATGAAGTTGGGGTCAAATTTTGATATATGTTTTTTTTATTGTGTAAGGTGTTTTTTTTATATTACTAACAAAAGAAAAAAGAAAAAGCTGCATGGTACAAATTTTTTTATTAGAAATACGTTAAACTAATTATACGAACTAATAATTAACAAATTGAACAATTGATAACGTTAGAAAGTATAAAAAATAATTGTAGACGTTAGACTTCTTCAAACTGTAATCTTTTAATAATCTTTTTCAAACAGAAACTTCTATTTTTATTTATTCATTCACTGAAGTTATATTTTTAAACTCACTTAAATTTACAATTTAATAAACAAGTGGGATTTATGGCATAAATATTATAGAAAAATTACTAAAAATTAAATTAAATCATAAATGATAATTCACAAAGTAATTCCCGTTTTATAATCATCATAATTTAAATATTTTTTAAATATTTAATAAAATGTACCAATATTTTGTATCTAACTTTTTAGTACTTTTATTGGTTTAAATCAACGAATACATTAATGTACTAAAAAGAGAGTAACTTGTTTAATATATTTAAAATCTTATAATATTAAATAATTTTAAAATTTTTCATAATTTTAAACTATAGCAACTGTTTTAAAGTATAAAAAAACTAGAACAATTATTTTAAAGTGGGGGAAATAATTGATAACATATGTAACATTAATTTTAACATGATTTTGAATTTAAATATAAGATTGTGGTAGTTTCTTAATAAAGTTTTTAATTAAAAAAATACTCTAACAAGTTTAAAATTCTCTTAACATTAGAGAAATCTAATAAAGATCGAGGTAATCCACATCAATTATTAATCTTTGTTCCAACAGTATCTTTCTCTTTAAAAGAACTTCATTAGAAAAAAATAAAAGAAATCCGTCAGACTAACAAGAGTCAATTTTTTTATAAAATCTGAAAATGATTCTGATAAGAATTTAAATAAAATAAAACAAAAGATAAAAAAAAAACTATTTTTTTCATAATTTTTTAATTTTAATTTATTTAAAATTTATCTTAAAATAGAACTCAAATCTTACTTTTTATAAAATCTATTTGAAATGTCTTGTGAAAATGAAAAGGTTGTAATTGGAAAGAGACATTTTACTAAATTGATTAGTCAAAATTAAAAGAAAAATAGTTATGAAAAAGTGAGTTGAAAGATTAATAATAACGGAAAAAGAAAGACATAAATAGAGTATTTGTTTGGTGGAGGGTATTATTGGATTTGACATTCAATTAATTTAACATCTAATAATCTTTTCATAAATTTTGATCCAATCAACAATTTCATTCCATTCCCATTTCACAAATTTAGTATTAACAACAATTTAGTAACATGATCTTGTTTGAATAAAACTGGTTTAGGTAAGAGTGATCCAAAATTGCATTAAGAACATTGAAATGAAAAAAAAAAAGTTTTTTTTAAAGGAAAAAAAAGTTTAATTGTGATGGTGGTAATTGATTTTGAATTATTATTTGGGTTGGGTGCCATAAAGGGCAATTAAACATTGTAATGAAGATGGTTCAACCATAAAAGCACCCATGTGTGGAACAATTTCTTTGTTTATGAAATTAATTATAATTATAAAAATGCTCTCATTGTCATTAATATTTTAAAAAATGATCTAAAAAATAAAATTAAAATCATATAGATTGCAGGGGTCCACTTAGTATTGTTTTTTTCTAGGTCTGGTTGTAATTTGATGTGGCCACAGGGGCATTTCCATAAATAAAAAAACTTCTGAAATAACCTAATTTTTCCCAGAGTTTCGAGGGGTCCACTTCTTGTCTGCTGCTGTATTAGCCAATTGAAAACAGTGATTATAAATGGCAGTTTATTCAACTCTGTACTCTTAGGATAGAAAATAATTTAATGCTACTAATAAATTAATTAATTAATCCTAATAGAGCATTAACAATCAGTTTAGAAAATAAAAAATAAAAGGTTAGATTTGTCAAGCTTTTATTATTGTTAGAGTCGGATACACATGTTTACAATATCTTGTTATCATAGTTATGTTGACTTCCTTGAATTTAGCTTTGTTTATATAAAACATGGTAGAAAAATAAGGAAGTAAAAGAAAAAAGAGAGAAAGAAAGGAATAGAGTAAAAAAATGAGATTATTTGGATTAAGAAGAAAGTTCATGAGAAAAAAAAATTGAGGGTGATTTAATTATTATCTACTATAATATATAAAAAGAAGATATTAGAAAATTTATTTTATAATTTATTTAATTTATTGACAAGTGTTTTAAAACTTAGTTTTTTAATCATTTGATATTTTTTATTTTTTTTATTTATATTCATTTATATTTATTTTGCTGTCATATATCCATAGAAGTTATTTTACTTTTTATTTATTTATTTAATTTAATTTATTTATATTTATTTTTCTGCCAAATGTGTATAAAACTTATTTTACCTTTTTATCCATTTATTTTATTTTTAAACTAATTTGCTATACTATTTTTTTATTCTTAATTTTATTCTTTTATAACTTTTAATTAATTGGTCATTTAATAAATTATTAAAGAATATCTTATATTTAAATTAGAATATTTTTATACTAACTTTTTCCATTTTCCATTTTATTTTTTTATCATTTACATTGCCATATGAATAATTGTTTCTCTAAAATATTATTTTACTCTTTTATACATTTGATTTTTTTAAAACTGATTTACAATAAAAATAACAATACATTTCAACTCTATTATTTAATATCTAATAACTTATTATTTTAGTTTCTAAATAGATGAGTTTATTAATATACATTAGATAAGTCTATTCATACACAAATTAGACAAGTCTATTAATACAATACAAGTTTCTTCATTTACTAATTAGATGAGTCTTACAAAACACTTTACACATATCTGAACAAACACCAATTAGATAACTTTGTATATAACCAAATTAAATGAGTTTAACAAAAATCATTAGATGAGTTATTTCATACATTCCATACAAGTCTGTCCACACACTAGTTAGATGAGTCTATCAACAAAAATTAAACCAGTTTGTCCATACACTGATTAGACAAGTCTATCAACAAACACTAGACCAGTTTGTCCATACATTGATAAGATAAGTTTAGAAAAATACATTAGATGAGCCTTTTCATACACAAATTAGACAAGTCTATTAATACACATTAGACAAGTTTGTTCGTTCAATGATTAGACAAGTCTACACATTATACGAGTGTGTCCATATACTTATGAAACAAGTATAGCAATACATATTAGAAAATTTTGTCGATGAATTGATTAGACGATTTTAAGAATACACATTAAACAAGTTTTTCCATATACTTCTTAGACGAGTATATAACAAAAAATATTACACGAGTTTAACAATATACATTATATGAAACTGTAGATACACTAATTAGAAGAGTATAACAAAAAGATATTTAATGAGTCATTTCATACATTGATCAGATAAGTTTATGAATACTTTGTTTAGATGACTTGTCGATGAATTGGTCAGACCAGTCGAGAGTAATATACATTAGATAAATCATTCATATATTGATTATATGAGTATAACATTATACATTAGAGAAACTTTTTCATAACAAATTTGATGAGTCTATTAATATACATTAGACAAATATGTTTATTCACCAATTAGATGAATCTTGCAGTATAGACGAGACTGTTCATACTCTAATTAGACGAGTTTAGTAATACACATTAGATGAGTCTATCCATGCATTAATTAGACAAGTGTTTTGTGTATAAAAAATAAAACAAGTCATTTCATGCATTAATTAACGAGTTTAAGAATACGCATTAGGTGAGTCTCTCCATACACTGATTAAACGAGTCTTGTGACATACATTAGATGACTTTTTCCATACACGGATTAAATGAGTCTAGTAATATACATTAAACGAGTTTATGTATACACATATTATACAAGTTTATTAATACATATTAGACAACTTTATCCATTCTTTGATTAGACGTGTCTTGCAATACACATTAAATGAGTTTTTCCATACACATTAGATGAATGTAGCAATACACATTAGATGAGCGTGTCCATATACTGATTAAACGAGTCTAACATCAGATATTAGATGAATTTGTCGATGCACTGATTAACATCAGATAAAATTTTGCTTGTTTGACCATGTTTGCTTAATATCAATATGTATGAACTCTAGAGATAGAATCATTCTATTTTTGGATTTGTTACATATATTAGTAAAAAATTAAATTTATTTATTATTTTAGTATTTTTCTTTTATTATAATGTAGAACATATATTAAAAAACTTAATAATATAATTATTACTAAAAGTAATTTATACATCCTATTATATTTTTCATTTAATTGATTATATTATCAATAGTTTATTATTATTTAATATATAGTATATTTTTCTTATGATTTTGTCACTAGTAGAGTTAGTGTAAAAGAGTGATATTCTCAACTTAGTTAAGCTTATATTAAATTTTTATTTTCTTTGGATACTTTTCTCAAGGTCTTTAAATTGAGTAGTTATATTGCTTTAGATAGGAATTACTTAACAAGAAATTATAGGTAAGGATAATTATTTATGTTTTGGATAGAAACCTTAGGATATATGATTTGGATTTAAAGGTGACTTGTTCATAAGGTTTTGATTTTTATGCAAAGATTATGTTTTGGTTTGAAAACAATTTAAATATTTAAAATTGAGTGAGAATATTATTTGAGTTTTTAATCATAGAGGATTTTTTTTTTAAATGTTTTGAATTTGATACTTTTGTTGAGATGTTGGTATATTGGCTAGATTATGCATGTTAAAGTATATAGTTTCTTCAAATGAGTTTTGAATACGGTATGGATGAGTAAAGTTAGTTTCCTATAGTTTTTCCTAAATTAATTTGAGTTTGATGTGGATATATATATATATATATATATATATATATATATATTTAATTTGAATGAACAAATTATG
>Ga0214543_1008964_pt1 | contig 15954 bp, 8 predicted proteins | sample CNSS2metaG_FD_160094 | JGI IMG/M metagenome (GOLD analysis project Ga0214543, IMG submission 160094) | Root nodule microbial communities from cowpea collected in UCLA plant growth center, Los Angeles, California, USA - CNSS2 | ecosystem: Host-associated > Plants > Roots > Nodule | place: USA... | reverse complement strand
TAAATATTAGTTTATTTTTCTAAAATATTTTGAATATTTAAAATATTTTTATATATCAATTTTAAAAATATTTTAGAATATAAATATTAGAAAAAAAATTAATAATTATATTCTTATAATATTTTAAATAATTATATTCTATTTAGAAATTAAATATAAGAATTTATTCAATTTATAATTAAATTTAATAATTTATAATTGAATTTAAAAATAATAAATTTAAAGGTCAATTTTAGAAAAGATATTAATATAATTTGTATAAAAGATATTAAATTTAGTGTCAATTTGAAAAGCACAAAATTGATTTATTTTAATAAAAATTGGAATTAAATTGAACAAAAATAACGAATATAGAGACTAAATTGAACAAAAAAAATAATACTACCACAAACTGACACGTGGCACTAGCATTGACACGTGACACAATTCATTTTTTTAAAATTTAAAAAAAAATTTAAAAAAAATTTAAAAAAAATCAAAAAAATCAGGAGCTAACACGTGGCATGTACTGTTCAAAAACATTAACTATTTAAACATCGGACCAAATTGACCATAATTTAACGAAAATGAAGACCTAATTGAACATAAAACGAAAATAGAGACCAAATTGAATAAAATCAAAATAAATAGGGACCAAATATATATTTAAGCCTAAAATGTTAATTGTTCCTAGCATAAATATTACTATATAGTATTTATTTTGTTAAAAGTGAAAAAGGCGATGCAAAAGATGATGGTGAGAAATTGCGGGAATTGCAAGAAGCGATCCATACCAAGCTTCCTATGACAGCCCTAGTGAAGAATGGAATTAAAGAGACGTTTATATTAAGAATATACAGATGTGCAGTTAATTAAGGTACATTGTGGAGAAAGACACATTTGATTCCTCATTACCCAGTAATAGTATGAAGCCAGATTTTAGTCATCGGCAAAATATCTCTCCTCTGCATCAATATTGGCCTCCCTCTGCCAATGATCGTCAAGGGTCTCATCATTATCTATTTTAGAGTAATCAAGATGCTCCTGATCTTCCCCTAAAAGAAACTTCTGCTGCATAATGTAGGTGAATTGATCCATCCTGTCCTCTAGTTCTTCTGCAGATATACTTGCTTCCAAATTAACTCTGCCCGGATTGGATAGGGTATCATTATTTACATCAGCCCCATTAAGGTGTCTCTGCCAGTACCAAATAACAACATAATTATTCACGTCTACAAAACACATAGTAACTCCCCATTTCCACAAGCATTAGGAGCATTGGATCCGAAAGCAATACACAGTTTAGGTATTAGTCAAACTATTCAAAACAAAGAATTCAACTAAGAGATACTATAATATAATCGCGTAGGGGGAGGGGTTATAATCCAAAAACAAATGCAAAAAAAACTTCATTGCTTCAATGTCTTCAATACACGGTGTTATCACTGGATTGCCATAATTAGGACATGCCAATAGTGACCATCATAAAAAGCAAGTCGGAGTTACTGCATATGAGATCAGTCCTCGTAAGCTAATTCACAATCATGTGGGTCAAATCAAATGAAGAAAATAGTACCATGAAGTGGATTCCAGATACTGACATGCGGTTGAAATCCAACAGATTTGAAGTCAGGGCTGAAGTATGCAGTTGATTTAGATTATTTATCAAAAAATCCTCTACCCTAACCCGTTATCTAAAGAAAATATAACCTTCAGAAAATAATTAATTAATTGCAACTTAATTGATACATTACTCATCAGTTAAATCTAATTAATCTCATAATACGTAGAAAAGCCATCTGAATCTCCCTCCTAACCCATCTGTTTAGATTATAAGCCCCTTCTCTTCCAACTATCACCACTGAACTAATTCTCGAACTACTATGTAACTCATTCTATAATCAGAAAATATCTTTTACATTATATACCCAAATATTTGCTAATTGGCACAAGTATATGTATTAATTGCTATTCACCTTATTCAGAGAGACCAACACAAAGTTGAATATCATGATTCACCTTTCTCTCTGAGTAAAGATGATGTAGGGTTTTAATTCAATAAAAATAAGAATATGCAAAAGCAGATTAACACTTCTAAATGTAGCGTGAAACAAATTTAGGCATATCCTCAAGAGCATTGGTACCAAAAGATAATAACGAGCATGCACCAAACTAAAGAGACTTACAATCCCACTAGTCATGTGGGGAAAAGGAAGGAAAGGTGTATACAGAATGTTCAGGCTTCGGTATCAAACACAACACATTGATCTAAGATCTTTATAGCTCATGAACATAGTAAACTAAATTTGTACACATGCAGTCTAAATCTGTGTATCCAGTATCTGTAGAAGACAATGACAAAGATGTAGTTGTTTACTTATTTATACAACCCAAGACAGATAGATGATGCTATTTTAAAAAAAAGGGTCTCGTTGATGCTGATAAATTGTTAGTCAACTGTTCTTAAATTGTTCAGCCAGGTTGCTTTATAAATTCTTCATTCAGGGCAATTTGAGTGTGCCGTAAGTCCCAATATAAATATTTTTTGTGGCAATGAACAACCTATGCTGCTTGAATAGTATGGTTCATTTAATTTTTAACTGTTTCGTTCTCTCGTTTAGGAGGATTCCTTTTCAACCCACATTTTCCTTTGTAATTTTCCTCTTCATCTTATTTTTACTTACATGCGATTAAACAAGAACAACAATAGCCTTGTTATCCGACCAAGTGGGATGACTATGCGAACCACACAATACCATTGGGCTCAATTAAAAACCAAATTCTCCAAGGATATTACTGATATACTAGTCAAAACAGAAGAAAATACAAATAAACACATGATTGATAGTTTAAAGATTAGTACCTCTGCAAGCTGTCCATTGCTACCACCTACTCTCTCTTCATCCACTTCCTCCTCCTCCTCCTCCTCTTCTTCCTCCTCCTCCTCCCCCTCCTCTTGAAATCTCTCATTACCAACCCAGTCTCTTTCCGGCACACCCATCCTCTGCTGCTCCCCTCTAATTTTTGCAACCAGCGCCGCTTCCTCACACCTCCTCATCAGAGTCTCCGACCACCGCTCCCCCGGCCTTGCCATGTTTCTGCTGCTCTGGTCCTGAAACTTGCCCACATACTCATGATGCAGATACGGTTCTCTCTCCCTCATGGCATCCTCAGAGAAGTAGTGCCCACCGCACACCAATCTATCCAAATAAGCCCGCCTCCGGTTCTTCACCGTCACCGACCTCATCTTCAACTCCTCCTCCGACGGGCTCATAATGCTCCGCAACCGCTTCATGTGCCAATTAATCTCATAATCGTCTTTCATCGAGTCAAATTCAGTAAGTTCATTGCACGTAAGCTGGGAACCGTATCGTTCTACACAAAACACAAGAATACATACAATTAACGTACTCATTATTTCGTCTCTTACCTAGGTTAGGGTTTAATTAGGATTCGATTACAGCAAGGAAAAATCGAGACACGCATATATGAATTGAACGAAGAAAAGTAAGAAAGTGAGAGGTGAGCATTAAGAAACCTAAGAAAAGAGCAACGTCTCTTGAGAGAAGATCGTGGAAAATGGCCTTGCGTTGAGAAGGGAGAGAGACAGTGGATTCGAGCGCGCGCGGAAAGTACAGGTTCTCCAAACATGACAATCTTTCTGAAATTCTCTCTTTCGCTTCCTCACTCAACGTCCTCGTCGTCTCATTCTTCTGCTCCATTTTTACTTCCTTCTTCTGTGTGCGACCAACATCGACTCTTTATATAGGTCCATTTACGTCCTTTGGACCCAAGGGCTTCTATCTGCACCTCCAAACAATTTTTCTCCACCCTAATTTATTTTTTCAAATTCTTACTTTGTTTCTTATTTAAAAGTAAACATATTTTTTCTTTTTTCTATTTAAGACACACTAATCTTTATCCAAGTTTTTTTTACTCTTAGGAGGTTAATATCAGTATTTTGTTTTAATGTATAAATATCAACATTCAGTATTTTTTTTATTGTATTTTGTATCCGTTACGAATGTTCATATATGATAGTTTTGTTCTTTTTTTTTTTATCTACGAATATATGAAATTCGGTTATTCGTTCGGTTATTCGTTTTACGGATGTCATTATATAAATTATTTTTATTTTTTGTATTTAGAACTTAATCTCCAATATTATGCTCTTAAATTTTTTATTATTTAAAATTGGATCTCTACGACCCGCCTAGGGATGTCAACGGGGCGGGTAGGGTATGGGTAGTAGCTCCCCCATACCCTATCCGCTGGATAAATATTCGTCGTCCCGTACTCGTACCTATATCCGTCGGGTATGTGTTATGCAGGTATCCGTCTATTTTTTTTCATATTTGCAGATATCCACGGGTACTCGCGGGTATTTACAAAATTATTTAAAAAATAAATATTTAATCATAAATTCAAATAAAATAAAATAAAATACATCAGTATCATAAATTTTAAATAAAGTTCAAATAAATTCAAGTTCATACCAGTCCAAATAATTATAAAAGTAGATATAATATGACATTCAACACAATGAAAATTCTTTAATTAGTGTTTTTGATCAAAAAGTTCACATTTTCCAATTGATTCCTAAAAAATAAACAAAATAAACAAATATTAAACCTCAATTGCTATGTGCCAAGTATTCTTATTTTGATTTCATCATTTGACAACAAGCATACCATAAACGTAATTGTCTATACATGATTTGATGTATATGCACAATTTCAAATAAAGAAAAGAGAAGAATGTCAAGGGGTGTACTTGGAAGAAGACAATGTACCAATACTTGAAGTTTGAAGAATGAAGACAGAAGACAAGATGTACAATTTAGAAAAAATAAAATTTTTTATATATATATATATATATATATATATATATATATATATATATATATATATAAGGGTACTTTTGTGATTAAAGTTTAGTGGATACGAGTAACCACGGGAACGGATATTATGATATCCGTACCCGCCCCGTTAACATGCGGGTATTAAAAATACCCGTACCCGCGGGTAGCGGGTATCCATTTTTAATATCAATTTTCTACCAATTGCGAATTTTATTCGTGGATATCCACGGGTAAGGATTTTTTTGACATCCCTAGACCCGCATTAGGTTTTAATTATTTTAGTTTTAAACATGATGTCCAAAAAAAAGTTAATTATTAAAAAAAACCCTAAACCCTAATTAAATTAAAATATAAGAAATAATTTATTTAATATAATTACACTTTAAATATTTATTTTAAATATTATAAATTAAAATATACTTTATTCTTCTAAATTTTAGTTTAATAAAAATTAAAACAAAATTTATTAAATATTTTAATAATGTAATTAAAATTTTTAATATATGCTAACTGGATTAGAAAATCCGATTAACATATTCTTTTAAAATATTTTCTTAATCTAAAATTTAATAAATAATTTAGTTAATATAATTGTTTTTTAAATATATTTTTAAATAAATATAAAATAATATTATTTTATTTTTTTAAATTTTAATTTAATAAATATTTTAAAATAAATTATTAAATATTTTAAAAAATTACTAAATATTTTAATTAAATTAATTTAAATTTTTATATAATTTAATATATTAACTTGATTTTCAAATTCGATTAATATAATTTTTTAAAATGAACATTTAAATTAAAATTTGTAAAATAATTTATTCATTATTATTATTTTTTAATTTTATTTAAAATAATATAAAATAAATTATATTTTATTCTTTTAAATTTTAATTTTATAAAAATAAAAAGAAATTATTAAATATTTTAAATAATTTAATTAAAAGTTTTAATATAATTTAATTTATGTTAACTAAATTTCAAAATTCGATTGAATGCTTTTTTTAAATACTTTTTTAGTTAAAATTTAGTAATTATTTTAGTTAACATAATTATGCTTTAAATATTCATTCAAATTAATATAAAGTAAAATATATTTATTTTTTATTTTATTTTTATTTAATAAAATTTAAAAAAAAATTATTAAATATTTTAATTAACACAATTTAAAAAAATTGTATAGTTCAATATATATTCACAGGATTAAATTTGGTTATCATAATTTAAGTCTCTGATAAAATTTTGTAGTATTTAGTATCTAATGAATATTGATGGTAACTTTCTTGGTTAATGGAATGAGTGATATGACTCTTAAAGAGGCTTACAGATTATTATCTTACCATGTTATCTTATAAACTTCTATCTTGGAAGAGATAGTTTATTAGATTGCGTGTTAAGAACATTGTTTCGAAAGTTCATTTTCCTTTTTTTTAATTATGGAAATTCAACTCTACTAAGACAAAATGCTAATAAGTGATATATAAATATTTTAAGGGAATGTTAGTTTTGGGGAAAATTTTATTTTATCTGACATATAAGAAAATATAATTATCATATTTAAGCTTTTAAATTAGATTTCCAAGAAACAACGATTTTAACAATAAATATTTAAGTTAGTCTCTGATTTAGTGATTATAAAAAATTAGTGGTGGCACATAACTTAAAACTAAAATTTTAGTTAAAATAAAAGTCTTAATTAATACATTATTTTTTATATCATAAAGTTCATACAAACTTTTTCAAATAATACTTTTATTTTAACTAAATAGATCTTTAGTTGTTTCTAAAAGAAAAAAAATATTGTATTAAACCCTTGTACAATTATAATTTTATTATTTTAATTCAAAATTGTATAACTATAAATTTATAATTTTATTATATGAATAAAATTTGAAAATATATAATAACTTTATATTTCACAAAATCATAATTTTATAATTATATAATTTTGAATTAAAATATTAAAATTATTAAATTATAAAAATATAAAATCACACAATTATAAAATTTTAAAATAATAAAACAATGAAATGACATGTGGCGACAACTGAGCAAAATGACATGACAAGATAATAATCACGTCAGCCACTTAATAGACAACACCAAGTTAATAGAAAAAGTTAATGATGTTGAGTAGAGTAGGGGCTATGAATTGATTCCATCTTATCTTCTTCTATTACATCACTACCATCTTGTTCACTTACTCTGCAAACCATTCAATGTCCGGAAAGTACTATTTCTATGTAGATCTAGGTTCATTATTGAATCATTAAAACTTAGGACTTCAAATCCAGTGTGATTCCTCAACTCCTGGTTGAATGATCCTTACTTTAGTGTACACGACTCGTTGAATGAATCCTTGTTTTCATGTGCAATGAATCCTTGTTCACTAGTACAAGTATGATGATTTGATTGGACCGCAGTTTAAGACTAGTTTTCCAACTCAATTCAAACTAGTTAAATAGATGGGTGATCAAGTCATCATTAAGCATAAATCAAACCAGAAACAATTGAATGAAAGCAAAGATAAATAAATACCCACAAAGTAGAAATGTATAAAATAAGAATTGATTACATCAAACCTAGACATGAGAATTAAGCTACTCATAGGATATTACAATACAATTCCAACAGCATCTATGCATAAGATTTACACTAAGAGCATCTTTCTCGAGCCTCACAACTCCATTCTCTCCTACTGCTATGTTTCTAAGACTCCACTCAATGCCTAGAATGAAGACATGAGGTCTTTATTTATAGGAATTTTTGGGTAGTGTTCAACCCAATTTTTGGTGCTCTCCACAAGGGTTTCTTCACAAATGAGTTTCCTTCTCAGCTCAGCCTCTTATCCTAGTGCTTAGCACTTGACCTTTCCCTATCAGGAAAGTTTTCTTGGCTGCTCAACCTCATGGATTTGTGCTTTAGATTTCCTTCAAAGAAGGTCTCCTGATGAGGCTCAACTCCAATTTGTTGTACTTAACCAGAAAGTCAAAATATGTTATTTTGTATTTTCTATTTCCATGGCTTAACGCTAGTGACCGTGACTCAGCTAAATACTTGATATTTTCTCTTATATTCACTGCAAAAAAGTAAAATATGATTACAATTCTTCAAACTCCAATTTTTAATGCCTCATTTTGTATCTTAAGCTTAAGGAGGTTTGTTTTATACATAAATAAAATAATTTGATACATGATAAGTATCAATTTCAAATGAAAAATTTACTTATTATTGACACTTAATAGACAACAGCGGGGACCACTCAATTGAAAACATTAAATTTATTGAGTACTCAATAAACCATAACAATTTATTAGAAACTCAATTGAAAGTTCTCAAATTTGTTATGGACTTAAAACATAATCAAGCCGTTCAAAAATCAAGACAATCATATGTGGACATGTAACAAACAAAAATTAAGAAAAAAAATACAAAATATTTGTCGACATCCGTAAAACAAAACAAAGAACCAAATGTCAACGTTCATAGGAGTAAAAGAAGTTGGGATCGGAGTTATTGTACTTTAAATAAGAGAAAGAACAAATATATTTATTTTTAATTGAGAGACAAAGTAAGAATTAAAAAAATAATAGGATAAAAGAAAAAATATTTGGAAATACAAGAAGAAGTCCCCTTAGACCAATCTTACAAGTCCATTTTGCCATATTTCGAAAACAGGTTTTTAACGTAAAATCGAACTACAAAATTATATTCTTTTTTAATTATTACTTTTCATGATTTACAATTTTTAATAAATAAAATAATATTTTAAAATAAAATATTGATTATTAACATTTTTTTAATAAATAAAACTCTTCGAATGAATATTTCATTGATTCCATTTATTTGAGTACAGTAAAAAGCTATGGTGTTTATACAGGAATGAAAATAACAAACTATAATAACTTGTAGTGGACCAATTAAAAATGATTATTATTTGATAATACCCTTCAAGCAAAATTATGAACGTTTAACAGTCCTAGTTTAGAAACACATGGTGTGAAAAATTTGGGATGAGGAGCTTCAGTGAACATTTGAGTTAGTTAGGAAAAAAAAAAAGAGTAGGTAACAAATGAAGAAGATCACTTTTTCATAAATGATATGAAATTTTGGATGCCAATTATATTACAAATTGATTGTGGCAATGGAAATTTGGGCAGCAAGAAGAATTTGTAAATCAATTAATAAGTAGTGAAACAAGAGGAACTAAATATTGCTCTTTTTCCCCTTTTCGTAGTCTTTGAGCCTTTTCAATTAATTAATCTCAAAATATATAAATAAAACAACAACACAATATATAAACATATGACATGATTGAGTAATTGATTTCACAAATATCAAAAGAAAAAGTAATTTATATTTCAATTAAAACATATACACGTGCTCAATTATCAATATATTTAAATGTCACTATGTCATATCAACATAAAGTTGAAAACAAAATAAAATAAACCTTCTAATTATCAATATCATCTCCTCTTGAAAACACGCTACAAATATATAAAATATTTTAATTAAGGGATAAGTCAAATGAAAAGACACGTTCATAATCCATCATGATAATTCCTTTGATACCAATGGTTAGAACCAAACTTAAATTTAAGTATTTGATGAAAAATTATCATTTTAATTACGAGAACTAAAAATAAAAGCATACATGAAATCATAATAAGTGACAGATCAACACATACTCTCTTAATAGAACCCTTTAACTATGTCTCTGTCTCTTATTATAATGGAATGTCAAAATAGAAAAAATGTAGTAAAATATTAAAACATAACCTATTTATTGACAGACAAAATTATTATTTTCACATATTTATTTACTCATTACAAAATAGAACTACACTTTAATTATCCTATATAAAATATCAAAATTGACATTGTTGGATCACTTTTAATTTAACACAACAATTAACCCTTTAACGATGTCTTTAATTATGACTTGATAGTATTAAAACCATGGTTGAAACGATTATGTTATATACTCAATCCATTTGTTTATTCATTATTTAATGATGTATTTGAAAACTTCATACCATAATTTGTGAAAAAGCTGTTTTTCTATAGCTTTTACCTAAATTTACGAAGGTGAGATCTAAAAGTCAATCAAAGATGCTATTAGTTTAGTTTGACTCTTTACGAACGAAACCGGACACACCCTCGGCAGTTGAGGTCATTCTGTCTTATCAAAATTAATCCTGTCCCATTGCTTTTCATTTTTCAATACTTCGTTTAGAACTGCATCATCCTGACGTATTTCCTTTTATTTTTCTTTTCAGATTTTTACCACGGCAAATTTCTGTTTTTGTTTTTTCTACCATTTCTAATCTCTTTTTACAGACTTAATTATATACATATTTTATAAATTTTTAATAAATTATCTTATATCAATTTCTAAACTATATTTTTGTGTTAATTTTCATTGAAGAAGCCAGATCAATTGATCATTGACAGTTAAAATATTAACCTTTTTCGCCGAATTAATGTAACGCTACCCTTCGTGATTTCATTAACGTTTTACTAGTCATACGGATTTGATTCTAAATTCTAAATTCTAAATTCTAAACAGACCTTTAAGTTCAGTTTGGTGTTCTTCCAACCTGTTCTGCACACAAAGTTGTACAACTTTTGGATTCCACAAGCTGTTATTTTTTCATTGCAACTCTTGTTAAACATCTCTACTGAAAAATCCCTTAGAAATAAAGGGTCTACAAACAAGCACCAGCATGACATGTGACTAGAAAAATTCAATGCCAACTTCATTTACAATTAAGGCTAACTTGACTAATCAAATAAGGCTCCCTATATTTCACTCTTTCTTCAATACATCCAATTCTCCCACAAATCCCATAACCTAAAAGCTTTGTACTTTATGCAGCAACTTCATCCACGTTAGAGTTAAAAATAAAACTTGGGAAAGAAGTTGTTATGTCCCTGCATTTTCAGGATTAACAAATTATCGCATATCCAGAATATAAAAATATGTACCAAAGTAAATTCAGATGTACCATTAAAAATAATTCAGCACATACCTCAGATAAGGTAGGGTCATGATTTTTAATAGTGATGGATTCTTAGCAACAAAATTTGCCCACTCCTCCATGTCTATTTTCCCATCTTCGTTTAGGTCAGCTTCCAAGAAAGTCTACACAAAAAAAATCCAATGACAGGCTCAAGACTTTTATTTAGTTTCTGATAATTGATGCTAAAAAAGACAGCGCACAACATGGTAACAATATAATATATATTTTTTCCATAATGCGGACAAGATATCTATTGTTACTTTATATTATACAGGAATTCTATAATAAGCATAAGTCACCTTGTTCAGAATTGTTTCTATGACATCATCTGCCAACTTCATGTCCGATTCATAAAGAAGTGCAATTAACATTTCTTTAACCTGAAACCACAAAAAAGAAAAATGAATAAATTCAAATTATAGGACAGTAATGCAGATGCTGCAAATGGATGCCACGACAAAATACACCAAACCAAAATGTAAATTATCACATCGCAGCAAAGATCTATATATGCGTAGGTTAGCACTTATTTTGTTTTGTAGCAATGAGCACTTAGTTAGCATGAAGACAGATGAATAAAGAATCACCATCTTACCTCTGAACGCTCTATGAAGCCAGTATTGCGCAAATCATAGAGCCTAAATGAAACTGAAACACGGTACCAATCGACCCAATGTATCAGAATGGCTAGATCACGCAGTAAGGAATTTAGGATAAACTGAGTTGAGGATTTGACTATTAACTTACAGGCTATCTTGTCTTCTAATGACACATTTGGATGGAAAACATTGAGCGATCTAACAAAGTCTTCGAAGTCAATGACTCCCTTCTTCTTGACATCAAAGAGATCAAAGATCTGCACGGACCGTATCAATGGAGAGGAAATCTAGTCAAATGAATGATTACTTCATAGAGATGCCCCGAGAATGACAGTGACATAATCAAATATAATCTCATACATAAATTTGACAATAAACTCGATGGAAGAACATGGTTCACAATAAATGTTACAGGCATATGCTGAAAGGTAAATCTAGTGAGTTTCTTTAAGAAGATCAAATAAAAACATAATATTTCTTCAATACCCTACTTTTATTGCAAATTGCTGATCCAGAGATCACAACGACGATTTCTTTTTGACAGTCTATAGTCATTCACAAATGCTTGCAAGAAACATAAGCCATACTACTAGCAAGAGAGCAAAAGCAGGATAAGTGTATAGTACCCGAGTTGCAAAGATGTTTTCCTTTTTCTTGTTTTTGAAGATTGCCAATTGAAATTCTTCCTGCAAAGAAAGAATATCCCAAACCACAATATGGACACCGAATTCCATGTGAGAACAAGTTTGCTTAGGACAATAATATACATGAAGCTTTTTTTATCAAATATATGAAAGAAAAGCTTAACAAAAGTGATATTCTATTACAGATAATTCGTGCCTGGAAATATCATTAAGAAAATAGCAACCGATTATCCTTATATTACACATGATTGATTAATTGGAATATCCCAAACTGAAGTTAAGTACGAATTAAATTCTTGACAAAATTACAAATGCAAATATGACCAAATCTCTCATGACAAAATACTCATTGCAAGAGATGTCAGAATATGACTACAAACAATAAAAAATACCAATCTTCATAAAACAACCTAACGCAGAAAATAGAAAATGAAAAAAAAATCTAAGTCGTACCTTGCTTATCAGTCCATCATCGATAACAGAACTGCTGATGCTCCTAAAAAGCTCATACAGTGCTTCAACCTCACTAACAGTAACTGGGAAATGGAAAACCAAAATTATACACAAGTTTAAATTAGAAAAACTACATATGGAGAAATAGACAACAATTTTATAACAAATGCATCATTAGATGGAAACATTGTTCTAAATAATTGACTGGTAACAGAGCACAAGAAAACTATTGCATCCATTTCAATTGATACAATGACACAAATAAACTGACAACTCACTCCAATTTCATTACTTAAATTTGCAAACTTACAGTTGGTTTTGAAAGAGTAGAAAAGTTTGTAGTAAATGGAAGAAAATAGAAGCTTTTCTGCTTATGTCAGTGACAGAATGGAAAGATCGAAACTAATGGAAGACTTAGGGAATCTAATTTAACAAAGAAGATGAGAGGTTCTTCTTTATTCTCTTCAACTTTGCAAGCGACCAACAACATTTTCTTCGATTTACTTCACTAGCTAGATACAGAATAACTAAAATTTAAATTATTGCCTTACATTTATGTACCCACAAATGCAGTAATATTGACAGAGCATGGTCTTTTCATCTTAATGTAGCCCAAATTAAGATTGAATAAGATTTGGTATGACCAAGGGGAACAGCCCACTTTCAACAATACACATTTGATACAAATTTGCAATCTTTCCCATTCCCAAAACCTCACAGGCGCTGAAAACATACCATACATAACAGCAAGCCCTTACAGATAAAATACTACAACCTTCTTTTTTCACGATCAGTATTATACTTATGAGATTTGTCAAGCAAGAGTGCAAGGCCAAAAGTAAATTCACAAAAAGCAACTCCTCTTAAGGAAATACAGTTAGAATTCAATAAAAAGTCACATATGATTGTACAAGAATTAAAGCTTTCTGGAAGCGTTGATCAACTTACAAGCAGTCTCTGATGCAAGAGTTACTGTCTTCTCCTGTGCAGGAAATTTTCTTTTAGGCCGAGAGACGAAACAGCCCATTTATGGATGAAATGCAGGTAAGGAAGCACGGTACAGGACCAGCGCTCAAACTTACCTGAAATATATATCATCAAAACCATCTTAACCATTCCAACCCAATTGAAACAACACAGTATATAATAATAAATAAACAATTCAACCCTACAATAATACACGGTGAATTAACTAAAAAACTAAGTTATTTTTAAAAAACTAAAAGAAATAACGAGAAAACTAAACCAATGTCCCAGCACTCTATGTCAGGAGCAATAATTGATAATTAACAAATGAAGGCTATGAGCTCAGGTGTCACAAAGAGACATAATTTATGTAATTATTGACAAAGACTTTTTCAAAAACAAGTTAGAACCATAAGAAGCAAAAGGGGCAAATAACAAACATATTGAGTAATCAAGAAATAAAAAATTTGACTTGAATTCGGATTTATCCCATTACAAGCAAGATGAAATAATCCTGAAAACTTAGAGAACAATCAACATCACATAATCCCATCGACACGTGACACAAGCCAGACTTATTACTTTATTTCCATAATCTGGAAATCACAGCGTACAAAAGGAGTCATGAAGATCAACATACAAAAAATATGTCAAAAAAACAAAAAATGAAAGAAATCAAGAAAACCCTGAAGCCTAATTGTTCATCAAAAGAAAAGAAAAACCACAACAACATGAAACCCACATTGTCCTTCCTTTTTCCCCTCCCATAAACCCCATCAAAGACAGGGGCGTCTAAATCAAAACAAGAGAAACTCGAGAAACAAAAATAATGGAATCCTCACAGAGTAAAAATGAGCAAATCGAAGCACTGCGAAAAAGATGGAAAAGAAACTGACCCTCTCGAAAAGCGTGTTCAGAAAATGGGCATATGAGTGAGTTTGGAGAAAGAGGTAGAGAGAGAAACTTGGGATACGCGGAGATGTAGAGAAAGAGCGAGAAAGAAAAAGATACTGTCTTATGCTATGTATGTATCTTTGTTGTGAAGATGGCATATTTATTACCTTTTATAACTATTTACATAAATAAATATATATATGTCATTTGTTTGGAAAAAAATATATTGTATAATTTAGAAATTCATGCTGTTCTTGTCTGAACTGTAGTAAAGTTGGAAACGCTAGTTGAACGTGTTTCTTTGGAAAATTGTTAAGGGTTCGAGTCAGATCAGTTCAACTGAAATTAAGAAAAAAAATTATTTATCGTAGTTTTTAATTTAAATAGAGTTTGGAGGCTAATTTTGTTTGACGTGATGAAAAAAAGTGGCGTTTACACAGCTTTTCACAAAAAAAAAGCTGGTTTGTTGTTGGAAGGAGCAGCGGCACATCCCATACACAATTTCATGAATAAAATGCTTAATAACTATTTTTTTAATTAATTTGTTTAAAAAATTGTGATATTGATATTAAGTAAATAATAATTATACATATAAAAAAAATGGAATCATTGGGTATCATTTGGAATATTCTCATTGTTAAATGGGGATTTTCCTATTTAGTCAATTGCTATCTCACATGGGTTTCCTCTCACTCTGTTTGTTTTCCCATTCTATTGTCAAACCAAATAATCACTTATTCAGTTACGGAAGATAAAAAACAACATACTTGTTCACTTACCTCGTTTTGAATATTCCCAACGTTGAATCAACTAAGCACTTTTTTTGTCCACAAACAAGGATGAAAAAAAGATAAATTTGTTCACTTACTTCCTTATGGTATGGGTATTTATCCGCCTCATATTATGCTAATTATTAGTAAAATTGTGAGAAAAATAGAAATATTATCAACAATTGAAAAGATAAATAGACCCTCTTGCCTGTCAAATATGAAAAAATAAATTAAAAATACATAAATATCAAAAGTAAAATTAATTGATAATTTCATGGAGAAAAACTTATATGACAAAAGATATTTCTTTACATGAAACAAAAATACGGATAAAATAAAACAGGGAATATAAATGTGTTAGATTAGTAAATAAATTAAATAAGCAATCCAATATTTAAAATTGAATACCAGATATTATTACATGATAAAAATTAAAAAATAAATATAAATAATTAAATACGTATCTTATAAATTGATTTAATTCAGTGAATTGAAGATTTATATTTTCTAAGATGAAAAAAAAATGTCATTTAAAGATATGAATGAACTTCATATATATGGACCGGTGAAAAGAGTAAAAATTTACGCAGAAAAAAAAAACAAAAGAAACAAATCATCACATATAGAGTAGAATAGAAAAGTGGCCCTTTTTGAAATCACTTAATGAATTAAATGTATTTTAAAATTTTAAATAATATATATATATATATATATATATATATATATATATATATATATATAAAACAGAAAATATATATA
>Ga0214543_1008963_pt1 | contig 15955 bp, 6 predicted proteins | sample CNSS2metaG_FD_160094 | JGI IMG/M metagenome (GOLD analysis project Ga0214543, IMG submission 160094) | Root nodule microbial communities from cowpea collected in UCLA plant growth center, Los Angeles, California, USA - CNSS2 | ecosystem: Host-associated > Plants > Roots > Nodule | place: USA... | reverse complement strand
GTGCGCGAAACAAAAAAAGTCTCTATGGCTTCGGTTCTTTACAACCGAGACCAAACTTTTGGTCTCGTCCCAATATGCCTCGGGTCTAAAACCGAGGCAGAATGACGAAAATAACCGGGGCCAAAAGTCCTTATTGCACTGGTGCTAATATCATATTTATTATCACAATAAAATTTCATCAGTTCATTTTATTTTAATCTCAAGTCTTTCAAGATGATTTTCAGCCATACTAGTTTACAGATTCTTTGTGCTATTTAAGACTGGCTCAAGGATAAAGTAAGTAAAGCATCCGCTTTAGGCTTTCAGAAAATAAATGTCTCAAAATTATTTCTTTTACTACTAATGTTTCTTTATTAAATTAATTATAAAATTATGTTTAAGAAAAAAATGTCTCATTTTTTTAGTGCTAATTAATATACCTCTATTAAACTAATTAGAAAATTATGTTTAAGATAAAAAAAAACCTCAAAAAAATATTTTATTACTAATATAGCTCTATTAAATTAATTATAAGTTTATGTTTGGGAATAAAATAAAATAAAATAATTATTAGTGTATGTTAATTTTTATTGGTAGTAAAAATAATAATTAATGAATTAAAACATCTTTTTAGTAAATTATAATTTAGTTTACAAGAAAGAGAATAATTAGTTATCTTTATTCTCTTATAATCAATTTGGATTTTATTTTCCTTTTGCATCTCAATGACTTCTCTTGCCTTTCCTTCCTTTCTTCTCTACTAAAAGTCATTTTTTTGTTGGTTTTGATAGATTACATTCCTTAAATCTCTTAATTTTCATGTTGCTCGTGTGTACCAATTTTTTCATCTCATTTCTGGTTAGTATGTTTTGTCTTTCAATTTGTGTTGTTGTTATTTTTATTCTGTTTTGGATTTGTATTAGAATTAAAAATGTGTTTCTTTTGTCAATTTTATTTTTTGGTACTTTTCGATTTACAGGTTTCAAGAGTTTTTATTTTTTTTGCATATATCTTGATGAAGAACTAAATTTTTCTACAAAACTATTAATTAGATTATGGTTTAGTTTTTTGGTGGATAATAGATTAATTGAAACATAATTCAACGTTGGGTTTTCTGTAGAAAGATAATTCAAGTTTAGGGAAAAAAAAGACTTACTGTCAAATTGAGAAGAGCAATAATTTTTTTTAATTATTTTATGAATGATTAATCTTAAAATAAACAACTCTATAGGAAGACGTTGAGACTTAGGTTTGTGAAAAAGTTGAGACTTGAGAATAAAAGAGACTTGAGACTTCAAGATACTGCAACAAGAATCATGTTTTATATAAATAATATATAATATGAATTTAATTTTTCTAATTTCAATTTTCAGTTTAACAATTTCTTTATTTTAATTTTGTCTCTTATTGCTAAAATAATCAATTTCCTAATTTTCAAAATCACGTAGTGGATCATAGATTCTCACTTTTCTTTTTAACTCCATTAAACCAATCTTATTTCTCGATATTGATAGTTATGAATACCGGAGTTTTGATTTGTGAAATGGTAATTATTTAAAATTTATATTATTAGTTATTTAAAATGAATTTGAATAGATTCCTATAGAATAATATAAAAACTATAGTTGAATCAGAATTAAGTGCATTAAGGAAATGGAAGAAGACACTTCCAAAGTAAATAATTTTCATTGCATATACTATACTAAATTTATGTATTGTAATATATTTTGAATTCCTAAACCTTCCAAATTTGTTCTATAAAGTGACAAAGCTAATTGTTAGAGCAAGAAAAGATGAGTGAAGGAAAGACAATAAAGGACAATACCCAACTCTTATATTTATCTTGAAGTCTAACTTTTTTGGGTCTCCTTGAAGAAACTTTGTTAGACAAAGGATAAATACATGTAACATTATCGTAAGAAATTTTGATTAAAATTTGTTAGACAAAGGATAAATAGATGTAATATTGTTGTGAGAAATTTTGATTAAATGTTTTACAATAAAGAATAAAATATAAAATTATTTTTGTTTCTAAAAATAAGATCTTAAAAAATGTAGCTCCTTTGTTGGATAATATATATGTACAAATATAATATATTATAATATATTATATTATATTATATTATATATATATATATATATATATATATATATATATATATATATATAAATAAAGACAACAAGAAGTTATTGAAGAACAATTTAGGTAGAAAAAGATTTCTATACTGATTAAAAAAAAGAAGCGAAACGTCTACTTCTCTTCCATGATATGGGTCCTTCACGAATATGCAACCTCTACTCATTTTGCCAAAGGAGCAATCCTTATTTTCCAAGAATAACCATCTACATCTACTAAAGTTCCTACCTCGGACCACATGACCCATATCTTAATTCTTGATAACTCAATTTTTATACTCTCATAAGTTTTATTGTACTCTATTAGGATCTTTATTTCTTTTACCAATCACTTTTAGCTTAGTTTATACACACTCTGTGTTGATACCGCCCGACACCAATTTATGGGTGCCCAGCGCAGCTGAAAAGTGGTAGTCCCTGTTTCGTCAATGCCTAACACACTCAATGTTTGCCCAACGTAACCTTCAACTTTGACCTTTACTAATTATTTTGTTCATAACTTTCTCTACTTACTTGTGTCAATTGAGTTGATTCTTTTTGCATTGGGTTCTAGACTCAAAGAGTTATAACTTGAACACTAGAACATAGCTTTTTGGAGCTCAAGACGAGACACAGTTTAAAATTTGCAGATGTTTACAAAGATTGATTGCCAATTTTAGTTTTTCTTTGTATGGGTAATTTTGTAATTTTGTAACAAGAAGCATGTTAAGAAATATTCAAATGGGTTTGTCTCAAAATGACCAAAATCCTCATGGGCTTCAAATGTTATTCTCATGGGCCAAGAAAGATGTTAAAATATGAGAGGATGCATGTTGGAGCATTAGAGTAGACTTTATTTTTGAGCCACATGTTAAACCATACTTTATAAAATAAAAAGCCAAAGTACATTGTTGATTAACTTTCAAATTGGGCTAATTCAAGCCCAATTGAAAGGCTTGGCCGAGAATGGCTTAGAGAGCACACTTGGAGCTCACACTTGTCTCATGGTGCAAGGCATGGAGAGCATGAATTGTCACTTGGCACATGATCCTTCACTCTATTGCATCACACGGATATAAGGATAGCTTGCTTTCCAAGCCAAGTTTTGCATTTCATTTCATGTTACATTTGTGTTTCATCTTGGCCGGCCATCCTACTATAAATGGGGCATTCCACCATTTGTATTGACTTACTCTTTGCTTGGTAATAAAATGATGTTGAGATCACTCCACACTATTGTCTTAAGAGTCATTGCTAGACTAAGCTTCTACCTTAGCTCCTCTAGCCTCCTTCCCTAGGATAGGTCTCCTTCCTAAAACTTCATCTCCACCACACCATACCATAGCTATATGAGTCTTCAAACTTGTCTCCATTTCCATCATTCCGGTGCATCCATGGAGCTCTCCCTCTCCAAATTGACGCTTGGAGCTCCATCACAAGCATTGTGTGATAAAGATGGAATGGTTCAAAGAGAGTGAAATTAGGTCAATTTGGTGCTTTAGTGAAGAATGACAACCCTAAGAGGGAGGCAAATAGCACATGAGATTTGGGGACTAGTTTAGAGTTTCTACTGATTTGAATTCAATTTCCAACTATTTCTACATATTAGAATGTATCTCCACATTTTGTTTCATTTCAATTTCTTGTTATTACTTTCTTATGGAGATAACACATTTCAACTTTATTTATTTTTCAGCATAGTTTTATGTTCCACTTTAGTTTTCAGCGTTGTTTTGTGTTTTTAAATTACAGTTTAAGCATTCAATGTTATAGTGTTATAGTTTTCCATTTACATTGTTACTTTTATGTTGTTCCTTGTTTTGCATTTTCATTCATGTTACTGTACTTTTAATTTGTACTTGCATTTTATTTTATAGTTTTGCTTTGCTATCACAAGTTTACGTTTGTAGACAATTTCTATGACTGCACCTATGTCTTTGTGTTTCCTTTACACACTTTCTTGCATTTCATTTTCAGTTTTTAGATTGCACTTTGGTTTCTATTGTTCATTTACTTTTCATTGTTTTAATATCCCAATTTTTGTTTTGTTGAGAAAGAAATTATTTATTGAATTCAATTGAAATATGTTCCTTGGATTGACACCTAGGTTGAACTCTATGCTAGATTATTTAAGGGAAGAAAGTTAGTTTTTATTTAATGAGGATTGTGCGACACAGCCTCTATCAAAATGGCTAATTAACATCAGGTTTTTTTTCCAACAAGTGTAAACTAAGCAATTAACCAGCTAAAATGAAATGCAGTGAATGAACATGTGATTTGAACATCAGAATCTATCTATAACAATGCTAATTAACAGTTGGAACAAAAAATTTCATGAAATCAAGAGCATGAATTCATATCTCCAATTCTTGCCAATTCTAGAAAGCATAAGTTCTTGAGGAGAGGTACAAACCAGAAATAAGAATCCAGTGACAAAATCAACAGTACAAGCATGATGTGAATGTGTAAGAATCATAGAAGCAGTGATTAAAACTGGAAACTAAACATATATAGGATCTGAAAATGCATATTTAAAACCTAAATTGGCAACTTACAAAATTAACTAACTAAACTAACCTAACTGCCAAATTGCAAGATTTGTAACACGGTGATTAAAACTAAAAATTAGCATTCAAACTAAGCACGTAAGATGATTAGAAAGTAAAATGAAGAAGAAGAACTGGAAATAGCACTTGGAAATAGAAAAAACGTAATTGAAAGGCATGAACAAAATGTATACTAGTAAACATAGCAGAAATATAAATTTCTAGCATTTTAATCGGGGAATTTGAAAGACAACGTGGAAAACATAGTTTTGAATCCAAAAATTGCAATAGAAGAATGTAATAGAAGTCGAAGAACTTGAATTAACTGCTGAAAAATAGAGTTCAGCAAAGAAGTTGCCCTTATTAGCCAAAGATGAGCATGAATAACACTAGAATCAGAATTTGTAAATCCTAGCAAAGAAATGAGAAAGTGACTTTTCGAAGGTTCTATGAAAGTGTTTGAGAGAATAAGAGATGAAATGAAATTTGTGAAATGGTGAAAGTTAAGTGGTCCCCCACACCTCCCCAGTGAACTTCTCAAAAACAGTTTTATATAGCCATCCTAATTAACCACACTAGCTTTGGTTTCAATTTAGCTATCACAACTAGCCAAAAGCTTCTCCATATGTTAAATAAAGCAAAGAAGTAAGAATCTAATTAAAACATGGAGACTTAAGCTGAAAAACACGTTGCACATTGAAAATAGAATATCAAAGCTAGTAAATTCAATTAACTCATTTTCCTACAATTCAATTAAAGACTAAACTAAAATAACTACTTAAAAAGTCAAAATTAACTCATTTTCCTATAAAGTCTATTATTTATAAGAAAAACTGAAAAAAGGATTAAACCAAAAGAATTAAAAGCAAAATTATGCCAAAAGAAGTGCTCTTATGAATCTAAATCATGTCAAATTGGGACTTAACAACTTCTCATCCATCTTCAAGTATCGGGTCAGGTTCAGAACGACCGGAATGGTATACAACTCCCCATCCTTCCGAAGTATCTGAGGTGTAAAGGTTGAAAAAGTTTGCTAACTCCATTCTAAATACTTACTTGTCAAACATTTTCAATTGTTTTGTTTTAACTAGTTCTCTTGTCTTTTCAATTTTACATTTGGTGTTGTCTATTTGCATCTAACCACTTTAGCTTCCACTCTATCGCTCCACTTTTACATCATCTTTATGACCTGCGTAATAATTTATGGCTTGACTTATATTTGCAAAATAAATAACTTCTTGATTTTGTTTTAGCTTTACCAATAAATAACCCTAGTCATGTTGAATTTGATTTAAACCGACTTTTAAGGCTACCTCCCAGCCGAGCTAAGTTAGTCTCTTTAAATAAGTCTTCCCCACTCTCAAGTCCAACTTCAAGTAGTAGCTTTAAACGGGTCTTCCTTGTCGCCAAGCTCTTTAAACGGCTCTTTCCCGACCCCCAAGTCGAGCTTGGAGTAGTAGCTTTAAATGGGTCTTCCACATCCCAAACTGAGTTTGGACTAGTCGCTTCAAATGGAGTCCCCACTCCCTAGCAGAGTTGAGTTAGTAAATTTGAACCTCATGAATGAATTTTGAATATAACTACAAAAAGTTACTTATCTGCATAACAATTTCAAAAGTTATATCCAGTAACAATATATATATATATATATATATATATATATAAAAGATTAAGAATTTCGAAAATAATACCTAACAATATTCTTAAACAAACAATTTAATAACTAAAAACATTTAATAAAATACTAATATTTTATCAAGTATATTTAAATCTTAGTCTAATAATAAAATAATCTTAATTTATTATTTAAACACCATATAAAATAATGATATTGAGATTTTGAAAAAATTAGTTTCTTAAAGCATCTCATTTATTTATAATATTATTTAAAAAGATCATAAGAAAAATATATTTTAACTTAAATGGCACAAAATATATTTTATAAAATATTTCAGAGGAAAATTGTTGTAAAAAGACATTTTATTTTAATATTTTGAAAAACTAAATGAAAATTATAAAACTTTTATATTTCATGAATTTCACTATTTTTTTTCTTTTAAGTACAATTAACAATGATAATAAAAATTCTTATATATATATATATATATATATATATATATATATTTATATATATATTATCTTTCAATGTTAACGTAAATTCATCTTTTCCTAATGTATATATAATTAAAATTATATTATTTTTTAATACATTGATAATGTCAGTATATTTAAATTTAAACAATATAATACATCTTTTATAAAGTACAAAATTAATTTTTTTTAATTAAATCATTTGGTTGTTGTTATTTTTTAAAAATTTAATGAAAAAAGAAATTATTTAATTAAGTATGTAAGTTTATTAAATTAGTGATTGTGAATTTTAGATAATGCTACAAAAATAGAATTATTTATGACTATGAGATTATGAAATGATCTCTATGCATCTTATGTTTTGGACAATTTTATCATTACCTTTCTTTTACCTCAAAAAATAGAGACACATTTGATCCTTCACCTGCATCCAAAAGAGCATAGATATGGAGAGATAAAATCTTTAAGCAAGCCAAGTTTAGATCATAAACATTAATTGTGGAGTAGTAAGTGGGGACCGTGGAGAAATCCATCGTCTTCTCCTAACTTACACGTGTCATATGCTGCATTGTTGTTGTGATTGTCATCTCAATGATTTGTGTTATTTCTTGTATTTTTCATTGTAGTTAGTTTTTAATGATAAGTGGGGTTGAAATCGAGTTTTATCGAGTACAACGGTGGACGCCAATTTGTTTTGGTAAAAAATTTGTTGTCTTGAACCGAAGAATAAAATTAAAGTGATTTTTTTTATTTAAAGTTAATGATTACCTTAAGCTAAAATAATTTCGTCCTTTGACCATGGGAGTTAATATTTTAATTATAAACATTTTATAAACAAAATGGTTATAGATTGTATATTCTTCAAAGAATAAGAGAATATTTCAACTACAAAAATAAATAACAAAATACAAAAATAAAAACAAAATATCAAATCTCTCGTATAAAATAATATATGTTAATAAAATCTCAATTGGTCACAAGACGGACATTGGCCCAATTCTCGGGCCTATAAACTTTAGGTCGACCTTTGGACGTCCATCCATCTTTGAGTATTAGGTCGAGTCCCAGACAAATCCTAAATCTGATTTGATTGAGATTCTTCATTTTAATGCTTTAAACATTCTCTTGACTAGTTTGAATGCTTCTAAATTCGATGCATGAAGTTTTTTTCCTTACTCACATCTTTGTTCATAATTTTGAAACAATGTGTTCAATAGTGTTTGCATGTTTCTTGGCTCAGTCACATCTTGTCTATTTCTTGCTTGTCTCTATTATGTCCATCGTCTTAGCTCAGTTTTCCAGTCTTTGTCTTTGATCTTCAGTTCTTGGTGATTGTGTTTGTGTTTGCATGAGTATAGTGTCATAGGTTGTTTAGTCTTTGTTTTGTCCAGGAGTGCAAAAGTCTAAGTGTGGGTGGTATTTGATAACTCAATTTATATACTCTTAAGGCTTATTACACCTCATTAGGATATTTATTTCTTTTATCTATCATTTTTGGCTAAGCTTATCCACTTTTAGGAAATTTAAGGGATACAACACCACCCAACACCCTTTATTCACACCCAACATGCTTTAAAATCATGCTCTCTCTATTAGTACTTCTTGACGCCATTTTATTGTCGCTCAATGCGGCTTAAAACGGGTAGTCCCTATTCCATCGGTGCACAACTCACTTAATGTGGTGCCCAACACAACAAAAAACACAAGATTTTTCAGCTCTAACCTTTGGTAACCGTTTTGTTCATAACTTTCTCCACATGTGTCCAATTAAGGTAATTCTTTGTGTTGGATTTTAGACTCAAAGAGATTTAATTTGATTATTTAAACATATTTTCTGAAGCTCTGGATGAGATTCAGTTTAATTTGGAAAATAGTAAGTGTTTATAAGGATTGGTTGCTAGTTTTAGTTTTTCTTATTTGTAGGAGTAATTTTGTAATTTCTTAGTGTTTATTTTTATTTTTCTCACATTTCAATTATGTAGAGATTTCAAAATAGGTTTCAATCCGTGAGCCAATCTGGCTCACCACGGGTTCGAGCTAGGTTGGGTTGAGAAAATTTCAGTTTTTTCAAAAGTGGGTTGAACTTAACCTAGCTCACTTAACCCACGTGTTAAATGGATTCCAGCTGGGTTGAAGGTGGGTTGACCCACTTAATCCACCAACATTTTTTTACAATTTTGTTTTTTAATTTTTTTTTAAGAATTATTTACTACTCCTAATTATATAGGTTCACACTTTCATATATTGGAAACAATTCATCATATATTGGTGGTGAGCATGATGAAGACATTGATTCTTGATTTTACTGTGATTATGATCTCATAGGTTGCTTAAAAGATTATTTAAATATTTGAATTCTTAAAAATAAATAAATAAATATTTTTTATGTGGGTTGGTAGCTAACCCACTTAACCCACCAACCCATGATGAGTTGAGCCGGGTTGCAAAGTTTTGGGCTCACCATAAAGTAAGCCGGGTTGGGTTCATTCATTTTTATCCGAACTCGTGGTGAGCCAACCCATGTGAGTTGGGTTGGCTCACTTTGACATGTCTACAAGTATGGGATGAATATGGCACGGCGTAAAGAAAGTGAAATTAGGTCAATTTGGTGCTTTAGAACGTGAAGAACAACATCCATAAGAGAGATGTGTTATGTGACCGTTAGAGCTCCATGGATACTCACTTTCAAATTTCCTTTGCAATGAACTATGGTTGAATCTTCTCATTCCCTTAATCTCCATACTTCAATTTCTAGTTCTGTTCTATTTTTATTTCCTTAATTGTTCTTGCTTCTCTGACTTTGATTTTCAATTTCCATACACTTTTACCGATTAATTTTTATATCTAAGCATTTTGTACTAATTAGAATTTCATTTCAATTTATTTATACCGATTAGAATGTATCTCCACAATTGTTTCATTTCAATTCAGTCTTATTACTTTTTATACAAATAACACATTTCAACTTTATTTAAGGCTGAACCTTGGTTTTTATTTGATAAGACTTGTGCGACACAAAAGTCTTCTTTAAATGATTTTTTTATATCTTCATCCACCTTAACCTTCAACCTAAATTCGACCAGGTAAGACCTCACACCCTTAATCAAAGACTACCTAACATTTTCTTGTATTCACACTTTTAATCTTCCCAAAGAAAGAAACTTTCTCTCCCAAAAATCCCACATAATGCCCAATGCTTTGATTTACCTTACCCTTTTATCCTGAAACAAACATTTCTCTTAAACCTAATTCTTAAGCCAGGCAAAATAATCCAATCCACTATACCACCAAACTGCCCTCAACCTTTAAACCTTAGCCAACCCAAGCCTTACCCACCATTTTTTCATCAATTCGGTTGCTATTCTGGGTTGTGAAGCCAAAAGAACCTAACATAGAATTCTTAACTTAACCACTAAGAAAGCTCTTAGTAAACTCCCTCAAGGGACATCTAAAATGGATGCTAGACTGAAGGAAAAGAGGGACAAGAAGCCTAGGTTATATGCATCAATGGAGGCACCTAGAGAAGTTAATCATGATCTTGATAAAACATTGCTTATAAGTCCCTTTGACAAACTTGTTAATTAGTTTTTTAAAGACCTTAACATTTATCCAACACTTTCCAAGTTTTTTTGTTGTTGTAGTAGACTATCTACATTTTCTCCAAAAATTACTACCGCTACCAAGCTATAACTTTTTCCTTAACATTTAGTTACAACCAACTACTACTCTTTGGTTGTTCTCTCATCGAGTTTCCTCCTATTTAAAGTTCTTTTTACCTTAGACCCAAGAAAGAAATAGCTTTTAAATAATCCTTAAAAAAATCCCTATACACTAGAGCTAAGAATTAAACTATATGTAAGAAAATAAATTATTATTTCATTAAAAGTAATAATGGCAATTACATTTTCATTATCTCTATTTATAATAATCAAAATCTTTCAAAAAGGAAATAAAAATATTTTGAAACAAAGAGGAAAATTCAAAAGATATTTTTTCCAATTTACTATGGGATACTCGGAAAACTTTGTCCTAATAATTGTGTGAAAATTAGGAACATTAGAAGATGGGTAGAATCATATATAAATATTTTGACAACTTTATTTTATATTGTCTATTTAATCACTATTAAATGATACTTAGAAAGTTGTAAAGATGATATATAAAAAGTTTTTCCAAGGTTGATTTTAACCTTTCCTTCATCTTTTTGGTTAGTTGAGCAATGAATATAGAAGAATATGAGAAGAAAAGATATTGCATATTTTTGTATTGGTTTATCTAATCACACTGGTTACATATATTTATTGATCAATCAGTCAAGATTCGCTAAGCAGGTTCAAGTTGCAGAGTACAAACAAGTATTCTTTTACCAAGTTATTTCATACTCAACCAAGTATTTTTCTTTAACAAGTCATTCCTCGCTTAACCCCAAGTATTCTTTTGACTATCAACCAATCATGATTGAGCTTATTCAAGTATTATTTCTAAAAGCCACTTCTAGCTTAATTAAGTATTATTTTGACAAGACGCTCCTGACTTATACAAACACAGATTTTAAGGGATTAACAAATCATTATTTTAGCTCATTAGGGAGGTTTGCCTCTTTCGATGTATACAATTTTAGGCTCTCTTAACTAGTTAGCTAGATTGAACACAAATATTGTTCTTAAAAAGCTTTTAAGGCACAAGGAAATTTTAGCAGAATTTTGGTACTTGCAAATTTATTCTTCTTGATCTTCTTTAAAAAATAATTGTTATATAGGCTTGAGAATAAGTGATCATTGTAAACTCCTTATATGGCCATTGAGTAGCATTGAACTCACTTAGATGAGTGTTTCTCTTTTCCTCCATTCCTTGTTCAGATTGTACGTAGAGAAGCATTTAATGCCCTTTATGCAATATTAAGTACTCTTTGAGTAATAAAAGTACGCACTAGAGTGGACATGATTGTGTCAAATAAAGTTTATAGACATTTTAGTTTTAGCTCTTTAATCCAAGAGATATTTGAATGAAACTTGAACTTTGGGCATAAATCTCTTCACAACAAATGGTGAAGACATTCTCTATATCACAAACTTAAACTTTAGAATGTTCTTTTCGCTTGTTAGGTTGAAGTCTTGAGTTGTACTTTTCATCTGATTGATTTTCATTTGCCCAACAAATAAAGAGGAACTTGGCATCCTGATTTGTCATCTATCTAAAGAAGCATATACACACATGATTTGATTAGCATCCATTAAACATCACTTCTTCATGTTTTCAAGTTTTAAGTTTAGTTGTTTTAAGCGTTCAATCAAAAACATTCAGGGTGTTGGGATTTTACTCTAACAATTTGTTAGAACAACCCCTCAAGTTGATAAATAAATATCAATCATTCCCAACTTGCCCACAAGACTCTAGAATCTACACTATGGAAGCTCTTTAGTCAAAATTTATGTTATTTGAAATATTATGGGAACATGAGTTGTAACCATTAAGCCTCTAGCAATATTATCTTTGATCAAGTGCCTATCAATTTCAACATGTTTAGGCAGTCATGTTGGACTAGATTATAGGCAATGCTCATGGTTGATTTGTTACCATAACACAATTGCAGAAGAATGTCAGCCTATATTTAGGTCATCAAGTATGATCTTCATTCATAGCCCTTCATACATACCTTGAGCAAGGGGTTGTAATTGTTCTTCTACATTAGAACAAAATACTTTATCTTGTTTCTTGCATCTCTAAGTCATTAAACTTTCTCCCAGAAACATACAATATTAATTGTATATTTTTCTTAGTATTTGGACGAAAATAATAGATCATGCACAATATGCATCGATATATATTTTCAGAGTCAAAATGTCTTATGTTTTGAAGAATAACCCATTTCTTGTGCTTGACTTCAAGTATTGAAGAATTTTGTCAACTAATTGGATGTGTCATTATCTTTCATGCATAAACTAACTTATCATGTTAATTGCATAAGCAATGTATGGTTTCAAATGTACAATCTCTGATATTTTGTTTTCTTTATAAGAGAGATCCTTTCTTCCAATTCTATGATTTTGTTCAATAGAAACTCTTAAGGTTTTACATCATAACTTACTTGTTCTTTAAGGAGATCAAGCACATGTTGTTAAAAGGATTGGATGATTTTAAGAGGGGGAGTGTAGGGTGAATTGAACTTTTATTATGTTTTTTAAAAACTCTTAAAACTTAGAATAAAAGTCACCTTAAATCAACAACTAATAAAGAATTTTGAATACAATCTTTTAGTGAAATAATCTTTTTAACCAATTACTTCATTTTAATGTCAACTAATATAAATTAAAAAAATTACATTATATGAATCAAGAAATTATGCATAATTCATATCTTGATTAATATGCAAAAACAAAAGCAATTCAATTTATTGTTCAAGAAATTAAAAGAACAAGGAAGTAAAGGAGATTGCACACATAGTTTTTATAATGGTTCACTACTTAAGCTACATCTAGTTTGTCAAGCAACACTAATTAGGCTTTCCATTATACATAATCAATTACAAACAAATAGTCTTAAAGAGTCACATGAGAAAAACCTTTTCGCACCCTACAAGATTTTCTCTAAAAAACTAGTAGCACCCTTTTACTGAACCACTTCTAAACAATCTATTCAGAAATAGCTAAACATGCCCAAGAAACAAAGAAAAACAAGAATAATATCACATTATTACAACAACAAAAATACATTATAGTACTAGTTCAAGTGAACACACACTAAATTTCCTCCTCAAACTTTGTTTTGATCTTCAAAACCCTCCAAGAAGTTCTTCAAGAACTTGTTTCTACCCAAAAAACAACTCTTGGAAAAGAAAGATTACTCACACCTAGTAAAAAAAAATTCTTAGTCGTACCAAAACAAGTCAGAGCAAGTAGTGTTTTGCTTGTTTTGCTTAGAATAGTCTAAAACTTCTGAAAGCAAAACAAGCATTAAATATTTAATAAGTTCCTCACACATTCTAAGTAAATATATGAGATTTCATCCTTTTACCTCTTGAATTAAGAAAACAATAGGTTGTTTAAATTAAGCAAACTAACAATAAATCTAATTAAGGAACAATATGAAATATCAACAAGCTTTCTAAAACGATCCTAGGAGCAAAAATCATAATTAAAAAAGATTTATAGGTTAGACTTTGTTTTACATAAATTGGTTGGCAAAAGCAATACAAGTCTAAATGTTGAAGCAAGACTTTGATGATAATAAAAGAAACCTGAAAGCCATATGGAAGCCAATATGAAGACCATGTGTTGTTGTGTTTAAAGCTATCTTGTAAAATGTAATTAGATTAGTTTGAATCAGTATTGTACAAGAAAATTCTGGCATTTCTCGAAAAATCAAAGTGATAATCGATTATCACTTAGAATAATCGATTATCCTGAGCTGAACCAATTTTTTCAAAGAAAGCACTAGAATAATCGATTATCACCTCTGAATAATCGATTATCTGCTCAAAAATTTGTTTTTCATAAACCACACTGGAATAATCGATTATCGTGATAATCGATTATCCTGGTCAGTTGGGCACGACTGTTCAGCTTTTTGACCTAATTTTAGGAACCTCTATTTAAGGAACCTCAGAGTTACTTCTCAGATACCTTTTTTAGAAGCTAGAGTGTTAGTGTTGTGATTGCAAGAGAGTTCTCTGAGTGTTCTCAATAGAAGCTTTGAAAAACCTAGTGTGGGTAGAGCGATAACTTTTCCTGAGAGGTGTTCTAGGAGATTGAGTGTTGTTGTTGTTGCTAGGAAAGCTAAGGTCAAGGTTCTCTGTATGAGTCAGAGATAGGTGTTCATCTCTTGTGTGATTCAAGAGATGTGTTTTCTTTCCTTACACTCTTAAATATCTGATTGTAAATCTATTACTTGTTAGTGATTTAGTTAATCTCGTTTTTGAGAGATTAACAACTGGACGTAGGGTCTTTTGATCCGAACCAGTATAAATACTTGTGTTCAATCTTCTTCTCTATCTCCTTATTTCATCTATTATTGTGTTTAAAGAAATTAACTATTGATTTAATTGATAAATTTTGGAAAAATTTCAAAGTATTAATTTTGTTACTTAAAAACCAATTCACCCCCCTCTTGGTTTTGTCTGCACGCTCAAACATTCCGCTGCGTGATACCAACAATTGGTATCAGAGCTTGCTTTGATAGTTATTCAAAATTTTCAAAAATGGTTGGACAAAATCAAACCTTTGCTGAGGGTGCGTCTATCAACATACCTCCTCTATTTACTGTTGAAAATTATCCTTTCTGGAAAAATAGGATGCAAATTTTTCTGGAATTTGTTGATAGAGGTATTTGGGATGCTGTTTTAAATGGTCCATTTGTTCCTGTTAATATTGTAAATGATGTACAGGAACCAAAGCCATTTTCGCAATGGACAGCAGACGAAAATAGACGAGCCTAGTATGATGTAGAAGCTAAAAATATAATTTCATCTGCCTTAACCCTAGATGAGTTTTACAGGATCTCAGTCTGCACCAGTGCACAAGAAATGTGGGAAATATTGCGTGTAACCCATGAAGGAACAGACGATGTGAAAAGAGCACACAAGAACTCCTTGATCCAAGAATACGAAATGTTCCGGATGCAATAAGGAGAAACTATATACGATGTGCAGAAATGATTCACACATATCGTCAATCATCTCACAGGTCTAGGTAAAACTTTTGACACTGATGAATTAAATATAAAAGTTCTTAAATCCTTGAACAGGACTTGGCAGCCGAAGGTGACAGCCATCACGGAGTCACAAAACCTTGCGACAATGACAATGGCGGCTCTGTTTGGAAAGCTGAGAGAACATGAGCTTGAACTGGGCAGATTAAATGATGAAGAAGATATTGGAAGAAAGAAGAACATAGCCTTTAAAACCGAAGTGATTAAAGGCAAAAGGAAGAAGAAGATTCAGATGACGATGAAAATCTTAGTCTTATGATTAAGAAATTTACAAAATTCATGAAGGCCAAAGGTAAAAATCAATTCAAGAGCAACAAGAAGGATAATCAAGGATCATCCTCAAATTTCAAATGCTATGCATGTGGAGAATCTGGACACGTCAAAGCCGACTACCCAAATTCAAAGAAAAGTGAAGAAAAGAAGGGTAGAAAATTCTTCAAAAAGAAAGCATACATAGCTTGGGAAGACAATGCCTCAAGCTCATCAAATTCTAGTGATTCTGAAACTGAAGAAGCAAA
>Ga0214543_1008962_pt1 | contig 15956 bp, 14 predicted proteins | sample CNSS2metaG_FD_160094 | JGI IMG/M metagenome (GOLD analysis project Ga0214543, IMG submission 160094) | Root nodule microbial communities from cowpea collected in UCLA plant growth center, Los Angeles, California, USA - CNSS2 | ecosystem: Host-associated > Plants > Roots > Nodule | place: USA... | reverse complement strand
TTTAATAATAATATAATTATAATATATATATATATATATATATATATATATATATATATATATATATATATATATATATATATATATATATATATATATATTTATTTATAATTTATATACGTATATTTATAATATATTTATAATACATGCATATTTTATAACACATTATTATATTGTTATTAGTTAATTAGTTTTAGTATTTTTTTTATTTATAATTGTTATATTTACATATTCATAATTTATTATAATAAACACATTATATAATATTCTAAATATTTATATTATTTTGTTAACTTATTTACATTATTCTATTTTCTATTTAAACATTTGTTATTATTGTTGCACCGGTGCTTATTATTTATTATTACTACTATCATTTTTACCATTTATAATTTATTCTCTTATTTATTACGTCCACTATTTGTTCTAATAATAATAATAATAATAATTTTTTATGTATTAAACAATAAAATATTTTTAAATAATGTGACCGTGACATATTTTATATTAAAAATATTACATTGTAAAAGTTTTGGATGTTATAACTGGCGCTTGAGCTTCTGGTCTGGTAGCCAGTACTAGAGTTTTCCTTCCTATGAGGGTTTTCTCTGAACCTTAGTTGCCAATTATGGAGTTTGAGCTTTCTTGCAATGAATGTTTCCTCTCTTAGTCTTAACTCCAATCGTAAGGCTCCTATTTGAATCTTTAGAAACCATCTTATGGTACTCAAATCAACTTTGGAGCTCAGCGTCATATGCTTGAATTTCTTGGATTTACTTGCAAAAACATTACAAACACATCAAATTCCTTATTTTCTTACTTCTCTACTCCTCATTTTGTAATTTAAGGTAAAAGGGTTTGTTTCATTAATAATTATGTCAAAATCATATGTAATATCAAGTAAACTAGACACGTATCCCACTCTAAATACTCAATGCATCAAAAGGAAAATTAGCACAAGAGATCAAATCATCCATTCTAACTTTTTTTTATCAAGTTAATTGTTAGTATTTTGTTAAAGGGTAGGGCTAAATCCAACTCTCTCACCCTCCCTTCCAATTTTACCACTAAGCCATGTTATAACTCTCATTCATTCTAACATGAATAAGCATAGAACAACATTCAAAACAGAAACCAAACAAATTAATCAAACTCCAAAAGTTGTTATCAGAAGCATTTCAATGTTAATATAATCTTAAAACAATAGTAACTCATAATCTTTACTAGCTTACCTTACGTTAGATAGATTTTCTCAAAGGTAAATCTCCATAATTCAAAATATTGGGCCACTCTTAACTAGAGACCTAGTACAAAGTATCCAAACAAAGTAGGAATTTAGTATATGATAGATTAAGTTGAAAGGATCATTTCTCTCAAGTGTCCCTGCTAAGATTGATGACTAAAGCATTGTCAAACTAAGAGATGAAAGATTCTAGGGAAGACATAAAAATTTACACTATTTTAAAATCATTTCGGTTTAAAATGCTCTTTCGTTTGAAATCCCATATTTCGTTTGAAATCCCATGATTCAACATGTTAGGAACAAGGCAATAAAGGAAAGAATAAAGGAGAGAAAATGAAACGACATAAGAATTTAACATGGTTCAACGTACAATGTGTATGCCTACGTCCACGACTACACTAGAAAGTATTTTTATTTTGGTGTGTATCAAACTTTACAAAGGGTTGTTTATATAGAAAAATACACAACCATATCTCACAATCATAAGCGATGTAGGACTAAATCAAGCACTTTAATACTAACAATTCTCTCACTTGGGGTTTGATTTACATTACCACCTAATGTAGTGCCTTCACCATCAACTTTCTTGAAGGCCAGTTGAGGCAATGCAAAGCCTAAACTAGTTTTTGTGATAGTCTTAGTCAACATATCAGCTGGATTCTCTGCACCTGGAATCTTCAACAAAAACAAGTCTCCATCATTTATCAAGTTTATGATAAAATGATACTTTAATTCAATGTGCTTGCATCTAGAATGAAGAATTGGATTTTTAGTAAGACAAATAGCATTTTGACTATCGCTGAACAACGAAGAGTCATCTTGTTGTTTTCCTAATTCTTTTAGAAGGTTCTTCAACCATATCATCTCTTTTTGGTGCTTTTGAGATAGCTACATACTCAGCTTCAGTGGTTGAGAGGGAGACTCTTCCTTGAATTTTGGACTTCCAATTGATAGTTATACCACCCAATGTAAAAATGTAACTTGTTGTGCTCTTTCTACCATCCAAATCACCTTCAAATCTACATCAGAAAACCCCTGTAAAGTGAGATTACTTCTTCTAAAAGACAAATGCATCTTTGAAGTGCCCTTCAAATATCTCAATATCCACTTCACGCCTTCCCAATGCTACTTTCCAAGATTTGATAGAAACTTACTCACAACTCCCACTGCATGTGCTATGTCAGGTTTGGTGTAAATCATAGCATACATCAAGCTCCCTACTACAGATGCATATGACACTTTAGACATGTGACTTTCTTCTTCCTCTGTCTGAGAAGATTGCCTTTCTAAAAACTTTAAGTGAGTTCCCAAAGGTGTGTTCCTGGTTTTGGCATTTCCAACATTAAATCTACTAAGTAATTTTTCTATATAATTTTCTTGAGATAAGTTTAGAATACCTTCATATCTATTCTTGAAGATTCTCATACAAAGAATTTGCTTGGCTAGACCAACATCCTTCATTTCAAAATTTTCTGACAATTGTTTTTTCAACGTGTCAATTTCTGCCATATTAGCACCAACAATCAATATGCCATCAACATACAAGGCAAGAATGTTATAGTTGTCAACATATTTCTTAACGTAACAACAATGATCTTCTTCCCATATGTGAAATCATGAGTTTCTCATAAACTCATTAAACTTCTTGTACCATTGTCTCAATGTTTTTTTCAATCCATACAAACTTTTATGAAGCTTTCATACAAGATTCTCTTTGCCTTGTACTTCAAATCCTTTTAGTTGTGCCATAAAGATTTCTTCCATAATATCCCCATGTAGGAATGATATTTTCACATTTAACTGCTCTAGATGAAGATTTTTTGCAACTACTATACTCAAGATAACTCTATGGTATGTTATCTTGACAACATGAGAGAAAATTTATGTGAAGTCAATTCCCCATCTCTATTGGAACCCTTCACTACGAGTCTAGCCTTATATATTTTGTTGCCATCTGGTTCTTCTTTTAACCGATAGACCCACCTGTTTTGCAAACCCTTCTTTCCTTCTGATAGCTTTGTTAAAGACAATGTTTTATTCTTCTGAATAAACTTTATCTCATCTTCCATTGCTAGTTCCCACTTAATAGATTCATCTCCCTACATAGCGTCAACAAAATGCTCTAGCTCACTAGTATCAGTCAACAACAAGTAATGCAATGAAGGAGAATACCTTTGTGGTACTATAATTGTTGTGCTAGATTTTCTAATTAGGACTTTATGAGTTGTTGTCTCTACTATTTGTTCAAGTTTTGACTTGGGCTATGACTCAGGCTCTACGTCTGTATTCTATCTTTTGTTGACTACATCACTTTCTACAATTTCTTCTAATGATACCTGCTCTGGCTGTTTATTTGCATTTGCAAATTCTGCAGTCATGTTGTTATAGAACATGTTTTCATTAAAAGTAACATTTCTACTTCGGATAGTTTTCTTGTTTTGATCATCCCAAAACCTGTAGCCATACATGTCAAATCCATAACCAATGAAACAACTTCACTTTGCCTTAAGGTCCAGTTGATCTCTACTATTAGAATCTAACAAAATATATGAAACACAACCAAAAACTTTTAGTGGAAGGTTTACCTCATTTCTAGACCATACTTCTTCAGGTAATTGATAGTCTAAAGGAACTGATGGTCCTCTATTTATGAGATAGGTTGTTGTGCTTATTGTGTTTGCCCAAAATACCTTGGGTAATCCTAACTGGATTCTCATACATCTTGCTCTCTCATTTAAGGTTTTGTTTATTCTTTCTGCCACACTGTTCTATTCTGGTGTTCCTGGAACCATATTAATCATTATGATCCAATTCTCTAAACAAAACTCCTTGAATTGACTATTGTCATATTTTCCACCATTGTCAGACTTCAAACATTTAATCTTTAAACATGTTTGAGTCTCAACCTCCTTTTTCCACTTTTTAAACATAGAAAACACATCAGATTTATTTTAAGAAAATAAACCCATACCTTTCTTGTAGAGTCATCAATGAAGGTTACGTAATATTGTGAACCTCCAAGGGATTTCACTAGAGTTGGCCCCCAAACATTTGTATGCACTAGTTGTAATCTTTCAACTTTAGACGTCTTACTTGTTTTGGAGAAGCTAACCTTTTTCTGCTTTCCAAATATATAATGTTCGCAAGGTCCAATGCCAACATGCTTTAAGTTAGGTATTTTACCTTTTGAGACCATGAGCTTCATTTGTAACACCCAGGCTGGATATTACGAATTTAAATAAAATAAAAATAATAATTAAACCTCATTTATTATAAATTCATTTCCCAAAAACGCGAGAAATTTAAAACTTTATTACCTTATAGAGTAACTTAAATCCATAATTTATTAACTCAAATGAAAAAAATCAAGTTCAATAATCCAAATGATTACAAAATCCTTTAAATTTCATAAATAATAAACTCTGTAGAAAACCCTAAGATAGCCCACGCTTCGGCTCTATGCCTCACCAGATCCTGCAACATCATTTGCTCACGTGTACCGCAATATACGATCATCGCCAAACACAAGTAGATATGGTGAGCTAACATTATAAAACATATATATAATTCAAATATATCAACACAAACACATCAAAGGAACATTATCCTTTGATTTCACACCACATGGCCATCACCATGTCATCCATGATCTACGTCTTTAGATGAATACCTCAAGATGTCTTGCTGCCACACCTACAAACCACAACTTGTAGAACACGTGCAGGAAACCAGCTACGGACCACATCCTATAACGCCTGGTGGAGTTCTAATTACGAACATAGTTTGTAATATCCCAAGACTACCAAACTCGTTGGCTATTACCAAGGAGGACAATCTATCTGGACCTATCCGTACGGGCCACAACACGCACACTCACATCGGCAACACTTGTCAAATCGAGCCACAACTCAAGGGTTCCTCGTGTTCATCCGCCATCTTGAGGCACAACTCAAGAGATGTCATTCTGAGACATAACTCAAGGAATGCCATGTGTTTAACCCCTATCTCAAGCCACAAATCAAGGGATACATTTAGAGCCACAACTCAAGGAACATATAGCAAGTCGACCTTTAAGGTATCCCCAAAGCATTATAGATCACACACATCCAAAGCAAAGAAAGCTTTTGCCTTTGTCTTATCGCAGGGCGCTGCTCTAGAGCTGCTAAGCAAAATTCGCCACATATTACCTCCATATTCACCACAGTACAAGTAAGATGACCACTCTACCTTAGCCTATAATTATGTCTCATGTACATCTTGAGCCATTCTGCATAACAATCCAACTCCTAAATTAGGTTCTTCCTCTCTATCCTTCCAGTCCCTTTTATACCTTTAAAACTCTACTGCACTGCCATATTCTCTTATTTCAGCACACTAACATAATTTGGTATTCTCACTTAATCTCACCCCCTTGAACATCCAGCAAGTCGACCTTTAAGGTATCCCCAAAGCATTGTAGATCACATACATCCAAAGCAAACAAAGCTTCTGCCTCTGTGTTATCGCATGGCGCTGCTCTAGAGCTGCCAGGCAAAATTCGCCACATATTACCTCCATATTCACCACAGTACAAGTAAGATGACCACTCTACCTTAGCCTATAATTATGTCTCATGTACATCTTGAGCCACTCTGCATAACAATCCAACTCCTAAATTAGGTTCTTCCTCTTTATCCTTCCAGTCCCTTTTATACCTTTAAACCTCTACTGCACTATATTCTCTTATTTTAGCACACTAACATAATTTGGTATTCTCACTTAATCTCACCCCTTGAACATCCAGCAAGTCGACCTTTAAGGTATCACCAAAGCATTGTAGATCACACACATCCAAAGCAAACAAAGCTTATGCCTTTGCGTTATCGCATGGCGCTGCTCTAGAGCTGCCAGGCAAAATTCGCCACATATTACCTCCATATTCACCACAGACAAGTAAGATGACCACTCTACCTTAGCCTATAATTATGTCTCATGTACATCTTGAGCCACTCTGCATAACAATCCAACTCCTAAATTAGGTTCTTCCTCTCTATCCTTCCAGTCCCTTTTATACCTTTAAACCTCTACTGCACTGCCATATTCTCTTATTTCAGCACACTAACATAATTTGGTATTCTCACTTCATCTCACCCCCTTGAATTACTTACTATTTTAACACCATATTCAGCGTACCACAGTTATACTTTTTCATACTCAAAATTGACTTCACACGTAATTCCCCACTCACTACTCACCCAAAATGCAGTGCGCCACTAATCATCATCATCATCATCCTCATTTTTCTAATTCATCTTCTCTTAACACAATTAATTGCACTCACGTGTTAAATTAACATAAAATGAATCACTATAAGTCAAATTCACGATGCAATTGATTCCAAAACCCAAGAATCCCCAATTATTCAAACCCTAGTTCTAGAATATACCATAATCATCTCATTCCCTCATATTACCTCATAATTTAACAATTAACCCCTTTCCTTTCATAAATACATAATTAAAACACCTTTTCCACCGATCAAAAATAACCAAGAACGCACAAATAACCCAAGTCCAGCCAAAATCACTCGCATCACCTAGCGGGTGTTCATCACTGCTAGGCAGATAATCTAGAAACCCATAACACTGGGTTGGCACACAGTTCGTGTCGCCAGGCATTTACTCTCAGGAACCTAGAAGTTGCAAAGAAAAAGGGACGAGTTGACTGGCGGCTTTGAGTACCCCCCAGGCGGTTTCTGGAAATTTTGCAGAACCCAAAAATTCAATAAGGAAATTCAAATTCAATATTAATAGTTCATGCATTTATAAGAACACGTGAGAATATAATATAAACGAATCCAGCTCCCCTAACTTGGATTCCTTGCTTAAAATTGATGAGTCTAGAGTTCCTCCTTCATCAGCAGTGGCCGCCCCTTTTTGCTCCTCTCACGAACCACACTCACTCTCTCACTCTAAACATAGTGATAGCTTTCAAATTCCTCTCCTCACCTTGCTCAACAATGACAGACTCAGAAACCTTCCTTCTCACCCTCAATTGGCCTTTTAATTGTGTCTTAATGGTAGGTTAATGTTTCAAAACGAATTTCATTTAATCAAGATGTTAATTGACATTCAAGGTCCATTATGAGTTGTTTCCCAACCCTCTTGGTTGCCTCTTTGACAGCTAGAATTTCTCTGCCTTTTCACATTCATGCCAAAACTAATTTTAGCAAAAAGAAAGCTTAATTTGAGTCTACCAAGGTTCGAACTCACAACCATACAATCTCAATGCAAGTGCAAACCAATTCAACCAATTAATGTTTCATGATAATTTCTACAAATCTAGGATTATATTATCACTGATCATGCTCAAGCATGTTATTAAAATAATAATCAATTAAACAACACACAATTGGCATACACAAGACTCAAACTCAAGTCCTCCCAACACAATCAAGTACTCTCAACCACTTGAGCTAGTACTTTTCCACGTCATATCAATTAAAATTAAATGTCATAAAGGCTCCCACTACCCGCATTTATTAATTAATTATTTATTTAATTAATTAAATTTCGCAGGTCTTACATCATTCCTTTCTCACTCATATGTCCAAGCCTCTTATGCCACAAAGATGAATTGTTGCAAACTTCTGCAACTGATATCATATCCTCATTTGTAATCATGTAAAGAGATCATTGCTTCTTTCCACGAGCAATAACAAGATTATCTTTCATTACCTTTCAATGTCCATCTCCAAAAGGGGTGCAATGCCCTTTATCATCCAACTGCCCTATAGATATTAAGTTTCTCTTTAAGGCAGGAATATGCTTGACATTATTCAAAGTCCACACACTTCCATTAGAGTTTTTGATGTTAATATCACTTCTTCCTATAATATCAAGAGATTTTCCATGTGCAAGGTAGATCTTCCCAAACTTTCCTAAAACATAGTTAGATAATAGTTCTAAGGAAGGTGTAGTATGAAATGACACACCTAAGTCCAAAATCCATGAGTCAATAGAATTATCTAAACTACATAATAATGCATCTTCAATTTCATCAGTTGCTGCATTTGTTGATTGATCATCATCTTGCTTCTTGTTGTTGTTATTGTTGTGCTTTCTTAGAGCCCTAGGTTGATTTCTAAAGTAACCCCTTTTCTGACAATTCCAACAAGTGATATCATTCTGGAATTTTGGTTGTGATCTCCCTCTAGACTTTGATCTGCCTCAACTTTGATTACGACCTTTCTAGCTACTTCTTCCTCTATTTTCAGTACTCAATGCTGAACCAAAATTAGAACTGGGAGATTCCCTTGAACTTTTCCTGTGAACATCTTCACTTAAGATCAAGTTGCGAATGATATCAAGCTTCAACTTATTATTACTTGTGGGATTACTAACTGTAGTAACAGTTACACTCCAACTTTCCAGAAGAGATGATAATAAAATTAATGCTTTCACCTCACTAATATGATTAGTAACTGAGTTACCTTCACCCACTTTTAGGTTGACTAACCTGCGAATCAAATACACTTTATTGGCTACAGATGGCTTCTCATACATATTTGATAGCGTTTGCATCAAATCTACGATTGTTTTCTCGTTCATGATATTGAATGCAACATTCTTGGCTAATGACAGCCGGATCACATCGAATGTCTGCTGATCTAACAACTCCCATTGTAACTACTCCATGTCGGCCAACTTCTGCCCTGTTAAGGGTAGATACAACTTCTTTTGATACAGGTAGTCCTCTATCTACATCTTTAAGAACCTGAAGTCATTTCCATCCAACTTCTCAATCCTCACCTTCCCTTCTTCCAATGTCATTACTTCTACTACTTTTGAAGAAAGCTTTTGCTGCCTTTGACCAAAGTTATTGCTGCTTTGGACCAAAGCTCCTGCTACTTTTGACGAAAGCTCCCACTACTTCTCCAAACTAAGATTCCCAAGAAGAAAAAGAAACCAAATCTTTTCTTATATGGAAGATCAGACAATGTGTCAACCATAGAGCATGATAAGAAAAATGGCTTTTAATACTAATTGTTAGGAACAAGGCAATAACGGAAAGAATAAAGGAGTTATGACACAAGAATTTAACGTGGTTCGACATACAATGTGTATGCCTACGTCTATGACTACACTAGGAAGTATTTTTATTTTAGTGTGTATCAAACTTTACAAATGGTTGCTTATATAGCAAAACAGAGAACTACATCTCACAATCTTAAGCGATGTGGGACTCAATCAAGCACCATAATACTAATAATTGTTAGGTCTATAGAGGGGGTTTCACTGGGGAGATACAAACACCAATAAGACCTGAGCCCAACCACATAAGACATTGACATCACTCTCAACCTAAAACCTTAAGGCAATGAGTTTATGGGTCTTTTGTAACATCTCACCCGGATATTACTAATTTAAATAATTAAAATAGGGAATAAGTATAAAATCACATTTATGATAATTCTTTTTCCCAAAACGCGGGAAAATTTAAAACATTTATTATACCACAATAAACCAAAATCCACAAACTTTAATTGTCGATTACAAACTCTGAGTTTGGTAAGATAAATGTTTACAAAATGTTTAAAATAGATAAAACAAGAAAACATCATAAAGGTTTTTCCCCAAGCTAGCCCCTCTTCGAAACTATGCTTCACCAACAACACTTACAACATCATCTGCTCTCATGTAAGGCATTACACGATCATCGCCAAACACAAGCAGATAGGGTGAGCTCAATAGAATAAAAGTGCACTACACAAAATAATAAATAACCATTCAATATTCCAACACTTCTAATAGTCCTAAGTCTCATCACATAGTATATTATTCTCTCATAACCAACTAGTTTTCTTTCCTACGCCCCAACGCCTCTTGGGAAGAACAAGCAACAACCCTTACCTGTTCACCAAAACCCGATAAGAGCATTACTTTTCTTAGGACTTACAAGCAACCACCCTTGCCCGTTTACCAAAACCTGGCATGAGCAACCCTTTATCTGTTCACCTAAACTCGGTAAGAGCGTTGCTTTTCCTAAGACTCACATGCCACAACCATTAATCTTTTACCTCCAAATCTTCCTCTAGACGCCTCTTGACTCTACACCCTTTGATGATTACATTGATCGATCTTTGTTGCCACGAGTGTCTACTCGCCCCTCCAACTACAGGTCGTCACCTAATAGTCCACAGGTAGGAATAAATTTGTCACGACCACAATCCGTAACACCAAGTGGAGTTCCCTAATACGAATCGCAGTCCGTATTTGTCCCAAGACTACCAAACTCGTCGGATAACACCGAGGAGGGCAATCTTCTGAAACCCATCCATACGAGCCACGATCTCGCATACTCCACTAGGCTTCCAAAACCACCAAGCTACAACCTCGAGTGGCCACGTGTTACCTCAATACAAGTTACACTCGTAAATGGGGCCCTAACAAAGCATCGCATCAAAACCTCCATCCAAAGCTGTGTAGAATCCTCCTCGCAGTCCAATTCAGCACCTAGAACCGCCTGGCACCTCGTTCGCATCGCTTGGCGAAAACTGGTTCTAGATCACTTGGCACGCTGGGTGCCAGCCCACTGGATTTTGGTCCAGCCCCAGTGCTACAACAACCCGCCTGGCGGGACCAGTTACGTCGCCAAGCTCTAACTCTCGGGTTTTGCTCCAAAGTTTATTTTGTGGCCTATCTCCTAGCGGTTTACACCGTTTTGCCAGACGCCACACCAATAACTAGTACTTTACTTGTTTTTGGCACTCTAGAATAGGTTCTAATGAACCTATTTACAGAAGTCACTCAATTCACACAAAACATGTATCCATGACAAGTAAATACACTTTCATATCTTTAAGTTGAACTCAAGTACACAATATCGCATGGTCATACATAAAACACAACCATATCATTGCTTCCATACATCCCAAAGAAACACAATAAATTCACATAAAACCATCAAAACAAAGTGTTATACTCAACACACAATCCTGGACAACCAAACAATATACAAACCAAGAAGAACACATAACAATTGCTCCAAAATATCGCACAAACAATAAAATAGTAATAATGACAATAATAAAAACAACAAAAACAATAACAACAATAATAATAATAATAAAACAAAAAATAACAAAAAATAATAATAAAAAAATAAAATGAAACAATAATAATAAGACAATAATAGTAATAAGATAAAATAGTAATAAAATAAGCAATAATAATATGATAAAATCATAAATAAAATAAAACAATGATAATAATAACAATAATAATAAAAGAATAGTAAAATAAAATAATAATAATAATAATAATAATAAAATTAATTATAAAATAAAATAAAATGAAAATAATAATAATAATAAGAATAAGAATAATAATAATAATAGTATAAATAAAAATAATAATATAAATAATAATAATAATAATAATAATAATAAAATGAAATTTTAAAAATAAAAATAATAATGAAATAAAATAAAACAATAATAATAAACAGTAATACTAATAAGATAAAACAATAATAATGATAATCAATAAAACAAAACAATGATAATAATAACAATAATAATAAAATAAAAAATAATAATTATAATTATAATTATAAAATGAAATTAATAATAATAATAATAATAATTAAAATTAAAATAATATAAATAATAATTATTATTATTATAATAAAAATAATAAAAATAAATAATAATAATAATAATAATAATAATAATAATAATAATAATAATAATAATAATAAGTGTGTTGTATATAGAAGAAAAGCTCTAAAGATCATGCCAAGCCAAAAAGAAGAATCATAATAATCATAGTAGTGATGGGTTTACAAAGACAATTCAATACAATGGAAACCACAAACACACACATACTCTCTCTAAAACCACATACAACAAACATCAAGAAGTTAAACGTACAAGAATTTGGTTTAGGAGAAGACTTTCATGCATCATTATATAACGCAATTGCATATAATATCATTAAAACAGGAAATGGCAGCTCCCCTAACCTGGAATTCCAGCTCCAAATATGCTCTTAGAATCCTTCCTTGCACCACAAATGATCTCCTCTTTGATCTTCACTCTTGAGCACTCCTTCCGATCTTCTAACACTCTCCTAAGTTCTATTTTTAGGATTCTAAAATTCTCTGATTGGTAGCCACACGAAATTCTCTTATTCTCCCTCTTTTTGCAACCCTAAAACTAATTAAACTAAATTAAAAACGAATTAAATTAAATCTCCTATTTAATTTGGTCCTTAATGCCTAATTAAGTTCAATTAACCTCTTCATCTACTCAAGTCGCCCCAAGGCATAGAAAAATAAGATGCTATGATTTTACTCTAGCCAAGGTAAAAACCCACAACCTCCTGATTACCAAGTACATAAACAACCATCAAGCCAATTCGTGTTTCTTGGTAATTCATACTTATTTATGATTTTATCATACTACTCTAGTCTAGTCTCAAGCATACACATAAAATAATAAAACAAACTAACTTAACAAACAATTGGCATACAAAAGACTTCAACTCACATCCTCTCAACACCACTCCACACGCTCAATGTAACATCCCGGTAGGATATTACTTAAAATAAAATAAAGCAAAATAAAAAGAAATAAATTCCTCATTTATTCTTAAACCATTTTCCAAAAACACGGGAAATTTTAAAACTTTAAAACATTAATAATAAATTATTAATAGTCACAATACTCTAAAATTCGCCTTTACAATATAAAAAATCCAAAGCCATGAAAACTGAAATCAAATTACAAGATTTAAAATAAAGTCTTGTATAAATAAATCCTTTGTACTCTGAGCCCACTCTCTGCCACTAAGCAGCTCCTGGCTCACCTGAAACATCATCTGCTCCCGGATAATAAATTACCCGATCATCGCCACACACAAACAAATAGGGTGAGTTATGCCCATAAACATAAATAAATATGAAATAACCCCCAACCCCTTCATAATTATTTATTTACAAAATCACCCACTTTCTCACACTCATAACCAATATGAGTTCATGCATGTACTCTAAATCTGGGATTTCATGTGCTTCCATGACCCTTCTCGCTCGTGGTCCAACCTACAAGCCTATCCCGCTTGTAGTCCTGCTTCACGGACTCTCACGCCCGTTCATCCGAACTCCTCGCTCGGACCCGGACACGCATACCCGCCTTTCCTACTATGAACTCCCTCGCTCATAGCATTCTCAAGTTGAGCATAAGATGAACTCCCTCGCTCACTTATCCCAACTATAGTACCTCCGGTGGACAATTTATTCACATTTCGCATGCGGTCCCCCCACCACGAACTCCTCGCTCGCGACTCAATCCAAGCATATCCCAAATCCTATAGACTTAGTCCTTCAAGCCCAACACCACAAACACATGCATATAATTTCCTTAGCGTAGGAAACACCAAGCAATTCAGTACAACCATACATAAGAACTTGGCTCCTCGCCATTCTCGCTTAAGCCACGCCTGTTTGCCCAAGCGAGTGCATTTGTCTCGCGCAAGCTGAATCACCTCGCCTGAGCGAGTGTGAAACAGTGGCCTCACCAAGATATCTCGCTTAGGCGAGGTCTGTTCGCCTAGGTGAGGTCATCTCTCGCCGAAACACACAATTCTTTCTCGCTTGAGCTACAGTTCAAGCAACACACCAATATTTATCACGATTTCTCGCTTACGCGAGACCTTCTCGCCTGAGCGAGACCCTAGTTCGCTCAAACCCTCAGCTCCTCGCCTGAACGAGGATTTAACGCAAAATCCAACCTTGATTTGTCGCGGCCTCGCTTGGGTGAGCCATTCTCGCCTGAGCGAGAAAACACGTCGCTCAACACCAAGCGAGTCACCTGGGCGAGATGCTCGACCCCTAAACCAATGGCGAATTTCTGCAACTCTCGCTTAGGCGAGAGTGCCTCGCTTGGGAAAGAATTGCAGTTTTTCTCCACTGTTCTTGCGCAAAATCAATCAAACCCATACCAAAAACCCAAGTCAATTATTACCAAGCCTTCCATTTTATCAAACAACCACAAGAACATATTTGTATACACATTTGAATCACTAAAACCAAAGGGTTGGCCATAACAACCAATACAGTACCACAACCCTACTCCAATTCATATAAAACACCCATAAACAAAACTGTGTGCACATCATCAAACCAACCAATTCTCAATCATAATGTATGTAATACGAAAATTCATATAACACAGAAACCAATTGAGAATGTAAAACACAGAATCACAAGCATAAGTCATACACATAATTTCAGCATCCTCTAACCTGGACTTCTTGGTTCAAATTGGGAAAAAGATGGATGTTCCTTTGTTCACCACTGTTTTGCTTCAGACCCCTTCGCAATCAGCCTCTCATGCACCCAAATTCACCTCTCACTCTCTAAATTTCGTTCTTCTCTATTCAATGACAATTATATAAGGGTTTTATATTATTTTTCCAACCCCCCCCCCCTTGGTTGTTCCTTATACTAGGTTCTCCTTTGCCTTTTCACTTTCACTCTAAGCTCAAATTAGCAAAAAAATAAAATCTACTTTATGACCATCAAGATTTGAACCTGTGACCATACCAATGACAATTCATTGCATAACCATTCAACCGACGCATATTTAGTGATAACTATCCAAGTTCTATGCTTATAATATCATTCAATAGGCACAAATATATTATTAAAATAATAACAAAACAAATAACACACAAATGGCATACACAAGACTCAAATCTAAGTCTTCTCACACAAACAAAGTACTCTCAACCAATTGAGCTAGTACTTTTCCACGTCATACAATTAACATTTAATGCCTTCAAAGTTTCCCACCACCCGCATTTATTAATTAATTAATTAATTATTTAATTAATTAATTTGAACTTGTCTTACACTCAACCACTTGAGCAACCATTAATCCTTGTCTTCTATTTCCACATTTATTAACTTAAGGATTCTCGCCCTCACATTTATTAAATAAATATTTTTTTTATATTTTATGTTCCCGGGTCTTACATCTTCATCCCTGTATAACGCTCTACTTTCTCAATACAACCCCTCATCAAATTAGCATATTACTTTCATAACAATTATGACCTTAGTTATAAACTTTAAAATTAACATACCACTTTATAATTTTAAGTAACCACATAATGGTCCTAACACATTTAAAGAATATATATATATATATATATATATATATATATATATATATATATATATATATATAACCCAAAAATTCTAAAAATGTTATTATTATTCATATTATTATTGTTATTATTATTGTCACTATTATTATTACTACTATTATTACTGGTAGTTGTATTGACTTTATTTTTTCTTTGATTTCATATGGCGTAACATCCTAATTTTTCACTTTCTAAAATCTATAATTAATACAAATTCCACAATTTAAAATAAAAGTTTATTTATATTTTATTGAAAATTTCAATAAACAAAAAAAAAATATTGCTTTACAAACATAAGCTATGCTGAAAAGGAAAAACCTAAAACTACAATATTATCCCAAATGTCTCCCGATATTGACCACTCTCTCTAATGTTATGCATCTTCCTCAACACCTGTATTATCATCTACTCCCATATAAAATACAATCACCATAGGTGGAAACCATAACCACAGAGGTGGGTGAGCTAACATCAAACAAATAAAAACCTTAGATTTCAATATATATAAATATATATATATA
>Ga0214543_1008961_pt1 | contig 15957 bp, 11 predicted proteins | sample CNSS2metaG_FD_160094 | JGI IMG/M metagenome (GOLD analysis project Ga0214543, IMG submission 160094) | Root nodule microbial communities from cowpea collected in UCLA plant growth center, Los Angeles, California, USA - CNSS2 | ecosystem: Host-associated > Plants > Roots > Nodule | place: USA... | reverse complement strand
ATATACACGCATTAATGGTTGATGTATTTTACGTTGACAAAATTTGTATCCTAATTCAAAATCATAAATTTGTAACATTTATAGTTCAAAAGTAATGTTACGAATTTTTTTTATATATAAAACCATCAATACAATTAAATGTAAAATAAAATTACAATGTAGCAATAGGGATGACAAAAATACTCGTGCCCACGGATATCCGCGGATAAAATCTGCGATGGATAATTACTACCCGCAGATATTTATTACCCGCAGGTATTTTAATACCCGCTTATAAACGCGTCGGGTACGAATATCATACTATCTGTACTTGTGGGTATCCGTTTCGCAAAAAATTAAAATTAAAATTAAATTTTTATTTTATTAACTTAAATTTAATTAAAATTAAAATTAATAGTATATTTTATTATGTCGAATTTAATTATAATTAAAATTTAATTTTATTTATATTTTATTTTTATATATTAAAAAATTTATAAAATATATATATTTTAAAATATTTGCAGGCATCGGGTATCTACGGGTACCTGCAGGTTTTAAAAATATCCGCAGATATTTTTTAAGCGGATACCTGACGGGTAAACGGATGGGTAGTGGGCAGATTTTTTCTTTTTGCGGTAAGCACTATCCGTGCCCGACCTGACCCATTACCATCCTAGTACCGACATTATAATTTTGTAATATTTATTCAAGTTATATTAATATGCTTAATGAAAAATATATTAACTGTTCAAAATGTATATTGTAGAACTAAAAGTTACTAGCATAGGTCGGTGTTTAAGAAAAATTCTAACAATAAGGAAAAGTAAAAATAAAAATAAAATATAATGCTTAACTTAGAGGTTGGTTTCTTGTTAACCAATAAACCACTCAACATTTAAACAATGTATTGAAGAAAATTATGATAAAAAGTCAACTTGCATCGGACCAATTATTCTCCATCAATTTTCTTTTCTTAGTGAATACATATTCTTGCCACGTTTGTGATAAAATGTCATAAATTAAAAATATTAAGGACATAAAACATTCTCTTAAACAAATTCTTTATTATTTGATCGAGGTTTATAAAAAATTACTAAATTTTACAAATTTGCTCATGATTTATAACTTTTTAATAAATTTTAATCAATAATATATAATATTTAAAAAAATACATCGAAGGATGTGTTGTTTCCCACTGAGACTATCCTAATTGTGAAAAGTTTATACCTCGCAAGATCTTAAATTCATTTATTTTATTCCCGATTTTAATGTGAAGTTATTAAGACACAATTGGGTTGTGATTCTCTCGCTATCTTAGTTATACATTTTTATTTTCTCTCTTAATACATTTTCAAAATAACGTATTTTATTCTTCTCTCCTGTATACTCAATAATATTTTAATATGGTACATTAATTGAGTCTACATCTTTTACGTCAAATTTTAATAAGTATGAAATTACAAAAAACAGAAAAGTTTTTTACATCACAATGAATTATAGATAAATAATGTATTGTAAATTAATTTACAATACATTACACAATTACTATACTTAAAACAATTATCTCTTCATAAATTTAATCATAAAAATAAATATCTATCTTCTTTAAGTCCCGCACTAAAATATTGCACCCTCAACTCTCCTATAAATATTCGTAGTTAGCCAAGTCATGGAGTGCACATGCAAAGCCTTCAATTATTGTTGATTAAATATTAAGGTATCTCAGAATTTCAAGTTTGTTAACTTAATCATATTAGTACACACGCCGCCGCTGCTCTTAAAAGTACGGCAATTAGCCAAGTAATAGTACTAATTAGCTTTAACGAAAACAAAAGTAATTACGATGTTTTGTTATAAAAAAAAAACAAAAAACCATTCAATAATTATTTTAAAATGATTAAAATATAAAAAAAACTAACTAATACTTGTTAATCGATATTTGAGGAAGCTATAATCACTAAAATTAAAATCATGCACGACAATTTTATTTATGAGATTTGAATACTAGGGGAATTATGTTCATTGACCATGGAGAGGACAGCTAAACACTTGGAGTTCACACTTACGACCCTAGTTATCTCTAGGGAATATGTTAGTAGTAATCACAATGATTAATTTAATAATTTGATAAGGAATCTAAATTTCTTTTTCCTCTTCACGAAGAATTGGGTTATATATATATATATATATATATATATATATTTCAATTAAATATGTTTTTGTCCCTTAATTTTGAGTGAAAAATGGAATTAGTTTTTCCTAAAAAATTTGACCAAATTTAGTCCTTTAACTCTAAAACTATGTGGATTTAATCCTTTTAAGCAAAGCTCCTTAAGTTCATTTAAAGTTTCAAAAACGTTTTATGACATTGAAACGAAAAATGTCAAACGGTGTAAACATTTCAAACAATTCAAATGTAATCATAAAACACGTTTGAAACATTACAAAAATTTAACACAAAATTTGATCAAAATAATTAAATTCATATTATTTTAAAGTTTAAGAACTAAATTGAGATAAAATTTTAAAGATGGACTAATTCCAATTTTTTCTAAAAATATAGATAAAAACACATTTAACCATACATATTTTTAATCAATAATAAAACATCTTGAAAAGTGGGTGATAAATATAAAGACAAAGGTATTAAAAAAATAGGCATGCATTATTCTATCTTTTGCCTCTAATGATTATTAGTGCGTCCTAAGTACATTGAGTTTAAAAAAATGATATGCCAGCATGAAATGATGGAGGTAGCCAGAATTTGAGAGGAGAAGGAACATAAATCTGGCCATGTGAGTCTGATTTGGGGATATATATAAAGCAAAGAAAGGTGAGTTTTTGCAAAAGGGTTTCACATGGGGGGAGATGGAGGACATGATTCTTACTTACATACATAGCCCTTTTTTCTTCACAGCTCATCCTTAACCAAAGTCATATATAAATCTTCTCAATATGCCACTGTGCCATAGTTTAATCTGCACCAAGATCTTCTCCCATGTAACTGCACCATGCTGCATTTTTTTGAGTGACTAATTAAATAAGGCCACCACTAATCACAGACTTGCCAAATACTCAACTGAAAATGATGAAAACCAAACCCATTTGCACACTCTTTTGATTAATAATATATATAAAAAAGGGAAGTAGTATCTGATCCAAACCAGAAGAAGAAGCAAAAGGAAAACGAAAGTACAGATATGGGATGCCAGCCGTATCCAATCCATTAATCCGATCCAAAAATGGTAAGAAAAAAACACATAAAGAGAGATGATTATACATAGAATAATGAATATTGAAGGGTTGTGAAAGAACACTGAGCATGTGAAAACCAGGAGGTGAAGCATTGATTGTGGTCCCATTATACCGCAGCAGTGTAATTAAAGTGGTGTATGGATAGGACAGAGCGCAAGAGGAAGTGCCACAGAGCCTATAGAGCAAGGGTGAAAAAAAATAAAATACTGCACCAATCTAACCCAAGAACAGGGATGAAAATTCTTATAAAATGGTATACAGTATCATGACATGAGACAATGGATGCCAAGTGAAGGGGTCACATCTGCACGTGGTTGCTGATTCCTATACTTATTAAACAACACTCCATTTTTCCCACTAAAACCGTTCAGTCTTTCACCACCTAGCTGTTGCTAGCTGTCTCTAATCCCCTCCCATGTGACCCACCTCACTCTTTCTTTCTCTCTCTCTTTCTTCATCTCCAAAACCCTTGGTGAAACAAGACCAAAATCTAGGTAGAGGGTAGGAAGAAAAAGGAGAAAGAAAAAAACTTTATGGCAAATGAATAGAAACACCATTATGAAGGCTTTATTACATGCACAATGCCATTGTCTCTCATCATCTCTTTAATCTCTCTCCCTCTCTCTATCTCTATATCTCTCTCCCACTGGTTTTAGAAACCCAAGAACAAGATTTTGAAGTAAGATTTTCGGTTGTTTGTGTGTTGGTTAGGTTGTTGGGATCTCTGTTGTTTGTTTCTCTTTCTCTCTCTCTCTCTCTCTATTTTCTCAGACACACAATTAGATACACAAGGCCATTATACGTAGTACATAAATTTCTCGCTATCTCTCTATATTTGGGGTCACACATACATAGGTAATGGCACAGTTACCTCCCAAAATACCAACCATACCCCAAAATTGGCCATCTTTTTCTCACCAAAGGGTGCCCACAATGGCCAACTTCACCCCCACAACCTCATCCACCACCACCACCACCGTCGCCGCCGCCGCCACCACCACTGCCCCCTCCCAACCCTCATGGGTCGACGAATTCCTCGACTTCTCCTCCACCCGCCGGGGGGCTCACCGGCGATCCGCCAGCGACTCCATTGCCTTCCTCGAAACGCCGTTTCTCGAGGAATGTCGAGCCGGTTTCGATCGGCTCGACGAGGACCAGCTGATTTCCATGTTCTCTGACGACATTGCCGCCGCGGCACTCCCGCCGCCGCCGCTTTCGTCGGCGTCCAACCCCTCCTCGCCGTCCTCCGACCAAAATAGCAACAACGAGGAGAAGCCCATGGCAATGACGTTGGACCTCAAGCCGAAGACGGAAAAGGTTGAAGAGGAGAGCTCGTGCAAGAATGAGGCGGCGGCGCTGCAACTCTCCGCCACTACCACCTCCCCTGAAACCGTTGTCGATCCCAAGAGGGTCAAAAGGTAAGGCTAATCACACCAAATATTATAATTATTGCTATCACTACTATTATTTTATTGTTTTATTATTTTATGTTGTCCACCTCTCCCATGCACGTACAATTAATGAAAATAATTTTATGTTCCAAATCAACTACTAGCTCAGTAGAATTTAGGTTCTAAATAAACAAATAAATTAGTAATAGTTTAATTTATATATAATGTCAGTGTAATATACTGTCTAACTTATTGCTTGTATAATTTTTAAAATAATTATTTTAAAGTAATAAATTCTGTCATTTGATAGATTAGTTATTCTAATTATTTTAACTTAATACCGGTTGAGTAGAATTTTATTCATAAATTTTACTAAAAGGTTTTGAATTTTCATGAGTTTAAGTATTTTTTTTAATCCATACACTTGTCTTGCACATTAAATTTGGTATCGTTTTTTTATTGCTAAATATGAATTTGTCCACATTCTTTGAGAATTACAAGTTATACACTATCATCAAACCCTTCGCTTCTAAATTTATACAGTCGAATTAGAATTTGATGGCAACACTTTTAACTGAAATTAATGCATGATACAAGAAAAATTGAAATTTTGGTGTTATTTTAACTGTATTTAGATAATTTCATGTAGAACAATTATTACAATTATAATAAGAAAACAAATGTTTGATAGTCATATATATATATTTGGATATAACATAGTCAACTTTATCCAACCAATTAAATGTGTTAGTTGAGTGCAGAAGTTAATTATGTTAGGCGAATAATCTCTTGTACCCAATCTTCCTTTTCAAGCTACTTTGACGTAGCCTTCTGCCATAAGTGATTCATCTTCTGTATGTATAAAAATAAAAGGAGTGTAATATACATATACCAAACCGAATCTAATATTTTTTTACTGTTATTATGTATGCATATCAGAATTTTGGCTAATAGGCAATCAGCACAGAGATCAAGGGTAAGAAAGCTACAATACATCTCTGAGCTTGAAAGGAGCGTAACAACATTGCAGGTAAATATAAGTTCAATTTAATTTTCATAATAACATATCTACACCAGGAATATATGAATGTCACATGTAGCATAATGATTGTTGAGTACATCATAGTATGAAACTTGCGCTAATTATGAGAAATTAACGTTAAAATGAAGACGGAGGTATCAGCATTGTCTCCACGAGTTGCATTTCTGGACCATCAACGTTTGATTCTTAATGTCGACAATAGTGCCTTGAAGCAACGTATTGCTGCTTTGGCCCAAGACAAGATTTTCAAAGACGGTATAATGCTTTTCTTTTTTTCCTTTTCCAAGTATTTTCACTTCAGCTTTTTATATACATAACAGTATATGGTGAAAGATTATTTTTCTGTTAATATGTAATACATGCGAGTGACCTAACACATCGTAAGACATATCCTAAGATTCTTGATCTCCATATAGTGAGGATGTTGGTTATAGGGAAGTTACATGTGTTGTTTTGTTTTGAGGATAATGTTATTTTGCAAGTTTTGTGGATTACATATGGAAGTTGGAAAAAGCACGATGATGATGATTACTGAGATAGTGGGAATTTTTGAATGTGTCAGCTCATCAAGAGGCATTAAAGAAGGAAATAGAGAGATTGAGGCAAATCTACCATCAACAGAACCTACAGAAGATGAACAACAATCTTCAAACCCCACCAACATCACAGCCACAAGCACATTCTCTTCATCAGCATCAGCAGCAGCAGATAGCAGTGTCTCAACCATTGGGATGCAAGGAGAAGGAGCAGCTCCTGAGTTGAGGGGAATGTGGATGTATGTATGTATGTATGATGTAGGTATGGATGGATGGATGGATGGATATGTTGGATGGTGGTAATTAAGTAGAAGTTTTCACGTGATGTGTTCCCCATGAATGTTGCTGTGGGGTTGCTGACACAGTGATGGGGTTGGAGGGTAGGAACTTGACAAGTGGAGTGTTTGCAATAGGGTGAAGAATTTTATTGGTTGGTTATATCTTGGGGGTTGGATTGGGATTTTGGGATTTCATTTTCTGCATATTACACTTTTTGGTTTTCCCTTTTTAACAGAAAAATTATTCTCAATCATTTTTTATTTTATTGGGTGGAATAAGGGGACAAACCATCGTGCTTTTGTATTGGGATATGCATGGAAGTTGTCAGAGCATTATTTTTCTCTTTTTTTTTTTTTTTCATTTTATTTGGATGAATTGTACAAAATTTTAAGCCAACTATAACATTTATTCTTACTTCCATATGGAGGCTGTGCTCTGCTACATGGATTAATTGTACCACCAAATCATATCTATCCAGCAGGTTGGGAAATGTAATATTAATGATGATATGCCATTTACTTAATATTTAAAACATGTCAAATTTAGCATTATAATTTGGTCGGTACTTCAAAACCCCAATAGTTATGTGTCATTATATGAGCATCTATAATATATATATATATATATATATATATATATATATATATATATATATATATATATATAAAGGAAGGAAACTGTAAGTAGATATAGAAACCAAATAAAACTTATGTCAAAGAGAACATGAACAACTTAAAAGGTTCACAAAACCTAAATTCTGAAAATTTGTAGTTTTTCTTAACAAAATACAACTTTAGAATGGAGGTAAAAAGTCAAATCATAAAATTAATTTACTAAAAGCTTAGTGTTAGTAAAAAAAATTAGGGTTCAATATGGTTTTATTTCTTAATTTTTAATAAAAATTAGAATTAGTGTCTCTTCAAAATTTTGACTTAATTTAGTTCTAAATTTTAGAAATATATGAATTTAGTTATTTTAACTAAATTTTGTTAAATTTATTTGACGTTTTAAACGCGTTTTATGATAACATTTGGATTATTTACACCGGTTGACACATTTATGCTTTAATATTAATTGAGAAACACGTTTAAAACGTTAAATAAACTTAACAAAATTTGGTTAAAATGACTAAATTCACGCATTTCTAAATAAGAAAGACTAAATTAGACTAAAATTTCAAAAATGGACTAATTTCAATTTTCACAACAAGTTATAAGGATCAAAAATATATTTAATCCAAAAAATTAATATATTTATTTTCTTCACAAAAAGATATGTCATACTAAGTTTCAAAGAACAAATATCATTTCATTCTACCTAGACATAATAGAAATATTTTAGAAATCCGACACATAGAGAAGAAATTTCATTTCAACCACACTTTAAAAAAAGAAAATTCCTAAAAACTCCATAGCAAGAATAATTACATTCAAACTGAGTACATAACACATTATTGATGTATTATAGTTATATTGATATATTCTTAACTTTGTTTGTGCATAATTATAATCATATTTAAAGATATTATTTGATGAACATTTGTAATATATCTTAATGAATAAAGCAGAATGAGTTTTCTTTGCTCTAAAACTTTATCACACATCCGTAATTCCTAGAAAGGAAAAAATAAAAAATATAATATTCTTTGATACTTATGTTGGCAGCATATACTGGATTGCCTGACAACAATTATATTAACCTTAACCTTAATCTACACCGTCAATATTACACCTTTATCACTGAATATGATAACTTCCCAAAATCTTAATAACTTTTACTCTAAACGGTTGAGACCCATGTTCTGAAATTGCATTCAGAGACCATAAACGTGGGAGTCATCACATGAATTGACGCAATGGGAACATGGATAAATATACCATAGTTGAATTGTGAGCAACTACTAAACTTACGTTATTGTCGTTGAACGGGAATCACGATAGGCATAATCATCATAGGAGAATAACATGGGTAATGTGGGGAAAAATAGGAAGGAGATATGAAAGAAAAATCAGAATAAAAAAGAAACGAAAACCTAAACTAAAAATAAATAAAAATCATGATACTAACACATGACACCACCAAATTGCGTAAAAATATTAGAAATAATTAAATATTACTTTTATATATTAAAGGAAATAGACAGTTAACTTTCCTGGTCCAATACAGTTTCCTTCTAGCTTTGACCACCATAGATATTATTGGATTATGATGCTATCTCATTGGTCATTGGGGAGTGTGGGGTTCAAACAATCAAATACAGAGAGCACCCTTTTGCACTTGGATTATCCCCACTTGTACTGATATCAGAGTTTCAGCTTTATACTAATTTTTCATAAGTTAGAGTCATAATAGTTTGAACTAATGCAGCCAGCAATAATCACTCACTACGGAAAGATAAAGCTGAACTTATGGCGGTACTTGAAATAAAGCTGAACATTCATTGTGGCTTAATCTGATTATACAATTTCAGAAGTTTTCAAGAGCTGAACGCACAATTATATTTGCTAATAATTGGTATAGAACACGCTTGTTGTGCATTCAAGCAAGATGCATATTCTTGGACTGAAAATGAAATTCTCAAACAAATCAAAGTTATGAAGGAGTGCTGCTAATTAAGGGCTAAACATAATAAACAAATTCAGTTTTGTTAACTTGAACTTCTGTTTATTAATACAAGAACTGTACAGTGATATTTATAACATCACTTTTCCTTTGCATCAGTTACATTAGCAGTAAGTTATAACTTATGCTTGGTCATTTTATGTCACTGTCTGATGTACAACAACACTTTCCACTCCTTAACCAAGTACACTCTTCGACATGTTTAAATTTGGGTTGGTGTAGCATGTGTAGTTGAAGAGGTGGTAGGACTTTCTGCAACATCACTTACTTTTCTTGACATTCTTCTCTTTGCATTTTTACATTGTTGAATGATCATTGTGGTTAGTCTCTGGATTGTTTTCTCTTCACCGTTTGCATAATTCATACGGAAAACGTAAACAAAGAGAGAAAATGTTGATGTGCCTGCTGTGAATATGAAGAGGACCCAGAAGCTGTTCGGGCTGAGACTTGCAGTTTCTCCATTTACTTCTGTGTCTTCACATTCCTCTGATGCAAGCATTTTGTTCTCTAATTCATGCACCTTCCCTGTTTCTACTAAATCTAGAAGTGCTTTGTTTACATCAGGAATAAATGGAGACCCCCTTGCGAATGCCTAAGAAGAAGTCAACACAGAAAGATTATATTTTAAAAGAATATACATTAGAAAGTAGATTGTGAGCAGGTGCATAAATAAAAGTTATGAGAGTATCGTTGCATCACATACAAATCCAAATCCTCCAATTTTGTACAAAGGCCCGGCTTGAATAAACTCTTTACAGTACTTTGCTACGAAAATTTTGGCTGCAGGAACTTCAAGAAAGGCAGCTCCTATTTCTTTCCTTCTGAGAGCTTCAGCATACTCTTCAAGTTCTCCATAGTTCCTCATGCTTTCAGGGTGGAACTGTAACACTTCCTGCACATAATTCATCAGAAAGGATCCTGAACTGTATCCAACCCTGATGTTTCTATTCCGTAGCTGATCAATATCATCTACAGTTGGTTGAAGCCGTTCAGCAGTTAGCATGCTGGCAAGGTTAGCTGTGTAAGTCTGTGTTATGATAAGTGCCACAAATAACCAAGCCACCATAACCATCTTTGATAAATTGCTATGTAGCTTGTCTCCTATGTTCAGTCAAATGAACCAAATTAGAATTAGCTAAGTACTCAAGAATGCGATAAATGATGGCATGCAAGAACATAGAATTTTAAATTAAGTACCATCTAACTTGATTAGAGGGGTCAATGCCAACCAAGCCATGGTCCCAGTTTGATTCAGCACGGAACCTGTAATTTCAGGACTGTGGCGTCTTTCCAACATCCAAAGAATAAAGCCATTGTAGATAACCATGGCCAGTATTAGAACCCACATACTCTTTGTAAAAGGTTTCAAAAATAACCAAGCTCTATGATCCACTTTTGATTTAAGGGGAACTACCATCACCACTCCCGGATCAGTGTACGGCTGAGTGAATTCTGTATACTGATATCGATATGAAATTATGGTCACATCAATTACTGCATCGAAATTCTGTTTTCATGCATACACAAAATGAAGATGTGGGAACGAGTGTCAGTAACTATATATGAAGTCCAAATACAGATAGTATAGTCAAAAAGTCTTACCTTCAAATAAACTTGCTTCACCAAATTATCGTATGTGTCATTGAAAGGATAGAATTTGTAGGGAAAGGGATAGGGCAGCAACTCCATAGTTGCTCTAAAAAGATCAATGGTGAATCCATGGAAAGTGGTGGTATTTTCTGTTTGGTCCTGATTTACAGTTATGAATTGTTTCAATGTGCCCAAAACGGAGACCCCAATTCTTAGTGGGTTATCTGATGATGGAAGGGTCCATCCTCTTGGAGTTCCCCAAGGTCTTCCTGGCCATAAAACTTGTCCAAGTTCCTTCATTGAAGAATTGAAAGCAGCATTTTGGCCTATAATATTTGAGAACCCCAGTTCATGTGTCCAGAACCCAATTTCCTTGTCATCCTTCCCCATCACATTGATGATCTGAAAAGTATCTGAAGGATCTAACCTTTGGTCACTGAAATGAATTTTTCCACTTAAGCCAGTAAAATTATTAAGCAGAATCTTATCCAGTAACGTTTGATCCTTTTTTTTGTTTGCTGTGATCATGGATAGAGCAAGAGTCCATGCAGCATCATAAGCACGTGCTGCAAATATCCCAGGTTCATTATTAAGCTCATGAGGGTTCTCTGAGCTAAACTTTTTTCTAAATTTGAAGTAGAAGTCCTCGTATTGAAGCCCTATTTCTGGGAAGTAGCTCTTTACTCCAACTATCCCTTGCATTGAGGATATAATGGAAGAGTTCAAGGAATGGACAAGACTTGTAAGAGGATCAGTAACGATCCACACATAACCTTTCTCCATCATTCTCAATTCCTTTGCAGTTAGAAACAGGTTTATGGCCAAAGGAAGTGACAAATTAACAATAAAAACTCTGCAATAACCATCCCTAAGCTTCTCCAGTTCTTGAGACAGTGAAGATGAGCTTAACGGAGGGATGGTCAAAACATTGCTTATAAGAACACCTGCCACACTTAGATCTCTATAGAGATGAGAGAACATTCTTGTGGATGAAGAATCGGTATCATCGTATATAATGTTAACGTTGTACCATTCAAAGGAAAGTACAATATCTGCTACTGCTTTCATCTGCTTAAACTGATTAGGTGAGATTTGCACAAGGTAGGGCCACTTCAAAGTTGACCAGTTTGGAGTTGCATCAGCTAGAGATAGAACTGGGGTCATGTTTTGGCTACAAATTTCAGCCACTAAGGTTGTCACTTTCCATGTTTCAGGTCCTATAATTGCTTCCACTTTGTGTGTATCAATAAGATCTCTAGCTGCAGAAGAAAGGGCGGGAATTGTTTCACATAGCTTAGAAAGATCTTGATAATTGTTTCAATACACTGTCACAAACACTTTAAAAAATAAGAACGAAAATATATAATGAAATGAATTGAAACTAATTTTTTGAAGAAGTGAAAATTTTTCAAGAGGAGTTAATTGAATTAAATTAACTTTTAGAGAAGCTAATTAATGAAAACAATTTCCCCCATAAGGTAATCCGTTTATGTAGAAAATATAACTACATACCTTTCTTCTCTTAAGTTTCTATAAATATAAAAAAAATCATCCCGATGACCAATTTTCGGTTTTAGGCCAAAACATCAGTGTTTCACGGAAAACAAAGCTTGGATAAATCAAAGATCACTTTATCGGAGAAGAAGAAAAGGGAAGAAAGAAGTGAAAACATCTCATAACAGTTCTGATGAAAATTAAGTTTCTGCTTACACATGAAAGATACAACGGAAAGATTTATAATAGTTTTATGAAGTTGAATAGAATATGAAAGAATGAAAGAGTAGTGGGAAGTAAGAAAGACCTGCTAGAGCAGCCTGAAGAGGATCAGCATGTGAGTCCCTTATCTGTAAACCAAAACTTTGATTGCTATAATGATAGAAATCTTCCATTGCCATCTTAACAGCTACTATCTCCTCTTTACCGTTACGAGAGTTGTTGTCTGCAATAACTCCTATGGTACCCTTCATCTTCACATGCATGCCATCATCAACAGTTGTTTTTCCTAATGCAGTGCTCATCAAACAAAGAAGAAGAACAAGCACGTGCAAGCTACCCATAATACCAAACACCATCACTCTGGCTATGCATCATTCATATCCACATATTCCTTTATATGTAGCCACAAAAAACTTGCCAAAGTCAATTCATTGAGTCAACACTGAAGGAAGTTTCCAACCATCATCTTTAAGATATTTGTCTAATTATAGAATTTAAGATACTTATTTAGTTATATAATTGAATATTTTGAATTGAAAATAAGCATTTGTATATCTTTTATGATTTATAATTAATTGGTGTAGTATATTTTACATTTACTTTCAAATGAACCAATAAATATATTTTTTCCTAAAAAGAATGATAAAATAATAATTAAATTTAGAGATAAAAAATAATTAGTGTTAATATTGATTAAAAAATAGATAACATTTTATAAATTAAAAAGTAATGATGTTTAAAATAATCTCTAATATTAATAAAAAATTATTATAAAAACCTAACTTAATTCTAACCCTTGAAGATTAAAAGAAAAATAACCAAAAATAGTAAAAGCTTGAAACAGAGAGGAAATGAGAGAATGATTTTTCTTATTGGTCATCTTGACAAAAGCAATGACAGGGAATATATACTGCACAAAGGTGGTACACTTCATTTGTTTTAAGAATCATCTCCTATGTACTACAAAATACAACTGTAGAAACAGACAAAGGAAACCGTTATGCATAGGACTAAATATTTTTAGATGGGCTGCAAGGGCTGCAGGCTTGATTGTGCTGTTGTGGGCTTTTGATTTGATTCTTTTTCTTTTAGCCCCTCACAAGCTGGAGATTTGAAGATATCAAGAAGCCCAAGCTTGGATAAATTGGAGTGAAATAGACATGGATGAAGAGCTTTAGTGAAGATGTCTGCTAATTGATGTGATGATGAAACTGGTAAGAGATGCATGAGACCAGTAAGTAATTTCTTACGGACAATATGGCAGTCAATTTCTAAATGCTTCGTCCTTTCATGAAAAACTGGGTTGGCAGCAATATGTAGTGCACTTTGGCTATCACAGTAGAGGATATGACGTTTAGTAGTAAGAATTCTCAAATCTTCAAAGAGGAAAGAGAGCCATTGAAGTTCACAGGTGGCAGATGCAAGAGCCCTGTACTCTGCTTCTGCAGAAGATCGAGATACAGTAGATTGCTTCTTAGCTTTCTAAGACACTAAAGAATTACCAATAAAAAAAACAATAGTCGGTGATGGAACGTCGTGTGTCAACGCATGTGGCCCAATCAGCATCATTGAATCCAAAAAGTTGTGTTGAAGACTTCCGACTAAAAAATAGACCTTTTCTATGGCATCCCTTTAGATAACAAATCACTTTGAAAGTAGCTTGCAGATGCATCTGAGTTGGTGCTACCATGAATTGACTGAGCGGTTGTGTGGCAAAAGTTATATCGGGTCTTGTGTTGGTCAAATAAATGAGACGACCTATTAATCGTCTATATGACAATGGGTCAACTAGAGGTTCACTAGAATCCTGATGGAGACGCAAGGAATCATCCATTGGAGTTGAAGAGGGCTTGCAACCCATCAAACCACAATCCTTGATCAAGTCTAGACAATATTTGCGTTGACAAAGAGAAACTCCTTTGCTGGAATGAGCCACTTCTATTCCTAAAAAATATTTCAACCTACCAAGGTCCTTTATATGAAAGTGAGAGTGAAGTGTGTCTTTAATTTTAATAATCTCAGAAGTACAATTGTCGGTAAGTACAATGTCATCAACGTAAACAATGAGAGCAGTGAAAGCAGATCCAATATCTTTGATGAATAAACTATGATCAGCATGAGCTTGAACATACCTAGATGACAATAGTAAAAGAGATAATTTTGCATACCATGTACGACTTTCTTGTTTCAAACCGTAGAGAGATTTTTTCAATTTGCAGCAATGGTTCGATGGATGACCAGAAAGTCCCTCAGGAATCACCATATACACATCCTCTAAAAGTTCTCCATGAAGAAAAGCATTACTTATGTCCAGTTGTTGCAAGTCTCAACCGTGAATGGATGCCAAAGCTAGAACAACTCTTACAGTAGCCATTTTTACAACAGGGGATAAAGTTTCCAGATAATCAATCCCTTCAATTTGTGAATACCCTTTAGCCACTAGACGAGCTTTGTAGCGCTCAACAGATCCATCCGGTCTTCTTTTTATTTTGAAAACCCATTTGCACCCGATGAGTTTGATAGAGGGAGGTGTAGGAATGACCTCCCAAGTTTGGTTCTCCATTAAGGCAACAATTTCAACTTGCATCGCCTCCTGCCAGTGAGGTTGAGTCATTGCGTCTTGATACATTTTTGGTTCTTGCTCAGAATTGAGACACATAAAAAAAATGGGAGTGAGAAGAAGACAAGTGAGAATAATCAACAAAAGATTGGATGGGATAAAGGATCGTTGAAGAGGATTGGTGGGGAACAAGAGTCGAATCACTTGAAGAAATATTGCAATAATAATCATCAAGATATCTTGGGCGATTGGTGACGCGGGTGGAATGGCGTGGTAGAGGTGATATTGGATCTAAGTTTGGAGCGTCAAAATTTTGTGAGAAAGAGGGTTGTTGGTGCGGTGAGAGAGATGGAGATTTACTGGTTTGTGATGGGGAAGGCAAGATGGGATTGCAAATGGGAGTAGGTGAGTTTGGGGGTATGTGAAAAGTAGGTGACTCAAAGAAAGGTGGGGCAGTGCTTGTTGGGCTCGTGTCATAGTCAAAGGTTGATTTTGGGCTGAAATTATTGGGATTAGATTGAGGAGTTTGGCTGGATGGTAGGAAAGGGAAACACGCCTCATTAAATTGAACATTTTTTGACACACATATTTCTTTGCTGTTGATGTCAAAAATGACATAGCCTTTAGTGCCTGTTTGAAAACCCAACAAAATCCCACATTTAGAGCGGACATCAAATTTTTGACGTGGAGAATTTGTGGATGCATAACAAAGACAACCAAAAATTTTAATCATGGAAAAATCAGGAGGTTCTTGGTATAATAATTCAAAAGGGGTTTTATTTTTTATAACAGGAGAAGGAACACGATTTATTAGAAAGACAACATGTTTTATAGCATAAGACCAAAAATGTTTTGGAATATTAGATTGAAACATGAGTGCCCTGGCCACATTAAGAATGTGTTGATGTTTTCTTTCAACACGTCCATTTTGTTGAGGGGTATAAACACAACTTGTTTGATGTAAAATTCCTTTTGATGAAAAAA
>Ga0214543_1008957_pt1 | contig 15967 bp, 9 predicted proteins | sample CNSS2metaG_FD_160094 | JGI IMG/M metagenome (GOLD analysis project Ga0214543, IMG submission 160094) | Root nodule microbial communities from cowpea collected in UCLA plant growth center, Los Angeles, California, USA - CNSS2 | ecosystem: Host-associated > Plants > Roots > Nodule | place: USA... | reverse complement strand
ATGTAGTCAACTAAATTTGAAATGAAAAGATTTAAAATCTGATTTTGGGCCACAAAATGAACATATCAGGAAAAGGATGGCGGGCCAGCCCGCCGGCCCGCCACCCCACGGGCCGGGCCCAAAAAAAAACCCGTTTTGCCTTGTCGGGCCAGCCCGGCCCGGCCCATTTAAAACGGGCCAAAAACGGGCCGGGCCAAAACGGGCCGGGCTGGCCCGTTTTGACACCCCTATTTCAAGTAATCCAATAATGTGAATATGTATCAAGACTTTGAGCACCCCCTATGAATTCATCAAAAGAAAAACATACATGTAACTCTGTTACGAGTGTGATGTACATACAAAATAAATCATTGGAATAATCTTCTTGACCTGCACAAATCTCATTAGTTTAACTAGATGTAAACTTTACCTGTCAACCTAGTTTTGCAACCTTGACTTAAGAATAAAATCTTCTCTAAAAATGACATAAAAGTTTATTCAAGAAGTTTTGCTAGTAGTTAGAAATCCTTGTCTTTTACATAATATATAAATTGGTGTGAATTCACTTACAAATTTTTATTTTTCAGATAAAATTTGAAATTTTTTAATACCAAATAATCAAATTAATTTAAAAAATTTAATTTTTATCAAAACAAAATATTTTATTATAGAAATTTAATTTTGTTTTACAAAAATAAATTATTTTTTGGCATGAAAGATCCTACCCAAGGCATTACTGAAAAGTTATTTCTAATTAGGGATGACAATATGGGCCTGATCCATCAGGCTGGCCCTCAAGCCCGTGAAAAAAACGCAGGGCGGGCCAGGGTAGTGAATCTGCAGGCCCGTAGCAGTCCGGCCCGCAAGTCCGCATAAAAAAAAACTTGCACTTGTGTATATTAGTTATATTTTTTATAGACTTTTGCATTAATGTTCTAAATTCTTGTATAACTGGAAAAGACAAGTATTATGTATTTTTTAATATGCTAAAATTTAAAGAATATATTGTGTATATCATAGTATGAATATGATAAAAATGTTGAATTATCAATTTATCATTAATTCTCCAAAGTCTTTACTTAATTTTGTGAACTTTCTAAAGTTTCCCAATTTTTAAACATTGAAAGTTTTATTATAAGAATTAAAAACAAATTAAAAAAAAAGGACAGTCCGCATGCCCGCGAACCAAATGATGTGCGGAGCGGGCCAATAATTGCAGCCTGCATAAATTGTACGGAACAGAACAGGTCAGTCCACGATGTGCGAGACTTATGTAGATCGTGTCTAAATAGGTCGGACCGACCACGTTGTCAACCTTTTTGATAAATGAAAGAGCTTATCCTATGTTAAACTTTTGTCAATGACTCAACATACAAAACCAATTTAAAAAATGAGATTAAATTTTGCATGTAGTAGTAATTTAATTGTCAGTTTCTGAAAATGAAGAGTAAAGTTTTCCTATAAAAGGAAGAACATAAACTCATAATTACAATTTTAGGATTTAATATAATATATATATATATATATATATATATATATATTATCTTGTGAATATATATAATATATTCAGGCCTGTTTCATTTTCGAACCTGACGAAAAGAAAATAAGACTTAAACCTGAATAAAAAATGAAAGTTATTTCCCTCTTCTTTATTTAATTTTAATTATATATTATACTGTCAAGTTAATGAATAAGTCCCTCAACTTTTTAAAAAGTAAAAGAAAAAAAAAATCATCGCACCAAAACTAAAGGTATAGCTGCCGATTTTAATCATCACAAAATAATTAGAGAAGCTAAATAGAGAATTAAAGTCAACAACTTAAAAATATAAAGATCAATATAAAGTTTGACCTAAAGTTAAATATAAAAAAAAAAAAAAACCACCTTTTTCTATCATAAAATGAACATATATTTGTGTAACATGCCAGCCACTCCATTCAACTTCGATATGCAACTAAAAGGATAGTGCCTTGCACGTAAACCGCGTTAAGCTCAACCCAACCTCAACTCCTACATACATATATTTATATACATATATACATATAATATTATATAATATATATATATATATATATATATATAAATTATATTTATATATTACACAAGTCATATACTGTTCAAAAAAATACATATATATTACAATTTGCAGCAAACTTCAACTCATGTGTATATATATATACACACACACTTTCACAAACCTGTTACTATTATCATCGTAACACAAATCAGCAAAAAGTAGTTATAGCATTAACCATGTCTTCCTTCAAATCTTATGGCAAAGTTGATGAATCAGAGCAAGCCATGCTCGAAGTTCGGCGAAAAACCCGAAAGAGAATCACCATCATAGCGTTGTCCACAATAGTTCTGATTGGAGTTGTGTTTGCTGCAGTGTTTGGAACAGTTGCTCATAACAACAACAACAACTCAAATGATGGTGAAAGCAATGTTGCTTCTGTTTCCAGCTCAGTGAAGGCTGTCTGTGATGTGACACTCTACAAGGATGCCTGCTACAGCAGCCTTGGTTCTGTTGCACAGTCGGGTGATGTTCGACCTGAGAACTTGTTCTTGTTGTCTATTAAGGTGGCCTTAGGTGAGGTTTCTAAGGCTGCTCAGTATTTCTCTGAGAAGGGAGGGTTCAGTGGCTTGAATGTTGATGAAAGGATTAAGAACTGCAAGGATCTTCTGGGTCTTGCAGTTGATCATCTGAATAGCTCTCTGGTTTCTGGGGGGAAGTTTTCTTTGGTTGATGTGTTGGAGGATCTCAGAACTTGGTTGAGTGCTGCAGGTGTGTAACTGTTGATGCTTGTTTAAATTTGCATGTCATTTTGAGTCATGACTACAACTTCTATTTTGACTTGCTAGAATTTGTCTATTTGTTTTTGTTTGTTTGTGTGTGGTGGCATATGATAGTCATAACTCTTATATTTAACCCTTTTTGCCTGTTTCATTTATTTGAGAAAATGCTTTTTCTTTTCCTGTAGATTTAAAAATCAGTAAATGAGTCTTTTAAAAGCTATATAGGTTTTCTACGTAGTCATATTAATAGTAAACATTAACCATCTTTATATCATTGAATGATCTAAAGTTACTATTCTTATTTTTATGTAAAAACATGTCTGATAAGTGGAGATGTTGAAAGGTTGAGTTAGATGTAAAATTCACTTTTTTTTATTATAATGTCAAAGTTATTGGAAGTTTACTTTAGTAAATTTTGTTGTTTGCTGGATCGATCTGTCATACTACCTGTCAATAATCAGGTGTTTTTAGACCATCATTAATATATAGTTTTATGTTTAAAATGTATATGTTTTAATATAAAGATAGGGTATCGACTAAAAACAATTTTATACTATATAAGTACAAACCTTATCAAGTAAGTTTTTGTAAGATTAAATAGGTCTTGAGACATGCTCCTAACTTTGCTTGCTTCAAGTTTTTATGCTCACTACTTGAGACATGCTTCTAACTTTGCTGGCTTCAAGTTTTTATGATGATATAAGAACTCCATCAAATCAATGCTTGATACTTCTCATCTTCTTTCTTCTATTGTTATTGAAATTTTAGCAAAGGATATTAAGATATAAATTTATTCTTCCCTCATAAATTGATTCACCAAAACTTCGACTGAATATTTGAAGATCACTGTTCATCCGTGTGCAACTACTGAAACAGGTACCTACCAGCAAACTTGCATTGATGGATTTGGAGAGGCAGAAAAAGCATTGAAGAGCAGTGTATTCAACAATCTGAAAAATTCAACAGAGTTCACCAGTAACAGTCTTGCCATCGTTACATGGCTTGACAAGGCTGCAAGCACTGTGAATTTGAGGCGCTTGTTGAGTGCTTTGCCACACCAAGATGAAGAACCAAAGTGGCTTCATTCTAAAGATCGAAAGATGCTGCAAGCTGATGATTTGAAGAAGAAAGCTAATATTGTTGTTGCAAAAGATGGCAGCGGAAATTTTAAAACAATCACTTCTGCACTTAAACAGGTCCCTGAAAAGAGTGACAAGAGGACTGTGATCTATGTGAAGAAGGGGATTTATAATGAAAATGTGAGGGTGGAGAAGACCAAATGGAATGTCATGATCATTGGTGATGGTATGAACGCCACCATTGTATCCGGAAGCCTTAACTTTGTGGATGGCACCCCAACATTTTCATCAGCAACATTTGGTATGTAACACTTTCTATTAAGTACAGTACCTTAAACACGATTTTAGATACTAAAAGGAAGTTTTTCTAAACTAGTATCAATTTAAATTCTATTCATTTTTATTTTTGAAAATACCATGCTTTATATATAAACAAGTTTTATGTTTGGTGGAGAGCCTAACTCAACCCTCTTCTCTTAATTGAGTCAAATTATGTCATGTGATGTATACAAATTGTTGAAGATCTCACGTAGATTAGAGATAAGATAAATTTACAGTATATAAATAGATACAAACTTTAAGTTAGAAACTAATTTTGTACAGTTGAGTTAGGTTTAATGTTCACTTCTTAAGATAGTATTAGACCTATCTCAAGTCTATCCTATTGAAATTTATTATTTGTTGGGTCTATCGAATCAGTCGCTATTAGACCACAATTAATGTCTAATCATACATTCAAGATGTATATGCCTCATTGTGAAGGTATGATAAAAATCTCATATGGACTAGAAATAAGATTAGATTTTCCGTATATAAATGAGTACAAAGTTCATTTTTATAAGTTGATTTTATAAGGTTAAGTTAGGTTTAATGTAAATTTCTTAAGATAAATGATCTCATTTATTAATGAGGTTTTTTTTTTATTTTTTAAGATTATAAATGCATCATGTACTCTTAGTCTCTGAGAAGGGACTAAAAAGGCACTGTTTAAAACTGAATGAAGTAACATACTTGATTTCTTTTCTTTGGTGCAATTTAGCTGTGTTTGGGAAGAATTTCATTGCTAGGGACATGGGATTTCGCAACACAGCTGGTCCAGAGAAGCACCAGGCAGTGGCACTGATGAACACTGCAGATCAAGCAGTTTACTACAGGTGTCAAATTGATGCATTTCAGGACAGTCTCTATGCTCATTCCAACCGCCAATTCTACAGAGAATGCAACATTTATGGCACAGTTGATTTCATTTTTGGTAATTCAGCAGTTGTGCTGCAAAACTGCAACATTTTTCCAAGAGTGCCTATGCAGGGTCAGCAGAACACCATAACAGCACAGGGCAAAACTGATCCCAACATGAACACAGGAATTTCAATTCAAAATTGCAGCATTTCACCCTTTGGGGACCTAAGTTCTGTGCAGACTTACCTTGGAAGACCCTGGAAGAACTACTCAACCACAGTGTTTATGCAATCCACATTGGGGAGTTTCATCAACCCAAATGGATGGTTACCATGGGTAGGAAACTCAGCACCAGATACCATATTTTATGCAGAATTTCAGAATGTTGGACCTGGAGCTTCAACAAAAAATAGGGTGAAGTGGAAGGGTTTGAAAACCATTACACTTAAACAAGCTACAAAGTTTACTGTCAAGACTTTTATTTCAGGGGACAAATGGATTCCAGCTTCGGGTGCCACCTTCAAATCTTCTCTGTGATCACTTTGATACACATATATAATACAATATATGATGCAAATTCTGTCTGTAACATTTTCAAATTTCCCATTTTTTTTCTTTGTACTATTGATTTGATTCTATATACAGATTAACTCAATTTGAGGCTTCTTCCGAAGATCTTGGAACCTACTAGAGGCATTACGCCTCTTATGAGTACTCATTTGATACTATGTTTACTTCAATATCTTTATTTTTCTTTATATTATCCTCTGAAGAATCAACAGTTGTAACTTCATCTCAAGATAAAAAATTTGAATTTGATCCAAACATTCAACAGATGACACTCATCCTTTTTGTAAGCTCTTTCAAGACATAAAAATGATGATACAAATACATCACATTCTAATTAACCAATAGTGAATCAAATTTATTGTTACTCCATACAATTGAATTGATCAGTAACCTAATCTAGAGCCCTTCAGAGTAGGGTATATCAGTATCCGGAAGCCATGTATTTCCCAAGGTAAAATTATACACAGTAAAGTTCCAAGCTTGTGTAGGGCTCAGTATACTGTAACCATTCCATTGTACCCTTTTGCTTGTATCAGAACCAGGTCCAGAGTTATTGAATTCACCGTAAAAGAGGGTGTCTAATCCATTTGTTCCATTCCATTCTAACCATCCAACGGATTGAATCAGTTCTCCAATATATGACTGCATGTATACTGTTCTTGAGTACAGTTTCCATGGCCTGCCCAAGTAGTTTTCAGTTGAGTTCAAGTCTGCAGCCAAGTCAGGTGCAGCCTCAATCTTGCAATTCTGGATTGAAATTCCTGTGTTTTGATTGGGGTCTGTTCTCCCTTGTGCTGTGACAGCATTCTTCTGCTTTGGCAATGGTTTTCTGGCATAGATGTTGCAGCTCTGGAACACCACAGCAGCATTTCCAAAAATGAAATCCACAGTGCCATAAATGTCACATTCTCTGTAGAATTGTCTCAGAGAGTGGACATAGAGAGTGTCTTGATATCCTTCAAAACTGCAATGGTAGAATGTGGACAGGTCTGCATTGTTCCTCACAGCCACTGCTTGGTGCTTCTCAGGGCCAGCAGTGTTTCTAAATGTAACATCCACAGCAACGAATCTTTCTCCAGAAACAGCTGCATTGAACATACAAAAAGTTGAATCTCATCAACTTCATCGAAGAACAGTCGAATTTGAATTCTCTGATGAGATTTTAACAATCCAAAATATTATTATAATTTACTTACCAAAGGTTGAAGAATTGAAAGTGGTCCAACCATCTACAACACTGTGGTTTCCTGTGATGCAAGTCTTGTTGATACCATCACCAATAAGCAAGATATTCTTCTTTTTAGAGGGAACAGTGACATATTCCTCATAGGATCCTTCTTTTGCATAGATAAGGAAATAGCCATCTTCTGGTCTTAAGTTATCTGGTGCAGCAGCAATAGCCTCTCCAATGGAGGTGAAGTTGTCTGTGCCATTAAGGTTCACAATCACAAACTCCTTAAGCAGAATTCCCTTGCTCTCACTTTCTTTAAGAATCCTTTCACTTCTAGTGCTGCAATTGGATGGTGCTTCGCAACTGTGCTTTGTGTGAAGAAGCTGCGCCAAGTAATGTTTCAATTTTAGTTTTTCAGTTAACAATTTAGCATTTACATATATAGAATACAAGAAGACTTATCTATTGACATATTTAAAATCATACAATATCAAAGCTAAGGAAACAGAAAATACAATTATATCAAACACTTTCCACCAATAAGAAACAACCAAAGACTTCAACACTACAATTAATACTACAAAGGTATACAAAATGGCATGTGGTGCATGAAAAGACGCTAGTTTGGGGGTAATTATGAGTTACACGTGCATGGTTTGTTTTTTATTCGTAAAACATGCAAAGAACCCACGTGGCAAAATCATCGGGCTATTACACATAGTTTAAACTTTAAAACCAACCTACGTTGACCTGAACTAACCAATCCTTGGATCTGGTTGACTTTATTTTTTATTTTTTATATGTGAACTGTGAAAGAATTATTTTTGTAATATTTTTTTTCCATCATAGCGTCATCTTATTTTGTATTATTCTAAAAATGTTTTGCGAAAATATATGATGTTGAAATAGCATAATCAAACCCGTAGTTTAGAGGACGGTACTCACAAGTTTATAATTTTATTTTGTGACCAGCTTTCGACACAGCCATGAGGCCACAAAGAATGCTGTTTTATTTAAGCAATGTTTTAGTTTATTAAAATCTATGTGCTTGAGCGAATATATGTAAGAAATTATAGGGTAGAGTTGTGTGCAAATGATCCAAATTCAAAATGGATTTCAATATATGTTATATTTACATAAGAAATGTTCGCCTTAAAGTTATATATAGAAAAATGTTGATAAATATTAATTTAAATATAAAAATATTTATTTTGCATGTCTAAAAGTTGAAAAACTAATTTTTAATTAAACTTTTGAAATACGTTATTAAAAAGGTAAGTTTGACAAAAACAAAACACCCTTCTTAATAATTGAAAATTCGATAGAAGCATAGAAACCAACAAAAAAAAAAGTGAATTAAGAATCCAGGTAGAAACTAGTTACCTTAATGAGCTTCTTCAGTGGCTGTCTGACCTTGTTATTCTGGGTGGGAAGACCATGTTTGCGAGTCTTATGCTTCTTCTGATTCTTCTTCAGAGCCTGCGTGACCAACCCAAGAGACACACTATAGAGTTGTGTGACATTGTTGAGAGGCACAGCGAGAGTGTTGACAATGTTGCTCTTGATCAGCACCAACCCATCATAGCAAGTGTAATGGTTAGTGGCCACAGCACTGAGATATGTTTCGATCTTTTCTACCAACTCTGTGTTGGAGGAGTCTGCAGATTTCAGCTCTTCTGAAACCGACTCCAGGTAGCCAACACTCAGCTGGCTCAGCTCACTGCAGTCTTCTAGGGCTGCGATCTCTGCGCTGCTGAGAGAAGAAGATTGGTGCTTTTTGAGGAAATTGGAGAAGACTTTAGCCAGTTTCTTGGCTTGCTTGAGGCTTTGTTTGATGGAGAATTTTCCCAAGTTGTAAGGGTCAGAGGGTGAAGCTCGAATGGATGAGAGAAGGGAACGGCACAGTTTTGGATATAATGTGGCCTTGCATGCTGCAGAGGGTGAAGTTGGTGGAAGAGGTGGTGGAGGAGGAGGAGCAGTTGTTGGAGATGGTGATGGAGACGGAGAAGGAGAAGGAGCATGAGTTGGAGATGGTGATGGAGAAGGAGCATGTTTTGATGGTGATGGAGAAGGTGCATGAGTTGAAGATGGTGATGGAGAAGGAGCATGTTTTGATGGTGATGGAGAAGGAGAATGAGTAGCATGTGTTGGGGATGGTGATGGTGATGGAGTTTGAGCTAAGAGTAATGGAAGAAAGAGGAAGAAGAGGAAAAGAAGGGAGATTGGTGGGGAAAACATGTTGAAGGGTTAAGGTTTTGGTTCTTTGAGGATATACGATGTGGTAATTGGATGGTGTGTTGGTGTTGGAACAATGGGGATTTTTATAGGGCGATGAAGATGAAGTTACTAGGAAGCAAAAAGGGGTGTGAGGAACAATAATTAAGGAAGAGGGTGTCGGTTTGAGCATGCAAAAGGGGCGAAAAATAATGCATGGTAGACGGTGGGAACGTGGCTTTGCATAAAACTGTAATATATATGCATGGCAGTGGAGGAGCTTGATGATTGGTGTTTTCGAATAGATTATGATAAGTGCATGACTTTGAATTGTCAAAGTTGTATAGTAAGTGAGGTCAAACCACCTCTCTTGAGATTCTTTCAAGAAAAAAACATGTGCTGAGTAAAATAATTTTTAAATTAGAAGAGATGTGAAAGAGAAGTGAAGTAATTCTCTACAAGTAGTGTCAAATAGTGTAGAAAAATAATTCTCTTACTAGTAGATAATTAATGGGATAAAGATATACAGAAAAAATAAAATGATAATATAATAATAATGTAACTGTCACTGTTCTTCAAATTTACTTTTAGTTTCGTAAAAAAAAAAATTATTTTACAAGATTTTCTTGTGGTCAGAGTCTAGTTAATCCCAAAGTTTTTTTAAGAAAAAATAAAGATAACAAAGGAAATTGGTAAGTACAAAAAGAGAAAATAATTGAAAAAAAAGGGTCTTCAACAGAAAGAACATCAGAGAGCTCCGTTTTCCCACCGTTCTTAAGGTTGCAAGGCAAGTCCTTCGGATTCTCCTTGTATTTTTAATTAGTTGCAATTATCTCGATGTTGGAATCTTTAGGAAGATAAACATATTTACTATTAATAAGAAAATATCACTTTCAAAATAAAATTTTAAGTTCAATGTTTATAAGTCTCTATTTAATAAGTTTCACCGGACTATTTTATTTTTAATTAATGCAAAACTTTTCACTCATATCTAATTCATTATTAGTTCACATTTTCACTTATAGCCATGTTAAATATGATTTCATAGACAGTCTAGAATAGAAGATAATTTTAGTCTAAGAGCAAGTGAAACATGTTAATCTTGACTCAAACAAATTGAAAGTGGCGCTTAAAAAATCAGATCACTACTAAAAAAATTTATATTTCCAGCCAAATTTGTTTTGAATTTTTTTTTTAAGAAATACTTACAAATTTTTGTTATGAAAAAAAATTGCAAGAAATTGCTATCAATTTTTTTGAAAAATATTTTATATAAAACATTTTTTGTAATAAATTTTGTAGGAAATACTTGTAAATTTTATAATTTTATAAAAAATAATTACCAAAAAGAAAATACCTACCGATTAAGATTCTTAGAAAAAATGGCAAAAAAAAAATATCCTTTTTAAAAAATTTGCAAGAAAAATATCATTTAATATGAGAATTTCTAATAGTGGACTAATTCCTTAAACAAGAATTATATTCAACCACAACAAAATCAAATTAAGTTGAACCTCATCCTCATTGTTGCCCAACCTTATTAGTTCTCATAACTCCTACCCTACAAAAGAGCATGTACCTATATAATAGAGCTTCGGAGATTCATGTGCTAAATTTTTAGCCTTATTATTCTTTTGCCAAAATTTCCAGCACCCTATAATAACCTACTACCATTGTGATCACTATGATACATGAGTCACTTGGCTTCAAATTCTTCTGTATGTTTTACAGGACAATCAATCCCTCAATTATCGTCATTATCTTTTCTTGGAATCCAACTAGCACACAAGCTACTTTGCAACCATACGCTAAAGAGTTAGGTTGTTATATTCCTCTAGGAGTGTCAAAATGGGTCCCAACGGGATGACCCGCTAACCTGCCAAAAAAAAAGTGGTCGGGATACATTTTAAAATACGTTAGAGTTTCCCTTTCATCTTTCGTTCATTTGTTCTTCAGGTAGCAACAACCCAAACACAGGCCACACAAAAACCCTTATTCCCTCAAACATAACACACTACGCAATCACAAAGTCATAGCCCACACAACCTCAACTCACAAGCCACCACCCCCACACACAACCATGTCACGAGCGACCACCACCTAGCGAGATCGAGAGGATGTTCGTGACCACCACCACGCGAGATTGAGAGGAGGAAAGCGACCACTACCATGCGAGATCCAGAAGAAGCGCACGACTACCACCACAAGAGATCGAGAGGAGTCGCATGATCACCACCACGTGAGATCGAGAGGAGGCGCACGACCACCACCATGCGAGATCGAGAGGAGGCGCGCGACACCACCATGCGAGATCGAAAGGAGGCGCGCGACACCACCATGTGAGATCGAGAGGAGGCGACCAAAGTTACGTGATGCGAAAGAGAGGAAGATAAGGAAAGCAGTCTCCACAACGATAAGGTGACCCACAGGTGGCTTTGATTGAAATTTCTGGTTGTCTTAAATGTTACAGATTGGGATTTTTGGTTGGATTGGGAATTTTGCAGGTTCCAATTTTTATGGTTTGAACTGGATTCTCAATGTAGAGATGAAGATAATGATGATTAAGAAGAATAAAACAATGAATGTATTATGATGAGGATGGATTGTAATGTTGGCACAAGCAAGCTTGGTGCAAAGATTTGATAAAGCAAAGTGCATGAAAATCTCGTGTTTGATGAAGATTGATGAAGATCCACTTGAAGATCATGTTTCTATAGTGCTAAATTTGTAAATGATGTGTTAAATGTAATGGTTACATGTTATATCATGTTGGTAGGCTATATGACATAGGTTAGATGTCTTGTTAGTCTTAGTGTGTCATTTATAATATGTTAAACTGGGTTTTAATACGTTAAAAAGCTTGTTGTATATAGTTTATGGTATAAATGTATTCAATCAGTTGAACTATTTTTTCAATCGACTGATTTCACTTAAGTCAAGTGAAATAAATAGATTGTACAGAAAATTCAACTGATTGATTTCACTTAAGACTATATAAGTTGTGTTTTCAAGAGCAGAGGCATGATTCTGAGTTTTTTAGCGCAAAAATCTGTAATTCATCACTGAAAACTCTCTTTCTCTAAATTACACAGCTACAAGGTGAAGATTGAAGATCTTGGTTGATCTTGGAGACATTTTGGCTTGGGAATAGCATGAAAAACTCGTGTATGGTTGGCTAGGAATAGCCACCATCAAGTTTTGTAGTTCTTGTGCCTTTGCTTGTTTACAAGGGGTTTTGGGAGCTAATCATCGAGGGATTAATAATTCATAATCTTTATCGATGTTGATAAATGAGATTGATATAATTATGCTATTATTGAATTTTATAAGGTTGGTGAAGTTTGATCTTAATACATTAAAAGAAAATAAATATTTAGCATCAATCAAAAGTTAGTACAAATAAGCAAAAGTCAACACTAAATAGTCATTAGCATCGGATTTGTGTCTGTGTGTGTGGCTCTAAAATCATGAATGTTATAATCTATTAGCATAGGCTTTTGAAGAAAGACAGTAAATAGTTATTAGCATCAAATATGTGTTATACACATGTGCAACTCTAAAATCATGGACCCTAATTCGTTAACATCAACTTTTGAAGTCCAACTTTAAGAAGTGTTAACTAAGGAAATGCTAATTCATAATTAATTCTTAAATTAAGTTTTTAACTAAAGCAACTCAGTGTCAACCAAACCAATACTAATGTGTCTTTATTTTATAATTTAGCTAATTTAGCATCCACTTAGCTAAAACTAAAAATATATTCATAATAATAATTTAATTTGTGTCAATTTGGCTCACACTAATGAAAATAACTTAAAAAAAAATCTCGTACAACATCCCTATGTTCAAAAAAACTAAATTGTAAATGAAAAAAAGATGAAAAAAGAATTATAGTAGATGAAGGAGACGAAAATGGATGAAGGAGATAAGTATGAATGGATGGGATGAGAAAAAGAATGTATGTGGATGAAGGAGATGAGAAAAAAAAAGTATATGAACGATATGTGTGTGGATGAAAGAGTTGTGTGCGAATCAAAAAGATAAGTGTGAATAAATGAGTTGAATGTAGGTTAAATAGATAAATGTGAAGAGATTTATGAATATGAATGAACAAGACGAGGGTGATGAGATTTAAAGATAACAAATCTCCTTACTCACAATTTTTCTCTCTCACTTTCCATATAAATCTCATCACACTCATCTTCTCAATTCATATTCATAAATCTCCTCACATTCATTTCTTTTATTCACACTCATCTCCTTCACCCACATTTATCCACAATCATCTTTTTTTCTCCACACAAATCTCCTTCATCTACATTTTTCTCCTCATCTTCTTCATTTATACTCATCTCTTCCATTAACATTCTTCTCCTTCATTCACTATAATTTTTTCTACTTTTTTCATTTATATTTATTGAAGAAAATCTTTCTTTAAGTTATTCTCAATAGTGTCAACCAAACTTGTTTGTGTAAATTAAACTAATATTAAAAATAGATGTTATTTAGTGTCGACTTAAATAAATTTTAAAATAAAACTGTTTTAACATTGACTAAGCCGATGCTAAACTGCTTTAATTTAAAGATTAATAATGAATTAATATCAGGTAAAAAGACACTACTTAGAGTACGTCTTTAAAAGTCGATTCAATAAATTAATATTTATAATTATAAAGTCACACTCGTGCAATGTAAATACGACACTAATAACTATTTACCGTTGCCTTTTATTTATTAGTGTTAGCTTTTACACACATTTTGCAAAAGAAGTATATATATATATATATATAACAAAACAAAAATTCAGGATAAGTAGACACATGTACAACACAAGGACAACCTACGAATCAAAGTTTGTGAACCAAAATACTAAACGATGCCTGCATTATGCATAATGAAACCAGAATGTTGGAACGAAACCTCCTTCTTCTATATTAACACTATCCACCAACAAAGATTCATCTGATAGAGTGAACACAAAGAAACTACTTAGTAAAAATTACATTTGCATTTTAGAATAATTAAATTGAGTTGGAGAAAGATAGTGCAGGGAATGTTAAAAGTTGAAAAAGAAAAGATTAAAAAAAGAGTTTAGAAGTGATTCAATGAGGAAATACTTAATGTTAAAAAAATATTAATTGCATGTCTTCCACAAGATAAAATTATAAAAGAAGTAACAAAAAAAAAAGTCAATGAATGTTTAAATTTTACTTATTATAATTTAAAAATAAGATAAGAAGTTGACATTGCAACATATATAACATTATGTTCATGAGAGTCTTTATGTTTATGCGTTTTTTTAACATGCATGTAGTTATTTGGTAAACCACATAACCTTTTATAATCAGTTTGCTAAGCAATTTGACAAATTGTAGAAAGGTCGATTTTCTAATATTCAGAAACTGTGTACAACAAGATTATATTAATATTATATATTACAAGTTGTGACAGTTGATAACGTGAAGCAGATGCTAAGATTCAAACTATGTTTCAATAATCTGGATTCCATCACTACAATTTAGCAAAAAAGAGGGTCAAAAGTCAGCTAGATTATAAGTTCCCATGCATTAATCATGTTTAAGGGTAAAAGATATTTGTTTTTATTTTTTCCTTATTTTATAAAAAAGAAAAGTGTATTGTTAATAATATATGAGAATGAACTTGATCCTCAAAAACAAATTGCGGAACTTGAAGAACTATGCTAAAAGGAATAAAATTTTGAAGGCAACCAAAATAAAAATACATTCGATGATCATTAATCGGTGTATATTTTTTTTTTATGATTAGCAAACTAAAAAAAATAATATACATTTCTAGCATATATGTTTATTAAAAATTGATGTCTTTTAATTAGGGATGACAAATAAACTCTTCCCGTAAGTATTGTCCAAATTTGTTCCCATTTTAACAGGGGTATCAGAATAGGTATGGAGAATATCCGACTTTTTCAAATAAGTAAAAGGGTGAGGATGAGGAGGTAGATATTCGTCATGATAATGTTTAATCCTCTTAGTTTAAGTGTTTAATAGCATAAACTTTTCATTTACTAGGTAATATAAAAAATTTATCTTATTTATTCTATTATTATTAATTTTTTCTTCATTTGAAGAACTTTTTTGTTTCGCTAAATCAATTTTCGTTATCTCTCAACAATCAACTAAGTTGACATTTGAAAAGTTTTATTAGATCTTTAAGGTATTTTTCATATAATCATATCCTTAATTATACATTTATTTTCCTTTGTCCGATTTCATTCAATGGACTCTCAAATTATTTCTAAGACACATTTGAAAAATTTATTTTAATATTTTTATTTGTTGTTTATTTTTATCATATAGAATACTAGTTTTATATTTTTTATATAATTTTTTTTCTAACTCATCATTATACGTGTAATTTTATCACTATAATTGTATAAATAAATTTTATTTACTATAATATAATAATTTAATGTAATTCTAATGAATTTTTTTTATCACCATCCAACATATATTGAAGTTCAAAAAATGAGTTAAAATTTTAAAACTATTTTATTATTAGTTTAATCTTTGTTCCTTGTGTAATTTTGATCAAGTGATGTGTTATAATTTTTATTAAAGACATTTCATTATAATTTAAAGAATTGAAGTAAACAGACATCTAAAATATTTTTAATTGGAATATTTGTTTTTCTTTCTTAACTTTTTTTAAATATTTTTATATTTTATCATAATGTTTCATTAACGTTTGTAAGTTTAATAAATATTTTTGTTGTCATGAAATTTTATTTAATATTCTAATTCGAAATATATACAATTATAGTTTCTTTCTAAATATTTCATATTGAAGAAACAACTCTTCTTTTGATATTGAATATTTAATAATAATAATAATAATAATAATAATATATTGCTTTTACCGTAACTTTTTATTATTTTATAAAGATTAATTAATTAATATTGAAACAGTAAAAAAGTTGATATGAATACAAGTATATATA
>Ga0214543_1008956_pt1 | contig 15968 bp, 7 predicted proteins | sample CNSS2metaG_FD_160094 | JGI IMG/M metagenome (GOLD analysis project Ga0214543, IMG submission 160094) | Root nodule microbial communities from cowpea collected in UCLA plant growth center, Los Angeles, California, USA - CNSS2 | ecosystem: Host-associated > Plants > Roots > Nodule | place: USA... | reverse complement strand
TATTTTTTTTTAAATTAATAAATTTATATATATATATATATATATATATATATATATATATATATATATATATATATATATAATATTATTTTTAAATTTTAATGTATTTTATGTATTTAATATTTTAAAAATATTTGTAATTTTATCTTTGGTATAAGTATGTCTTTAGTAGATGAAATTTCATACACAATTGAAATTTGTTAATATTTAAAATTTTAATATATTTGTGTTCTTCGATCTTAAAAATAATGGATATAGATCATTTTAATCTAATTATACTTTTTTTAAAAACATTTTAATCTAATGTTTTTTAATTTGACATTAAATTCCAAAAATTAAAAATATACTTAATTTTTTATCGTGATATTTTCAAAATTTTGTTTGAAAAATCGTCACTGATTATTTTTTAAACATATTTAAAAATAAGTTTGGTTAACTTTGGATATTATATTTTTTAAATTTTTAAAAGAATAAAAAGTTTGTGGTTATGATGAAGTCAATAAAATGCTTTTATTTTTCTCATTATTTGATATGATAGTAAATTTAAGTCTAATTTAATTATTTAAAATAAATTTAGTAATATAAAATTCATGTTTATTTATATATTATAAATTTGTTTTATTTTTTATTTTATAATTTCAATTTTTTAAAACATAAAAAATAAAACAAAATCTCTATTTTTGCCTAAGTCTATTGAGTAAATTTGTTCTTATGTCTTTTGACTTTTGACTTTTCATTCATCTTGAGGTTGTTTTGAAGCTTTTTTTATTTGAACAACAGAGACCGATAAAACAAACCTCTTTCTCTAGACAATGTTCACTTAAGTGACACTCTTAATGATGAAATTTTGTATAAATGAGAATTATATATTTATGTAATTAATAAACATAGTGTGGATCTTATTTTATGATGCATATTTTGTGATAAGTGGTAATCTGAGCATTTTAAAATGTATGGTTGAACACATATATGCGGTTTTATAATATACATGTATGTTATGTGTGCATACCAAGTATGATATTGTAGCAATTTTTGAATATATAATAAAAGTACTCGGAATGATTGTATAACATTAAACATGAAACTTATTAGCAAACATAATTATTTCATCTCATATAAATTAAGATATCTTATAGTAATAAACTAAATAAAGTTATTATGTGAGAATTTTATGATGAGGTTAACTTTTACTACTAGTATTTTTTCGAGAGTTAAATTTTAGTGTGTAGCTTTTAACAACTGTTATTGTCTATAATACAGGATTTCGATTATCATCTTAAAGTATTAACTTTTTAAACTTATGATCTCATCTAGATCCATATAACTTTCTTTATCTAACGTTAGATGGCATTTGAATGTCTTTTCAATAAGCATATGCACACACCGGAATCCATGCCTCAGGATATGGATATAAACAACATGCTTGTATTAAAAATTCACAAAAATAATTTCAGATGAAATTAATTTTATAAAAAATAGTTATAGTCATTAATTTATTTTAAAAAACTTATACACCAGAAGCCTTGTTTAGATTCAAGTGTTAAAAGAAGACTTATCGGTTCAAGAAAGTTGTGACATATACATGAGTTCGTTCAGAGTCCAAATTATTTATTGATTTTTTTGGTGTTGTATTTTGCTGAGCATTAAATATATATTATGTTGGTATTTTAAATATTTTTTTAATATATTTTAAAATTTAAAAATTAGTGATAATCAGTGTATTATGAAGACACAATAGATAAACAATAAAAAAAAACTCAACAGAAAATCCAACTTCGTCCAAACACTATATATAAACATAAAAATCACCATTGCTATTAGATAAAATATGTTAAATGCTATGATTAATGTTTCTTTAATGAATGTGATATTGTTAGTACAGATGCTTTAAGCTTAGGAAATTTTAACCAATTTTTTGTTATGATATTCTATTAATATTTTTAATGCAAATATATTTATATTGTTAATAAATGGAAAACGATATTTAGATATCTTTAAGTGGCTACTAATAGTACCAGAGCGTCTGCCAAACATTCCACTTAAACATTCTTTTGACATACAATAATTTAGCAAGATACATTATATTAATTATTCATATATTCATTATAACGATTTTAATAATATATATTAGACAAGTTTTTCTACACACAAATTAGATGAGTTTATTAATATATATTATATAAGTCTCTTTATTAACTTATTAGATAAATATTGCAATACACATTAGCCGAGTATATTCATACATTGATTAGATGAGTATAACAAAAATATTAGACAGGTCTAGCAATACATATTAGACAATTTTTTTCATATATATCGATTAAATGAGTATAGCAAAAAATATTATATGAGTAATTTCACGAGTCTAAAAATGCACATTAAACCAATATTCTCATATATTGATTAAACTAGTCTTATAACACACACTAGATAAATTTGTGCATACACTGATTGAATGACTTTAGCAATATACGAATATACGTTAGATGAGTATGAGTTTGTTCATACATATTTTAGATGTGTCTATTAATACACATTACAACTCTATCTACTATTTGATTAAACGAGTCTTACAATACACATTAGACAAATGTGTTCATATACTATTTTTTTATTTTTGATTTCTTTAGCGATTTTTATTTACGTGATTATTTAATGAAATAAAATTTAGTAAAATGTATTTTACTTTTATTCCTTAAGATAATATTATTTTAAAAAATACATATTTATTAATAATACTAATTGTTTATACTATTATATAGAAAATTGTTTATCTACAAAGTTATTTCACAAATTATAAGACTCTAACAATACATATTATGAATTTGTCAATGCACTTATTGTTTAACATACAAATTATACCAACCTATTCATATACTGATTTATATTTTTAGTGGGTCTACACTACATATTTTTTCATATCTTTTATATTTTTAGAGAGTCTACTTTATAATTTTATTGTATATTTTTTCATATCTTTTATATTTTTAGATAGTCTACTTTATAATTTTACATATGTTTCATTCTTTATATTTTTACAAATTCTACTATTTATATTTTTATAAACATGATAAATTTTTAAATTGATAAATAATTTTTTAGATCAATTTTATTCAAAACTTAATTATAAACTTTAAAATATTTATCATGCCTTTTCTCGGTTTCTATTTTTTCTTTTAATAAAAACTCAAACAAACATAAGTTCATATAAAACTAGTTATATATAGAAAATATAATTAATGAGAGAAGTAATAAATTAAACAAATAAAATAATAAATAATCCGCGTTCTGTTTAAATATAATGTATATGTTATAAAATAAAGAAATTTAACTATCATTGAAACCTATTTATTAATTGATTTGTTTAATTGATGAAGGACTAAATAATAATAAATAGTCTAATAGCTTCAATTAGTAACTTCAATAAACAAGCTGGTTTGCCCGAGAGGTTAAGGGGGAAGACTTAAGATCTTCTGCAGTCAACTGCGCATGGGTTCGAACCCCATAGCCAGCATTTTAATTTTTTTTTCAGATGTCTAATAATGCTATCTAATAATAATCACTCAATTAATGAGGAGTTAAAGTAGTTTAATGCATTAAGTCAAATATTATCTATATTTTCTTTCTTTCTTTTTCATCACTAACCTCTCTTTATTTTGTGGTTTGATGACATTTCTAAAAGTATCAAAATATAGGTTTAAACACCTGACATAAAGAAAATAATTTAATTAACATATACTTGTTATTTATATTGATTTATTATGGTTATTTAATAATGTTTTATAAAATTTAGTCAACATGCTTTTACCTTTACGAAGTGAAAATAAACCCTTGAAAAAAATAAAAGATATGAAGTACGAAATAAAGAAAATAACTCAAAATTAATTTTTTTTTCAATTCCACTTTATTCTTTTAGAATGATTTTATTACAATAGGCTACTTTTCAAGAAAATAAAAGGAAGAAATAAGCCATAAAATAAAGGAATGAATTATGGCTCGTATTTTATTTATTTTTCTTTATTTCATTAAAATTGTTTTGATAGATTGAATTAGTATTTATATAAAGCAAAAGAAAAATAACCAGTGGGGGCTTAAAAAAATATAGACTAAAATGAAGTTTTTAAAATATTGAGACCAAGTTTTAAAAAATATAAATAAAACGATGAATTAATATTTTATTTTGACCTTGTTTATGCGGTTAAAATACATATTTACTAACATTTAACTTTACAAAATTAAAATATGATGGACAAATATGTTTAAAAGAGTCATATTAATATAAATTTTATAAATGTAATATTCATTTAATATATACTCAATATAAAATGATTATAAGATGAATAAACATAAATTACGATTTTGTGGTTTGGACAGTATTCTCTCAAATTCTAAATAACCCAAGTTCAAACATTACATGTCCTTAAAAAAAAAGAAGATATTAAAAATATAATTAGAAGATAGAAAGATTATTGTATTTATTTTAATTTTTTTTATAAAACTTTATTCTTTCACAAAATGAAAATAACCTCTGAGAAAAATTAAGGGAAGCCACGAAGTAAAGAAAAGGACTAAAGACTAACAGAACCATAAGGGTATTCTTCCGGCGAAGAACAACGATTTTGTCACCGGAAATTCTAACGCTCACATTTCTTCTGCCACCGGAACTCACAACTTCGACTCGGGTAATTGATTGATTCGTTTTTTTCTTTCTCTGCTTTTAATTCAAATCACTGTTTTTTCACTGTTTACGCTGCTTCATCGTTTTTTCCATCTATAACTCATTTTACGTAGATCCATGTTTGATTCAGCTTTGACCTATTGTATCCTAAATTCTTAAACTCTCAATCCTTTAGCTATTAAGGATCTACTCGTTTCGTTATTGTTCTTATTTTTAGGGTTTGCTTTTTAATTAAGTTTCGTGATTGAACTTGATTTAGACACTGTTCAGTTACTTGCACTATTGCATATTGTTTTGGATTAGAGGCCTAATGTGATTGTTAATGGAATCTTCTGTAGGGAGGGAGGACGGTGAAGATTGGTAAATTGTAAGAATACGTTGAGATGGTGAGGAAACTGAAAGTTTTGAATCGTTGTGATTTAATCCGTGGAATGTTTGCTCATTGCGTTGTGTTATGTTTCAGTCCGCGCTTTTCAATTTCCACTCATTTCTAACTGTGATACTTCTGGGGATATGTGCCTGCACTTATTTCAAGATGCAGTTTCCGGCAATCCTAGATCAGAAAACTGGGTATGTATGTTTTCATCTCTTGCCATGAGTAAATATGAGCTGTAATGCATATACAATTTAAGCGTATGTTGACAATGCTTCATTCGAGTAGCATAGCTGTGGGGCAGAGTAGGTCTTATTTTCAATATTGGTTTTGGTGTACTGTTGTTTCTGGTGAGCAATACCATCATATGCCATGTTGTTGTGCATGTTTGGATTGAAGACAATAAAGGGAGATGAAGGGAAGGGAAAGGAAATAAAAGTTTACCTCGAACCTTCCTCTTGTTTGGGAGTTTATGAAATGATTAAAAGAAAACGGGGGATTTTCATTTCACCCACGAAAAATCCTCGCCCTTGCTAATTTTTATGAACGTTTTAAAGTTCCTCCAAAAGTAATTTTGAACATCCGGGATGGAAAATTTTTGTTAACATGCATTCTTTTCCCTCTCCCTTCCTTTTTATTCTCAAGTGTTTGGTAATTTGTACATCTGAATTTTACATGTTCAAAATTCAATGTTTCATAACGTTTTTACCCTTGTTCCATTAGACGTGCAACTTGCAATAGTTTTTTTCATCCTCTATATCAGATATTTAGAACTTGCTGACAAGACATATATGCTTTTCCTGACAGGTTTCGTGGTTTCTTCTGGAAGGCGGCGAGAATAGGTAGATATCCCTTCTTTGATTTGCTACTACATTGTTATTGTTTACATATGCTTTTGAATGCACTTTTAAATACCTTTTTTATTATTATTATTATTATTATTTAAGCATTGGAAAAGAAGAATAGAACCCTAGAAATTTTCGTTTGATATCTTCTATGATGGTTTTTTTCTTTTCCCCCATGTGATTAATACCTTAACGGCACCAGATTTTTCAAGTTTAACATATTGAATTAATTGGACCAAAGAACATACTTGTGTTGATGACTTGCCCACTGGCAGCGGAAAACTTGGGGTAAAGGATGAGTAATGCAAATAGAAAAAATTTGGGTTACGGTTCTATCCTCAATTTACTTATGTACTACATCGTGATCATGCCTTTTACAATCTCAACCTTTTTTGTTAGTATGCTTTATATGTCTGTCATTTTTATCGTTCCTTTAGTTATTATGAAAAATTATTCTCAAATATTATTTCAAAATTCATCATTTTGATGCTACTTGTAATTTTCATAAATCTTCTTTTGGTTGTGATGGAACACTCATTCTCAATAGTTATAGGTCCTCGATTCTTTGTGAGTTTTAAGATGCTATATTACAGTGTCATTCCAAAGCTGTTTGTGGCATGGGCTACTAGATTTCTAGCTTGGCCATATAGTTCTTCAATTTGTTGCTTCACATTTAGTCCGGTACCAGCACGTTTGGTATGTTGTGGAATAGAAAATATGCAACAAAGTAAGTGAGAACAAAAACATATTCAAATCAGTTGCTCATTATGACCTACTGTGGAATTTTTACTCCTTGTGTTGTCTACATGTAACACTTTCTGTCTAGGTGTATGGCCCCTTTAGAATCATATATTTCATGAGATGTGGAATTTAATCACTGATATTATCTTGATTGTACACGTGGTTGCTAACACAGGTGAACGGTTAAGCCCGTGGGTAGCTGTGGGTTGCTTTATGATGGGTGTTTCAATAATCTTCTTCTAAGCTTTGTTTACTCAATAGTAAGTTATTATTCTTTTTCGTGTGCCCAAATATGATATCTGTCAGAAGCTAATGATGAGGAATAAATATGCGTAATGAGGAATTTTCTGGCGTACATCAAAATATTAAGAACAGTTTCTAAGCCGTATATAGAAATGACACCTCCTTTCATTGGTAATTGTCGTCAACATTAACAATTTTGAAATTTGATGGATTGCAGGGGCGTCCATTCTATGGGTCTACTGCAGTTTTATTCGCAAATTGCAGATCTACGACATGAGAGTTTGTACTTACGATTTCATCGGAGCCCTTGACACAAATTTGTTCCACCATATTGTTAATTATTTTTTCTTTGTTGTTGAAACTAAGTGGAGTTTTTGCCATTAATCCCCATAGTAGCATCACTACATGAAATTCAAAATGCTACTTATGATGGGGGATCGTGCTAATGCCGATAGCTTTGTCCAAATTTTATGAATATGATGCCTTCGAATCTGAATTACGCTGCCAATATTATACTAAATATATATAGATTGCATATAGCAGCTACACATTGACGGCGTGAATACTTTTAATGATGAATAGTTGAACACTTTCAACAGAATTGAAATGATGGTGCATTATTTTGTTTAGAAAATTATAGATATTAGAAAAAAATTGTAGTTTTTTCGAAAATTCTAAATTAAGAATGATTAGTGTCACACGTTAACTAAAAACTGAGAGTTTTAAGGATATAGTTTGATTAAGCATGATAAATAGTATAATTAAATAATATTTTATAATCTGGACCAACTCAAAAGTACCCACCATTTTCATATTTGTGGATTTCTTGTCATCACCGCAGGTAAAAGTTTCGATGTAAATCATCACTAACTGTACTTTTACACTAATAGAAAAATATTAAAAATCTTATTTCAGAAATCTCATTTCGAAATTATGTTTCATTAATTTCCGAAAGTTTGTTACAGAAAGCTTTCAAGCAAGTAATCTGAAAATCACTTTTATGAAAATAAAATAACCATTACAAAAATTATGAGTGTACCAAAAAATGATGGGAGCGCAGGAAGAAAAGGCCCAATCCACTTCCACTTGCATAAGTTTTCTCTGCCGATGGGAAGTTCCACCAGAGCAGCGGAAGTAGTACATTATATTTTAATGAACTCTCGTTACATTAGTTCCCACTAGTTACCAAATCATGATTCGTTAGAAAAAAATATATAATAAAATGTGATACAGCGCAAGAATGGTCTAGGTTTTCTAGATAAAATTCAAATCAAATTCTCATTTTCAATTCTTCCTGTGTCATCAGTGATCATAATCTCCATATCCCGTATATCTCGTTTCAGAACACCACCAAGTCTTGCAATGGCCTCCATTTGCTGTTGTAAAACCTGTTCGCACAAAATAGGGCATGTTATATTGAATTCTTTGAATGTATCATGAGCACTATCTCATACAAAAAATAATACTTTTTAAAAAAACAAAAAAGGAAAATCAAGAATCAAGATGTTAAATAATAAATCTCTCTCAAATTGTTTTCATCTCACCTCCTGTAGGTCAGCAAGACTTTGATCATGAATTTTGGTTGAGCCTGGAAGGTAAACGGAGCCACCAAATCCATTGCTATTAGCTTTAACACGAGATACAGTTAGTAGATTTTGTACCCTTCTAGACAGTTCCGCTCCAGATCCTTTCAGCTGTGAGATACAGAACATATTTCCATCATATAAGTTCTATCTCCAGAACCAAAGCAAAAGGGCAGAAAATGGTCTTGGATAAAAATTTTACCTGTCTAGTTACTGTGGCTAATTTCTCAGCAAGTTCAGCTTCCCCTTTCGTCAAAGGTATGCGGCAGCCTTTTCCCTCCAATGCCTCCACTACTCTCATTACCTTCAAACACAACATAGGCAGATATACTTAAGGAGCAACAAATAAAAATCTAAAGCTCAAGAGAAGCTAATTCATCAATTTGACTTGCAGAATATAGATGTAGAGTCGGGGCATATAATTGGAGGGGAACAGTAGAAAAAATAAGATATGTAAAAACTTTATATAACTGCTTATTACAGTAGCTAATTCCGTGCAGGGCGAACCAATTCATACTACAATCGGGAAAGCAGTTTCATTCACAAACACATAGCAGTTGTCCCTACTCTTAAAAGACGTTGCTGGAGAATTTGTTCCTTTTGTTTTAGTCTTTGAATCCAAGGAAGAGTATCAGCCTGAAAATGTCTTTGGAGCTGCAAAAGCATCAAACAAATGGAAAGAAAAATCAACAACAATGCATGATAGAAAAACCAGTATCACACATTATCACTGCTCCGAGTCCAAGCAAAGGGGAGAGCAGTACCATTTTAACATTGCTTTGGGTTATACGCAATCTCTCTGCATCAGAAACAATGACTTCATCTTGTATCTACATGACAATGTCAGAAAAAATGTATTCTCAAGGCTAAGATTATATCCAATCCACGTAATTCAACAACTTTTATAACAAATATTGAACTATTCTCCCTTCCTCACATCAAATATTGACTGGTGGATACATCCAAAAATTCAATACTCAAAGCATAACTTAATAATGTCTACAAAAAATGTTTGACACATTTGATTAAGAAACACTTATTCTTTGTCAAAATCTTGGTCCCCAGCTAATCTTATAAACAACTTTTGTATATAAAACGATGTTCACTTGTCAGGTATCATCAATGCTAATCATGTGCACTAAATTTTGAAATTGATGATCATTTACACGAGATATCTAAACACTGAATTACAGAAACTGGTCAAAAAGTTCCAGATAAACCTTCATTTAATAGAAAGATCATATATTTAAGTTACTGATACTATTCTAGCAGTTAACCTATCAAAATCTAATCATTTCTACAATATACAATCATTAGAAGTTTATGTTTTGTTTGGATATCCAATGGCATGCAAAATGGACCTAAGTACATAAAATGAAATAAATTTGTCATTAGTGTTTCAATATTATGTGGTGGGATGGAAGAAAGTTATCATTTAATTGTTTGGGAAGTGTAAAAACAGGGTAAGGAGACCAGGAAACAAGTTTCATCCCACACCCCAAATTTGGAAGGATTAAAACCTGGCATTAGATGGAATGAATAGGAACTTGGTATAGCTTCCAAGTTTAAACAATTAAAACAATTGCAACTAATGTCATGTCATTCCACTCTCCTTTATTCTATTCCTTTCTATCAATTCAATTCAATCATAGCTTAATAAAGCTTCTTACCTTAAGGCGTTGCGAAAGATCCTTAAAACCCTGGACAAGCTGTGGCCACAGACGTTCTCTATCTGCACTGTCCATACCTTCAAGCTTCCCCATTGCCTCCGCCCACATGATCTACCAACCATAAACTATTCCCACAATTAGCCAGTGCTAGAAAATGGTAAAAGAAACTCCCAACTACAATGTTTACTAGAAAAAAAAAACTTACGTCTGATACACCAGCAGGCTTCACTCTAAACTGTGGTTCCGTTACACTGAACAACAAATGCTGAACAACACAAACACACCAATGTGAGAAAAAAAAATGAAGACCAACAAGTGCAATTCTAGAATTCACCACATGGTATCAGAAAATACTACTGATAACGCAGACTTGGACTTGAACCCTAATTTCAAAATTAGGAAGAAAAAAAGATGCACATAGCATGAAATACAAACCCAAGTATACATTAACTATGCTCATTGCACAAACGGGGCAAACACTAAACAGAATAATAACTTGACAAAGGATATATTTTGTATTTATTTATTTTAATTTGACAGTGAGGACGATACCTTGAAAGCGTACTTGGGGTTTCCAGGATCTTCCTTGTAAGCATCAACGATTGTCTTGTGGCACAACATGCAAACACAAAATTAATCAACGAAAAAAATGCAATAGCGAAAATTCGAAAACTGGATTCTGGAAGGAAAAAGAGAAAAAGATACTTGAACATCGCGATCGGCGAGAGAGAAAGGAACAGGTGCCACGTTAGCCATCTGAGTGGTTAATTGCGCATTTGGGAAAGGCGAGGGTTGCGGCGCTGCGAGGGAACTTTGAAAGCCGAAAGGAGAAGAAGTTGGTTGTTGTTGAAACAGTGGAGTTAGTTGTTGTTGTTGCTGCTGCTGTTGTGGTTGAGAAGAAAAAGGCGTGGACAGAAGGGAGGAACCGAAGGCAGGGGTAGAAGAAGCGCCAAACGCCGGTGTCGAAGACGGGGTTCCGAATGCTGGAGTAGAAGAAGGGGTAGCGAAAGAAGGGGTTCCGAAGGCGGGGGTGGAAGAAGGGGTTCCGAAGGCTGGGGTAGAAGAAGGGGTTCCGAATGCAGGGGTTGAAGAAGGGGTGCCAAAGGGAGATGAAGAAGGTTGCGCGGAGCCAAACATGGTGTTGTTGTGAGAGCGACGATAGATTGTGGAAAGAGCAAAATGGAAGATGAGATTGGTGTTGATTTGTCCCTCCCAAGTTCAAAGAAAAAAGCGCGGTCGAGTGCGTGATGCAGTGCACAGAAGGTGTTCGACGAAAGGTTTTTTTTCTTTTTCTTCTACCACTGATAGTGATAGTGTATTGACAAATAAAATAATATTTATGAATATATATATATATATATAATTAAATATGTTTTTAGTCCCTTAACTTTCAGTGAATTTAAAATTAATCTATTTTGAAATTTTAGACCAATTTACACCTTTATCCTCAAAATATGTGAATTTAATCATTTTAATCAAAGTAGATTTATTTGATGTTTTGTATGTATTTCAAGATTGTATTTAAGTTATTTATATTATTTGACACATTTTTGCTTTAATGTTAAATTAAATATTATTATGAAAAGTGTTTGAAATGTTAAATAAATTTAATAAAATTTAATTAAAATGACTAAATTTATATATTTTGAAAAATAAATGACTAAATTAATTCAAAATTTTAAAATAAATTAATTCAAAAATATACTAGAAGTTAAGAAAAAACATATGGAGTTAAAAAAAGTCTAACAAGTAGGATCGATGCTTTTTAATTTACGTATATTTTAAAATTTAAATTAAATTAAAAATACGGAACATGCGATATGTAAAAGAAAATTTAGTAAGAGTATGGATATCTAGGTTAAAGAATAAGTTGGCCCAACATCACATCAGACCGGAGCAATCACGTTTGGGCCGAATTTGGTTAGTCCAGACAATTTATCTTCCTTTTATATCTCGTACTTTCTTCTACCATCCTCTGTAATATGAAAAATATCAAAGTATTTATGAAATAACATCTCAATAAGCAGTTAAAAACTATATTTTAGAGATTGCAACCAACGTTTCAAAGTAATCTAAAACTATTTCAAATTACATAATTTCAATTACGGAATACAATTTGAAGAAATATTTCGAAAATATTTTAAATTGTCTAATCTAAAATACGATTTAAAAAAACTATTATAGATTATCTAATTTATAGATAAATATATAAGTGACTTACGGGAAACGTGTAATTCAAGAGATATTCAAATAATTTTATTTAAGTAGTACAATTTAGCATAACTCAATCCTACTAAACTCATTTAATAATATGAATTTTGTCTAGTGCCTTAAGTCTTGAAACAATAAGTTAGAAATTCAATTTTTAATATGATATCGAAAATATTCATAATCAAGACTTAAATTTATTATATCATCTACTATTAAATTCTTGCTGATTCTCACATCCGATATTCTTGACATACTAAAAATAATAAAGATTCTAAATTGATTGAACATAAAATCAAAATATAAGTGAAGAATTTTACTTTATAAGATGAGGTTAAGCTATACTAAAATGTGCTGTCTTATAATATAATATTATAACATAATTTAGTGAATAGGTTTGACGGAACCCGACATAATAGACCAAATAAAGTTGACTTTGAATAAATTTTTAATGACTAAAATGAGATACTTTATAAGTAAACAAGGATATTTTAACAAAGACACTATAGTTATGGGTGCCAACCGTAGGATGAGATGGAGGAAGAGAGTGCAATTAGTTATTTCTATTTATTTATATATAGAGGGGAGGAGAAATATATATATATATATATATATATATATATATATATATATATATATATATATATATATATCATTGCTTTTAACCTTTTTATTTTATATGACTGGGAGCATAAGCCACAAAATAGTCAAGGGTTGTTAGGTCAGATTTGGATGAAAATGTTCTTTACATTATTATTTCCTCTTGGATAAGAATAAAGAAACATCACGAAAAAAAATATAATTTGCACCTGCATAATTTTTATTTCTACTTTACTCCTTTATGGATTCATTTTATTAGATAAAAACTAAGGAATTTCATATTTATATAATTTGGTGTTTATACATTTTCAATTTTTTCATTAAGGTATAAGTCGGTGTAAAGCCAGTTTATATTGTTCATTTTGCCATCACAAAAATCATTATATAAAATTTACTAACTTCTAAGAAAATTACCAAAAATGATTTCTTATTGATTGATGTAACACGTTTTTATATGGACAGTAAATATTTATAAATTTGTCTCAATCAATTGAACAATTCATGTGAAGTGAATTGTATGGTTGAAATTCATTGGGCTGTCGCTGTCATGTCTGATATTTCACCCAATATGCTCAACTTATTTCCGTCTCAGTCATAAAGTTTGAAAACCAACCAACCAAGTGCACCAACCTCTTAGTATTGGATAAAAAATTCTAAAGCTGTCACTTTTATCAAACTAAAAAGTCCAAAAGAGAGTAGCTCACCCACCACAGTTTTAAATACTGCTAACAAAAGTTCATTCATCATCACAAGACCAAGGGAATTAATCCCTCACACTCCATCATACACACAAAGGGCATTCATGAAAATGCCAGAGCCAAGTATCTAACAGCCACAGACAAGAAAAAAACTACATAAAATGTGAGGGACACTCACCTCAATAAGAGAAGTTATTACATGTACGAGGTCATGTGTTGTGCAAAGATTGTTTTGCACCATGTGACATCCGAATCAATCTTAGTAAAATGCTGCTATGGTTTCATGCCTTGATTGTTACACAGTACAAGCACAAACCAGATGGTCTTATGTCACAAGTTCGCCACTCTGACCCCAGAGCTGCATTCGGATCATACAACAATGTTTGATGAGCATGTTCTGCGAGCAGAGGGAAGAGCAGCAACTTGCCATCCAGCATCCCAAACCGAAAGCCAACACTAGTGCTCCCTGTCAAAGGAACCGGTACCATTTCCCATGAATTGTCCTCTGGACTGAATATAGCCAGCTTCCGCTGGTTCTTCCACTCTATGCAGAACAACTTTTTTCCCACTACTGCATGAGCTGTGACCATAACACAGCCATTCTTAATCTCACACCAGGTGTGTCTCTCAGGGTTGTATATATCAACAAACTTGGAGTTTCCAATGGTGAAGCTTGACCTTCCACCCATCACATAGAGCTTACCCTCAAATCCACAAGCAAAACAACCCCATCTCGGACGGCGAAGACTCTCTATCAGTGTCCATTCGTCAGTATCTGGATCATACACCTCAGCACTGGACAAACTGTCTCCATTCTCCCCATACCCTCCAACAGCATAAACCAGACCATTCACTTCAGCACAAGCAAAGTCATAACGAGCCACATTCATGTTCGACAAACTGCTCCAGCTGCAATAGCATAGTAGAGAATGGAGCAAGTCAAAACAAAATTAAAACACACACACACAAATATACCTATGACATAACAAACATTTATGTTTCACAAGTTAGGAAGAATAGGTCCATCACATGAAACAATTTCTAGGTAGAGTGCTTAAGGAAACCATACCTATTGAGGCAAGAATCATATTGGTGAACCTCTGCTGAGGCAGAGGCAGTTCCTTCAAGAGCTGAATAACCAGCCATAACAAGAAGCTTTCCATTAAGAACCACCACTCCAAACCCAGCCTTTCCTGGACCCGGCATTGGTGGGAGAGATCGGCATTTACGACCGAGACAATCCACAACCTCCCAATGACTTTCCTTTTCTTCACAGTCTGTTGTTAAGAAATAGAGCCATTCCTCAAGCATCCCAGCCAATTTTCGCACTGTGGTGAATGCTTTGCTTTGAATAAACGATCTCCATCTCTTACAGACACCCCCCATAGCAGGGAAATTGGAACGAGGCACAAGTGCCAGACAATACTCGGCCACATCATCAGGCAGCCCAGGTAGAATTGGGCTATAATCTTCACTCAGTGCTTCGGAGAAGAAACAATTATCACTTTGTGAAAGAGTTGATTTATCTTGATTGGTCAAATTGGTGAAACACATATTTGGCTGGATAAATCTCTTCTTTCCAACAGCAAGATCAGGCATTTTTTTTTTAAACCAGCAATTATACACTAAATATCTAGAAAGTTTTTAGTAGAGATCTTTCAACCAAATAGTGTGCAAATGTGTTACTGAGAAGCATGTAACTAAAGAAATTCATAAAATCCTTCAACAATTGGGATTCTACGAGACCAAGGCATGAACGATGTTGCAGAACTAATCACTTGAGCAGTATGAGCAGATGATTTTCTATGCTTTGTCCAGTCTGATTCAAATTCCATAACAGTTATTATTCTGCTCCCACTGTGATTCTTCTTAATTGTCTTCTGCAAATTGTTTATTAAATTGCCTACGCTGTATCCTCCCTCACACATTGCCCAGACACCTATCCAAATATGGCAAAGATGATCATATTTTGAAGTCAAATGCAAAACCTAATTAAAGCTAATCAACAAAATTAGAAAGGCATACCAGAGTAGGCCATAGAAGTTGCCGAGACTTAGCCACCGCAAACTTCCATTTTCTTCAAGTTCATATAGTCTGAAGGAAACAAATAGGATTTATAATAAGAAAAGTTCACATAAGAGTAAGAAAAAATTGAGATATAAATATCAAAGTGAGAGAAAAAGGTTCAAAATCTGCAGATTTAATGGACAAAAATGCATATCAGATATTAGCATAACACTTGATCTAAAAAAAAAAAAAACCAAATTAAAAAAAAAAAAAAAAAAAAAAACAAAAATAATTAAAAAAAACAACAAAAACAATAATAAAC
>Ga0214543_1008953_pt1 | contig 15977 bp, 7 predicted proteins | sample CNSS2metaG_FD_160094 | JGI IMG/M metagenome (GOLD analysis project Ga0214543, IMG submission 160094) | Root nodule microbial communities from cowpea collected in UCLA plant growth center, Los Angeles, California, USA - CNSS2 | ecosystem: Host-associated > Plants > Roots > Nodule | place: USA... | reverse complement strand
GCGTTACCCAATTAGGACCTAGTTGAACCAAATTGACAAAAATTAGGACCTATTTGAGCACCCCGCGAAAATTAGGACCTATTTGAAAAAAGTTGACGAAAATGGGGACCAAAAAGGTATTTTAACCTCTTCAAAAAGTATGCTCTAGTTTAAACTAGCGAGTCATTGAGCATAACGTATCTTCGTCTCTAAATATAAATGGAATCCAACAAAATTCATGATTTCCAATAACTTTCTGTCAGTCATATGGAAAGTGTTAAAACTGAAATAACATTTCTTTCTGAATCAAGAGTTGCATGAAATTGGCAATAAAGGATCACTTAATTAAGAGCATCCTTAATCAATGGAACAATATCATATTAACGCTTTTTGTACTTCTAAACTCTAACTGGATCCAAATGCCTTCAGTCTATACGGCGCAAGAGGTACTCAACCTGAACCTCCTTGGTGAGAGGTATCACCCAATCTTTGTACAAACGAGAAGCCACTGTTGGGTCAAACTTACTTTTCTCTTTGCCATCATTATCACTGTCAAGACTTACTTCTTGACCAAACACTGTGGCCTTCTTTTCAACCCTCTTCCTCACTGTCTCTTCAACGCTCGTAAATGTCAACAATTTCATCAAACCTTCTCTATCCTGCAAAAATTTAGTACTCACTGGTATAAGGGGCGTGTTCAAGTTTTCAAATTGACTATCAGTATAACCAAATTGAAGGGTGTAAATGAAAAACAACCCTTGTTATATAATGCACTTTTGTGACCATAAAATAGATACATGAATGATGAAAATCATGGAACTAAATAAGCCAAGCCAACACAGAGCAATCTACACACATATATATATATATACCTTAGCTCGAATTAAAGGTTCATAGTCTTGAGGAGCATCCCTGAATTTTACCTCAGCCACAAACTTTCCATAATGAATCCTTCTTGAGATAGCCTGCAAATGTTTTATAGAATGAACTTTCAGATTCATTACTCAGTTAGGACACTAGCAAGTTCTCAAGTTAGAGAAGGGCTATGTTTGGATAAACTTGTTAATGAGCACTTGCAAAATTAAAATCAACTTGTGTAAAATAACTTTGCAGAAACACTTTCATTTAACTTTTCTAAAATCAACTTGTGTTTCTAATGCATGTTTCTTTCTGTTTTCACGTCCAAATCAAGAAAATACACACAATCTACTATTTTTGTAGCTTATGTCACAGATAACAAACATGTTATCTAAACATGGCCAGAGTACATGCACGAAACAATAGTTCAGTTGATAATACTTTCCATAATAGTTAAACTGTAAAGATTGTTCTATATGAATTCTTTCGTAAACATGCTCCTAAAATTACATAAGAGCGTACATTACCTGCAATAACGAAAGATCAGTCGCAGCAGTTTGCGCATAGTTGCCATCATCACCCGAATTAGCAAGCAATGGAAGTAAATCTTGCAGATACATTTTCCAGATGGACTTGTTTATGTTAATTGAAGCAGCTCCAGGATGCAAAAACTAAAGATGGAAATAAGTTAACAGAGAGACCCTTTATCATCTAAATTTCATGAATTGTGGAAATTGGAAAATGGTATCACATAACTGAATTACCTGTGAGAAGGGGTAAGATGGCATACTTGATGGTGGTAACTTTTCAGGGAAGAATGGGTTTTCTTCAGGGTTTGTGTATCTTCCAGCCTGAAATTCACTCTATTTATTTTAGACCTAACATTGTTTCAAATTTAAATAACAGAATACAGAAAATCAGAACAACTCATGCTGATGACTAGCAGAGATTTAAACACTTATGATGGTCATAAACTCATAACAGAAGCAGAAAATTCCAAGATGGCCCTCATCTTGAAATAGCATGCTACTAGGAATGTTTTGTCTGAGAATTTTGGTGTTCTAAGTAATGTTCAACATGAGTCTTTAACTCTTTATCTTGATGCTAAATTTTTATGCTTGGTTATACGGTTCCACATATCAGATGTGATTATGTTTATGTTTATTTTGAAGCTATTAGTTATAGCTTCCAAATACTGATTTCTGAACCAGTTATCAAACACTTTGATTATCGCAACATATTTAATGATACCCTTTTAACATCCATTTGCACACACTTACAATCTCAAGAAAAAAGAATATGCCAAAGTTATTGAAAGAAAAGCTCATGCCATCCGTTCAGATGCACAATCACTGTCACAATACCATTACAACGACATAATCTGACAACCCAACACAAAACAAGACAACAAAACAACAAAACAAACAAGCTAAGAATAAGGCAATAGCAGTAAATAGTACCTTAGCTTGAACGTCCTCGGTATTTTTAATAACAAATTCCACCAATGAGCCAGAAAAACCAGGGATTTGAGCATACTTATCATCATAGGTGTGAGAATTGGAAGGAAACTTGGCTCTCTCAATGAGACCATAAATAATGGTATCCTCTTGCCTAATCAAATTTTCCCTAACCGAAGCCAGCGTGTACACATTTTCATCTGCTTTCGCCATTCTGCATCTCACGCCACATATTGTCAACACAAGAATCACCAATGGAAACCGATGCATCATTTCATCAACCCAAGAGGTTCAAATTGAAACACCCAAAACCGATCACACCAAGATTCTGATTCTGATATGAAACAAATCATGATTGTGCTGACATTATATAGCACGAGGAGATACCAATATAATTAATACAATAACTCACAAGTCAAATTCAGCGCCACCCATTTCATCATATGACTCGGAATTTCATATGACACATACAACAATATCCACGAACATGTTTGACATCCCAAACCACAAAGATAGATTGTGCATTGTAGACAAAGTCAAATGGTGGAAAAAGAAACGTACCTTGGAATTAAGGTGCAGGAAATGAAGTGGGGTTGTGGGAATTGGAATTGGAACGTAATTAGAGACCCCTTTTGAGGTTTATACTTTAAATAACACACAAATGAGAGAGAGGAAGATAAAGGGTGTAAGGTATTAATAAATTGGCAATGAAGGGAAGAAAAAAAAATTGTGGGGGGAAAAGAAGAAAGTGGGGTGTTGGTGTTGCCATCTTCCTTCTAAGTTGGAAATTGCCACAACCTAAGACAAACGTGTGAGTCCCACATCGATGTCCCCTTCTTAACTCTTAAGAATTCATGCATTCGTTTGGGACCCACTTAAAAGTGTGGATTTTTTTAATCGATGAAATTGTGGTTCTAGAACTCTATGTATAAAATTGAATGAATTTTAAAATGTTGACCTTTGGTAAAAAATTTTGAGTCGTCAAGTTAAAAATGTAATAAATTAAGTAGGTTTTAACTACTTCAAATTCTGAAAATTTCTTCTAAACAGCATTTGAAGTCACTTTGGATATTTGTAATTTTTCTTTCAAAGAATCAATATATAAAGTAACACATAAAATAACAACGTATAATCATTTGTTGAAAAAAAAACAAAGAAAAATATAGTTAAAATGGTTTTAACTTGTTTTTCGTTATGATTCTCAAGTTTACTATAACATCAAATTTGTAGCTGAGATAAATTTGACCACGCATCTTAATTTAAAATTAATTTCACTAAATTTCAAAACAAATGAACACTAAATCTGATTCTCCATTATCTGCTACTCCAATCGATGATATTTAAAACATTTGTTTAACATAAATTAAGAATAGATGTAAGTAAGAATTTTCAGAAGAATAATTATTAAAATACTTAATTGTTAGTTATTAAGATGACACAAAATTTCAAAACACGCTGAAAACTTTTTAAATAGCAATCTAAAATCAATTTATCTATCTTATCTTATTAGATAAAGTTGAGAAGACAAAAATAACTAATTGAAAAAAATAGATTACATATTATATATATAAAAAATACAAGCTGTTAACTTTTATTTGAAGTAATAATTTTTAATACGATATAGTGAATTATATATAAAATATTCATTTTAGAAACTCGTTGACTTGGAAAAATTTACATTCAATGCATCTTTAGATGTATTCTTATTTTTATGTTATAATTAGAGTTTCACTTTACAAACAGAAATTATTTTTGGATAAATAGTTTTAGGTAATTGTAAACTTTTTTAAATAATATTATTACTTAACTCGAAGTAATTTTTATAAACAATCTATGGAAGTGATGAAAGTAATTACATAAAGTTTTTTAAAAAAAATATTTTATAAATTCCGTTAATCAAGTGAAGTTGTTGGCAGTTATACTACTTTCTACTATTAGAAAGTCAAAAGCTGACCTAGAAATGTGACCAATAATGTTCTGTTCCCACTCTAATTAATTTGCTTTATTACATGTTGTAGCATCATCTTTAAGTAAGTTCTCAATTATAAAATTGAACAAACACTTTCTACTTTAAAAATATAATTTTATTAATAATTAAATAAAAATAGGTGACAAAACATACTTTATTCTTAGTATAATTAATGAATACAACAAATATAAGTATGAATAAAAAAATTTAATTTCGTAGATTTATTTAAACTTTTTTAATAATTACGATAATTAAACATTATATATTTGATAGATATGAATTTTCATCTATGTTTATTAATGAAAAAAAATAATATTCAATTAATTTTATAAGAAACTATTAAATTTTAAAATTTTAAAAAATAATAAATAAAAAGTAAAAGATTTGAAAATTAATTGTATATTAAATTTGATATTTCTTATAATAAACACTTAGAACAATTATGAAAAACTAAATGCGTGTTATTCACTTACTTTAATCATTAAAATGAATTCAAACAAGATTTATAAAATTAAAAGTTTTATATTTATTATTATTATTATTATTTAAAACAAAAATAAAATATGTTAATATATTTTATACGACTACTTATCCAATAAAAGTTTACTAAATTACGAGAATAGAAACTAAAAAATATCTTAAAAGTAAAGTACCGTGTGTGCGACATATAAGAAAAATTAAATTAAGACATTATATTGCAAAGAAAGTGATTAGCACGAGTTGAAGTAAACGTGTGAATTCACGTTCGTAACATTATGTTTTGCTTAATTGGTGGTGCGAGAATAGCGTAAGAACGAAGATATGGAATATGCTTTGCATAATTTATCATATTAAAACTTTTCTTCTTATCATGTTAATTTGATGAAAACACAATGAGTTTACACGTCCAAAAAATTTATGGGTTTGATTTACTATTTTCTGAAAATTCATCGTAAAATAGTATAATCGTGGTGAGAACACTGAAAATAAATTAGTTTATAATTTAGATGGGGAAAAATTCGTAATTAAGAATGGCAACGGGACGGACGGGACGAATTTTACTATGCCATACATATTTTTGTAGAAAAAATTCATTTCATCTCCGCATCTAAATTTAAGGGATATCAAATTTTTGTCTTATCCCCATTCTCACCGGGTAACAGGTATAATCTCAGAACCATACCCGTTTTTTTATACTTCAAAATTAATTTTAATTAATTCTTATAAAACAATAAAAAATTACATAAAAAAAAACATAATATTATCAAATATTCAATATTAGGAGGATCATTATTTCTTCGATATCAAATACTTTGAAATAAATTATAATTGTTTACATTTTAGATTAGAATACCAAATAAAAATTTATGAGAACCAAAACATTTATTAAATTTGCAAACATTAATGAAACCTAGTTGATAAAATTTAAAAATATTTAAAAAAATATATAAATGGAAAACAAATATTCAAATTAAAATATATTTTAAATATTTGTTTACTTCAATTTTTTAAATTCTAATAAATCTCTTTTTTAGACACTAATAAAAGTTATAATACATCACTTGATCAAAATGACGCAAAGAATAAATAATAAAATTTTGACATGGATATTGTATTTTTTGAACTCCAATATATGTTAGATGGTGATAAAAAAATATTCATGACAATTACATTAAATTTTTATATTGTAGTAAATAAAAGTTATTTATACAATTATAGTGAAAAAATAAATTACAGTATGATTGATAATAAATTAGAAAATAAAAAATAACCAGATAAAATATATCGAAATAATATTCTACATAACGAAAATAAACAAAAATAAAAAATTAAAAAAATTAACAAATGTGTCTTAAAAACAATTTGAGAGACTATTGAAAGAAATCACACAAAGAAATAAAGTATTATATTTGCTTAAAAACACCATATAGACATATGCAAATAGAGTCAGGCATATAAGATTGTTCTTAAAAAGATTTACTTTTATGATTTTTTGTTAAAACAAAAAAGAAATTTATTTAATGAGTTTTTAGTGAAAAATTTTGATAAAAAAAAATCAATATAGACCATTCTTCAGTCAAAAAATAGTGATTAATCATACAGCGTTATACATTTATTTAGGAGATTGAATTCTTCAAACAATTTTTAGGTCAAATTCCTTAATACATTTTTTATAACAAATATGAAATGTATTATTCAAGGTTCATAATTGGTAGGATCTAGCGCTTACCATTAATAACCAAAAGCTATAGTCAGGACACATGAATCTGATACCAATTGTTATAATCGAGCACTTACCACTAGGTCAAAAGATACAACTATTAGTCACGACAAAACTCTTTTTACTTAAAAGTGTAACAGTTGAAGTATTGTGATCCAACCTACTTTACCTCGGTCACAAGATGATTAATAACGACCTGCAACAATAATTTTATTCAATTTAACCAAATAAATAATTTGAGGTGGATTAATTTATTAAACAATCCTTATTTATAAAGATTAGTACATTAAACATTCCTTTAAGTCCATATTTTGATATTGGGATGCTGATTTATGAAATTTAAAAACTCATATTACAATTCGAAATATTATGAGTGTTGAAAATTTATAGGAAATGTGAAGATGAGAGATATAAGATATATGATAGATATACAAGATATGTTATAGGAGGACCTTGTTATTATATATATATATATATATATATATATATATATATATATATATATATAAAAGAAAATATAAAGTAAAATGATTTTACGTGATTTTTTCGAAAATAAAATTTAAAAAATATTGATTTGAAAATTTTCTCTTTTCAAATACATATGGTTTAAATTGGAGATAAACTTAAATAAGTGTAGACTTAGACGAATATTTATAAAGAGAATGCAAGAATTTGTAATAATAATAAATTTAAATATATTTGTAGTACAAATTAATATGAATACGTTTACTTATAATGTGATATTTTTTATACCTACTTTTAACACTTCTTGTTGGCTAACTAAGTAACTTTAACACTAAAATAAATAATCAATATAATTAAGATATCGAAATAATACATATTGTCAATTAAGGTAGTTAAACTTTTAAGTGTATAAACTATATATTTACCGATGAATATAAATAAGCTTATTATATATCATTTTTATTTATTGTTTAATACTTTACTTTTAATATTATATTTTTGTTAAAAGTAATTATAATTTGTTTAGAGTTTATAATTTGTTTTCTATGTGGTTTATGCTTTCATAATCACTACTTTTTCTTTTTCTTTTTCTATCTTACTGTAGTTTAACATTACTATAAAATAATAGACTTAAATATATTTTAAATTTCTGCTGTTCTTTTTATTTTGGTTATTGTAAATTCGTTTGTTAATTTAAATTTTTTGACATGTTTTTAGTGTTTTTAACTATTTAATATTAACCGTTGTTAATTTAGTATCCAAAATTGTAAAATATTACTTAAAACAAATAGATTATTTTAGTGCATAATTGAACTAAGTAAATATATTTAATAATTTTTTATATAAAGATTTAATACTTTTTATATTCACGTATAATTTTGTACTTTTAATATATCATGAACAGTAAATTTTATATTACTTTTTACTTACGCCAAAAATATTTAATTGTTTCAATTTTAAACTTTTTTACTTTAATTACATTGATTAATATATTAATTTTTGCGATTAAACTAAGTATACTAACTGATCACACCTAAAAAAGATACTTATCAAAGAAAGATAGAAATTTAAAACTAACAAATATTCTTTTTGCAGAGATAAAAAATAAATAAAATAATATTTCCAGAAATTAAAAGCATATTTAATTTTAAAAAATGTACGGTTTACATTATATGATTCCTGTTAACAATGAATTTTGAGAATTGTTATTTAAAAAATTAGAAATTAAAGGCATATTTAAATTAAAAAATGTACATGAATGCTCTTTTGGTCTACATTGTATGATTCCTGCTAACGATGAATTTTGAGAATTGTTATTTAAAAAATTATATAGTTTATAATAAATAGTTTTTAAAATACTTTTAGATTATCATAAAATCAACAAGTGTTTAAAAAACTATAATAATTTATCACACATATTAAAAAAATAATATATTCATTTTAAATATTTTTTCATTACAATTAAGAAATTTAATGTAATTTAAATATAATTTTCACTATAAATTTACATTTATTCACATTTTAATACAAGAATAAATTGGTAATCATATATTTTTATCAATTAAAATATTTTTTTTTAATTTATCACATACATCACATTATTCACAAATTCTCAAACTTTCTTTACATTCATTCAAATTTCTTACACAACATCTCAATCCTACTTCCCCATCTTCTCATATCCATCCACTCACTTTTTTCTATTCCCTCCTTTACCAAACACTGACCGAGGATCTCATGGTTCATTGGTTTATTTGTTTAAGTGGAGAGAATTAAATTGATTTACCGTTTGAATGAAAAGTATGCGCATAAGGACAAAATATTCACAAAAATTGAGATTCTTTTTTTTTATTTAACTTTCTCTTCAATAGTGAAGAGATTTTCAAAGAATGTATAATAAATTTATTTTTAAATAAAATTAATTTTTAATATAAATAATAATAAAATAATGTAATAATAAAATATAAATAATAATAATAAAGTTTAATTACTGGGATGATACCTACCTTGGTAGGCGTGTGTCAATTTGGTATCCGTAGTTAAATAAATGTCAATTACGTTCCTACTTTTGAAAAGTGTCACGTGTCATTATCTGATTTTTTAATTTTTAATTTTATTTTAATTTTTTAAACTTTCTTTTGCAAAAAGATTTTGTGACACGTGTCAAGTCCTTGTTGTGTCACTTGTCAAGTCCATGTTAGTGCCACGTGCAGGATAGTGTCACATGTAACAAATGTCATTGTATTGATTTCAATTTAATAGTCACGTTATTTCAATTTAGTTCCTACTTTTATGTCTTTGGTTCAATTTTGTCCCAATTTTTTTAATAATTGAAATATATTTTTTAATTCAACTTTTATAAGATTAAAACTAATTAAGTATAAATATTTTTATAAAATTAAGTACTGATATTTACATTAAAATTTAATGGCAAAAAAAAATGTTATACTAATAGAACAATATAGTCACCCCCACTTTTCTTTTCTTTCTTTTTTCAAAATAGACCAATATTATCTCTCTCCAATTCAAGGTGTAATGTCCCATTTAATTATTAAGCGAAATTAAAAGAAACATCACACAAAATAATAATGTAGAGTAGTCCTGGGGTCCTAACACATCCCCTACAAACTGGGCACACCACGATGCCAACGGAAAAAGTCTAACAAAAAGAGAGTAGAATCGTAAGGCATAGAGCAATACATGAGTCGTAGCCCTAAAGAAGACCCATGAAGAAAAGAAACATAAAGTCCAGCCCAGATGGCTAAGCAACGAAATCGCCATTTCCTTGCTGACCGCGGGAACCTCGCTCATCTGCTCCCATCAATTAAATTGATGATCATCGCAAGAAAGAATAGCCACATACAAGACAACCATACAACAAACAGGGTAAGCTAGAGCCAACAACATTCTTATCATACAGTCAAATATATTTTTCACCATTCAATATCAATACAACAACCAAGCATGTTATGACTTTCAATCGATACACTACGACTCGACTCGACTCATCCAGATACGTATAACTTGGTCGGATTCAGCGGATGCCCGCACTTGTGGTGGATACCTCTGCTCACCCCCGAGCTATGTGTTACAAGTGTTACAATGAATCAATTTCCCTCACCACAAGGTTAGCCCTTAATGAATTTCAGGCCTCCTGCTACTCTCACCACAAGAGTTAGTCCGCTCAAGGTGAGACTAACTGACTCCTTAGAGTGTCAGGATGCAACCTTACCTTGAATCTTTACCTAGTTATACAGATGGGGCACCACCATGGACACCCACTAACAGGGGCCATGGAATTACGTCCTGACCACTGAAGCGCGACCCTGAAAGTCTCACCTAGAGACTCCAAGGAATTATGCACTGACACAGATCAACCATATTCACACAGCAAAAGAATATTCACCGTGCATAGATAAACATTAATCGTACCAACCTTTAAAGCCAATGCCTTTCATGTTCCAGGCCCAACCCATTTCAACTCATCATAAACCATCCATGCATAAAGGATTTCCATCTCATCTCATTATCATGCCTCTTTGATACCAACCATTTCATGCTCATTTCATGCCAAGGGTTCACTCAAGTTTGTCATTCATAATTCATACACTCTGTCACACATTCACAATACACCCCACATGCCATTATACGATAGTCCCACCAATTGCACACCAAACACAAAAGAGTAGAGAAATAAACACCCAACCAGCACGCACCCTCGCCCAAACTGGTCGCTCAGGCCAAGGGGTCTCGCTTAGGCGAGAAGGGCTCTCGCTCAGGCGAGTTCCCCTTCGCTTAGGCGAGAATTCGATAACGCTGGCAGAAGCTAAAACACCAGCTCGCTTAGGCGAGCTCACCTCGCCTGGGCGAGGCAGTGTCTCGCTCAAAACTCAAGGCCACCCGCTTGGGCGACCGCTCGCGCAGAAGGTCTGGGCGAACCTCCGCCAGACTCGCTTAGGCGAGTCTGACTCGCCTGGGCAAGATTACCAGGTCTCACCCTGAACTCACCTGCAGCAGATATATTTCCCAAACCCACCAATCATACAAGGTATCCCACGCACCACAAACAACGATTTATCCATACCAACATCCAACAAGCTCAAAAACAGATCAAAGACAACTCAAAAACATATTAGAGACAACTCAAACTCGAAACCCTAACTTCCCGTACCTGGAGGAAGGGTTAACAGAAGCCTTGGCGGCACGATAGCGAGCATTGCTGCCCTGGGAGCGGCTAAAGAGCTGAAAACAGTGGATAAACGGAACAAAGGGCCAGATTATTATGAAACCCTAACTGTCAAAGACGAAGAAGGCCGATAGAAACCACACAACCTAAAAAGAAAGTACTTACGTGGCGTAGGAATAGCTTAAGCGAACTTGAAACGGTGAGGAGGCAAACCCTAGCAGAAGTGCGGTTGCGACTCTTTAGGATCAGGACAATTTCTGAAATGAGAGAAATGTTAGGTTTAGGGCAGACTTAGGGACCTTATCTGTTGGACCAGCCCTTAGGCCCACTTATAAGGGCGACCCCTTTACTTTAGGGCATAAAAGAAATAAAAGGGTTTTTAATGGGCCTTACACAAGGCCAAATATATTATTTGTATAAATGTTATACTAATATTTTTTTTTATTAAAAGTAACTTTGTAACATATTACATTATTGTATATTATTAACTCATATTTTGTCAATGTATTCTTTGACCACTAAATTTTAATATAAATATCAATACTTAATCTTGTAAAAATATTTATACTTAATTATTTTTAATATTATGAAAAATGAATTATAGAAATATATTTCAATTATTAAAAAATATTGGGACAAAATTGCATCAAAGAGATAAAAGTGGAAATTAAATCGAAACAATGAGATATATATGAGGACTAAATTAAAATCAGAACAATGACATTTGACACACGTGACATTGTTCTACCACGTGGCACTAACATTGTCACGTGTCATAACAGATACTTGACACGTGACAACAATTTTTCTTTTTGCAAAAGAAACAAATAAAAAATTGAAAAAAAAGTAAATAAAAAACCAGAGAGTGACACATGGCGTCTCGTTAACAACATTAATTATTTTTATCCAAAATGGACCTAATTGAAACATTTTTCAAAAGTAGGGACGTAATTGATATTTTTTTAACAATAGGTATCAAATTGACACACCCCTACCAAAGTTGGTACCATCCGAGTAATTAAAATTAATAATAATAATAATAATAATAATAATTAATATAGATAATAATAATTTACATTTTTATCAATTAAAATATTTTTTAATCTATCAAATCTACCACATCATTCACTCTTATAAACTTTCATCTCAAATCTCTTCATTTATCACCATGTTTATTTTAATCCAAACGATCTCACGTTAACCTCTTTCTCTTATCAAATCTACTCAAATCCACACTTCCTCAAATTCATCCTCCCATCCACATTTTCTTTTCTATTTTATTCTTTAAATATTGTTTTTCTTAAATGAAAATAATTATTTTTAATTTTAATTTTTATGTGACTTTTTTTAAATTTAAATATTTTTTAATTAAATCATTTTATTAAAATTTAATATTTTTTTAAACTAAAATATTTATTTAAGATAAAAAATTATCTATAAAATAAATACTCACTATCTATAATAATAAAAAATTATCTACAATAATAATAGTTTTATTATTTTTATCAAGCAAATATATATAAGGCATGTGTTTTCATCAATATTTTTTAATAATAATTAAAAATGGGTTATGAAAAAACACATAACTATTAACTTTTCCTCATGTTAAAAAAATAACTATTCAAAATACTTATCAGATAAAAAATAATACAATACTAATACTATGAAAGTAATATTTAACTATCAAGTAGGATAAGAGAGAGTTTTTTTTTTTGTCAAAAAATGAAATAAAACATTTGAGAAATTAAACCAAAATAATGAGTTTGGGTTTAACTTTTTTATTTTCAGAAATAAAATAAAGCATATGAGAGGACGAGAGATGAACAAAGTAACTCAAAAGAAAAAAGAGAGAAAATAAAATAAATATTTTAATAACAAATTTGTTTTCACTATATTTAATTTTATGTTTTACTATTTATTTATGATGCACAGATACAATAAGTAGGATAAAAGAGGTTTAATTTTTTTTTATCAAAATAAAATAAAACATACGAGAAATTAAACCAAAATAATGAGTTTGGGTTAAATATTTTAATAATAAATTTGTTTTTCATTATATTTAACTTTATGTTTTACTATTTATTTATGATGCACATATACAATACATGTATCATATTCGATATGGCACCGTTGCCGGGGATCAAACTCTAGACACCCACATGACAAATGGAAATACTTATCACTACACTACAAATATTTTATATTATTCAAAATATTGGTCTATTTTTAATTTAGTTTATCATTTTGAGGTGATAATTAAAATAATGAAAAAAGTGAATTGTGACCAAAATGTTATTTTCAAATTGCACCGTTGTTGGGATCGAACAAAAGTCACTCACCTAACAATCACTCTCACCTAACAAGCAGGAAAACTTACCAATATACCATAATGACTTAATTTTGTTCAAAACATTGGTTGGATTAGAATTAGGAAAAATTTGAATTGCGACCAAAATGTTATTTTGAAATGGCGCCATTGCCAAGGTTCTATACTAAAACTACTTTATTTTAAACAAAATATTGGTATATTTTTAAGTTAGTTTATCATTGTCAAGTGATCATTGAATTTAGAAAAAACTAAATTGCGACCAATATGTTATTTTCACATGGCGTCGCTGTCAGGGATTGAACCTAGGTCATCCAAGTAACAAGCAATACTTACTCTTACTACTATACTACAACCACTTAATTTTGGTCAAAATCTTGGTCAAACATTTGTAAGAATACTTACCAAGTAGAAACAAAATGAATTGCAACAAAAATATTATTTTCAAAATGCATTATTGCCAAGGATTGAACCTAGGTCACTTGGTTCACAAATGAGAATACATACCGTTATACTACAAATACTTTATTTTGTTTAAAATATTGGTCTATTTTGGTATATCATTTGAAGTGATAATAAAATTTGGGAAAAAAGGGGAATTGCGACCAAAATGGTAAAATTTTGAATGGCACCATTTTCGGGGATCAAACCCAAGTCACTCACGTGACACGCAAGAATACTTACCATCATATGACGCCGTTGCCGGGGATCGAACCCGGGTCACCCGCGTGACAGGCGGGAATACTTACCACTATACTACAACGACTTAACTTTGTTCAAAATATTGGTCACACAACATTTGTAGGAATCCTGGGTCACTCGCGTGACATACTACAACAACTTAATTTTGTTCAAAATATTGGTTGCTAAACATTCGAAGGAATACCTACCATGTATATTAGAATTAGGAAAAAATTGTTGGTTTATTTTTAAGTTAGTTTATCATTGCCAGGTGATCATTAAAATTAGAGAAAGCTAAATTGCGACCAATATATTATTTTCATATGACGCCGTTGCCGGGGATCGAACCCGTGTCACCCGTGTGACAGGCGGGAATACTTACCACTATACTACAACGACTTAATTTTATTCAAAATATTGGTCCCACAACATTTGTAGGAATACTTATTGAGTAGAATCTCAAATATGTTTGCTATATTTTTAAGTTAGTTTATCAATTTGAGGCTACTAATGAGTCTTTTGACTACAATGGTACTCATCAGAGCCAACTGTATCCTCTATTATGTATAATCGTGTGTCTAGGATTATGTAGACTTGTTGGACGAGGAAACCTTCTAGCGAGTTTTAAAAATAATATCACAAAGAGCACCAAGACTTTTCACTCACTGGGCAAGCTTTATCAAATCAACTCCCTGGGCCTGAGTCGTTGCACTAATGAAAGGGTTGCCAAATGAAAGTCAAGGGAGGTTTGGTTGTTGGGCAAATATGCTTTCGTTATGCGCATTTTGTCTACATTTTATTTCAGTGTCTTACTCCTTGGACGAGTCGCTGATTAAGTGCCTTCCTAGAGGTAACTCGCTAAGTGAGTAAGTGGACTCATCTGTTAATTTTGGTATATGATGTTTGGTTTGAAATGTGGGAAATCTTTTTTATAAATTGGTATACAATGGAATGGTTACAATTTTAAGAGAATGGAAGTATGCTAATTTCATGAAAGGATTTGTACATAGATGTTGTGGATATTGTATGATATTTTTTTGAATAGAGTATGATTTAAAATGTTAAAATACAAAGAATACATGGAAGTATGAAGATTTGGTGGAAATACGATATGAATGAGGAGAAAATTATGAGAAATACCATTTATATGAAATGATTTGAAAGGAATTGTATATTCAAATTGTGTATATTGTATGGTTATTCTATTCATAAGGAGGAATGCTTGTTGGTTTATGAAAATATTAAAGAGCAAGTAACTCTACAAATAATAAATTAAGTAGTTCCCAATACTTCAAAGAATTAAATGCGGAAGCGTACCTTATGATTGGAAACAATAGATGGAGAAAGATGGTACCTGATCTTCCAACTGTAGAGCACCTGAAGGTTTCCTCTAGATTTTCTCTCTTGATGGAGAGAGAGAAAAAGGAGTAGGAATAATATGTGACGTAGTGTGCTCATAGATAGGGACCATAACCTTTTATGTAACTTCTGATAGTTATTTACTTAATTTCATTATTCCTAATTTGGCCTTTCATCAAATTAGAATATTGATGGCATCTACACATTTAATATATTATGACATATATATGTTCTTAGCCATAAATTTAATTAATTAGATCACTTAAATACTTTGGCTAATAATATAATGGTCCTAACACGTTTAATTATTTATTTTATATATATATATATATATATGTATGACCCAAATTACTAACAATCTCTCACTGGTCATATATATATATATATATATATATGTATATATATATATATATATATATATATATATATATATATATATATATATATCCTTATAAATCCTTATAAATGTGTTAGACTTTATGAGCTCAAAATTGTCA